>Ga0114963_10000466_pt1 | contig 26808 bp, 25 predicted proteins | sample C_131016_EF_Meta_FD_87019 | JGI IMG/M metagenome (GOLD analysis project Ga0114963, IMG submission 87019) | Freshwater microbial communities from Lake Croche, Canada to study carbon cycling - C_131016_EF_MetaG | ecosystem: Environmental > Aquatic > Freshwater > Lake | place: Lake Croche, Canada... | reverse complement strand
TTGTTGGCGGAGTGGACGGGACTCGAACCCGCGACCCCCGGCGTGACAGGCCGGTATTCTAACCAACTGAACTACCACTCCTAAGCGCGTCTTGCGATGCGCAGCGGGTTTCCAGATTGCTCTGCAAGCCCCGCCAAACTTGGCGTCCCCTAGGGGATTCGAACCCCTGTAATCACCGTGAAAGGGTGGTGTCCTAGGCCTCTAGACGAAGGGGACATGTCTTCGCCACATCTTGAACTGCGCGCCACCTCGAATCAGCATTTGACTGCCAGTCTTTGGTGGAGGTAAGCGGGATCGAACCGCTGACCTCTTGCATGCCATGCAAGCGCTCTCCCAGCTGAGCTATACCCCCATTTGATACCTCGGGTACCCCTTGGGACAACGTCACCAAAAAACCTCTTTGATGACGTTCGCGCTGTTCAAGCGAGTCCGAGAGTGTAGCCCGATTTTTCAGCCGATAGGCAACCTGTGAAGCACAACTTCACGAGGAAAAAGCTCAAGCACCGCGTCGATGGACGGCGTCTGCGCGCGGCCGCAAACCAGCACGCGCACGGCATGGGCCAATTGCGGCATCTTGATGCCGTGTGCGGTGATGACGTCCTTGATGGCAGCACCCAGCGCGGCCTTCGACCACTCGACGTTTGACAATCGCGCACGTAGATCGACCAGGGCCGGTTTGATCGCTTCGGTGACGTGCGCCGCGAGGTCTTCTGGCCTCGGCTCAATGTGCACGAAATACATCGTCAGCCAATCGGCCAGCTCGACGGTGGTCGCGCAGCGGTCCTTGAACACGGCGCACATCCGCGCGAGGCGTTCGTCGGCCGGAACCTCGACGCCACGCGACGCGAAACGCAACGCCACATGGCCCGCCAGCACGTTGTCAGGCATCGCCTTCAGGTGGTGGGCGTTGACCCAGTTGAGCTTGGCCGCGTCCCACTGCGCCGGGCTTTTCGCCAGATGCTGACCATCGAACCAGCCGACCAGTTGCTCGCGGCTGAAGATCTCGTCGTCGCCATGGCTCCAGCCCAGGCGAGACAGGTAATTAATCATGGCTTCTGGCAGGTAGCCAGCGTCTTCGTACTGCGTGACGCTGACCGCGCCATGGCGCTTGGACAGCTTGTCGCCGTCGGGCCCGAGGATCATGGGCACGTGGCCATACACCGGCAATTCGGCGCCCAGTGCGCGCAGGATGTTGATCTGCCGCGGCGTGTTGTTGACGTGGTCATCGCCGCGAATCACGTGGCTGATGTTCATGTCCCAGTCGTCGACGACCACGCAGAAGTTGTAGGTCGGCGTGCCGATGACGCTGCCCGCATCGGTCGAGGGTCGGGCGATGACGAGGTCATCGAGTTCGGCGTTGGAGATCGTGATCGGGCCCTTGACCATGTCGACCCAGGTGACAGCGCCATCAGCAGGGTTGCGAAAGCGGACGACCGGGCGCACGCCTTCGGGCACGGCGGGCAGCACCTTGCCAGCCTCGGGGCGCCAGCGGCCGTCGTAGCGCGGCTTTTCGCCGCGTGCGCGCTGGGCTTCGCGCATGGCATCGACCTCGGCCGGCGAGCAGTAGCAAAGATAGGCCGATCCGGCGTCCAGCATCTGACCGATCACCTCGCGGTAACGCTCGATGCGCTGCATCTGGAAGAACGGGCCCTCGTCGTGATCGAGCTCGAGCCATTTCATGGCCGCGATGATCTGATCGACCGCCTCTTGCGTGGAGCGGGCCTCGTCGGTGTCTTCCACCCGCAAGATGAAATCCCCGCCGTGGTGACGCGCGAAGGCCCACGAGAACAGCGCGGTGCGGGCGGTGCCCAGGTGCAAAAAGCCGGTGGGCGACGGTGCGATGCGGGTGCGAACTTTTCGGGTCATCGGGAATTCGTCTTCAAGTGAGAGTCACAGCGAGTCCAGGCCGCGCAGCAGATCGGTCTTGAGGTCTTCGACATCGTCGAGCCCCACTGCCACACGCACCATGTTCTGGGCGATACCGGCGGCTTGTCGCTGCTCTTCGCTCAAGCGGCCATGCGAGGTGCTCGCCGGATGCGTGATGGTGGTCTTGGTGTCGCCCAGGTTGGCGGTGATCGAACACACCTGCGTGCTGTCGATGACATGGAAGGCCGCCTTGCGCTGCGCGGCGGCGTCACCCGCGGGTGTGGACTTGACGGTGAACGACAGCACCGCACCTCCGCTGCCCGACTGCTGTGCCATCGCCAGAGCATGCTGCGGATGCGATGCCAGCCCGGGATAGAACACGCGTTCGATGCGCGGATGCTGCTCGAGCCAGGTGGCCAGTTGCAGCGCTCGTCGGCTTTGCGCTTCCATGCGGATCGACAGCGTCTCAAGACCCTTGAGCACCACCCAGGCGTTGAAGGGCGACAAGGTCATGCCCGAGCTGCGCATCACTGGCACGAACTTATCGTTGATCAACTGCTCGGTGCCGCACACGGCGCCAGCCACCACGCGGCCTTGGCCATCGAGGTATTTGGTGCCCGAATGGATGATCAGATCGGCACCGTATTCGACCGGCCGCTGCAACGCGGGAGTGCAAAAGCAGTTGTCGACGGCGAGCAGCGCATTCGCCTCGCGCGCCACCTCAGCCAGCGCGCGGATATCGCACACCTCGGTCAGCGGATTGGTGGGCGACTCGGCAAACAGCAGCCGGGTGGTGGGCCGCACCGCAGCGCGCCACTCGGCCACATCGGTTTGCGACACAAAGCTGGTCTCGACACCGAACTTGGCGAACTCGCGGCCCAGCAAGGAGATGGTGGCGCCGAAGACGCTGCGCGAGCAGATCACGTGGTCGCCGGCTTTGAGCACCGCCATGGCGGTGAGCAGGATGGCCGACATGCCGCTGGAGGTGGCGATGCAGGCCTCGGTGCCCTCGAGCGCGGCCAGCCGACGCTCGAACATGGTGACCGTGGGGTTGGTGAAGCGCGAATAGATGAAGGCTTCTTCTTCGTTGGCAAAGCGCGCGGCGGCGGTGGCGGCGTCGGGCTGCACGAAGCTGCTGGTCAGAAACAGCGCCTCGGAGTTTTCGCCCCAGGCGCTGCGCGGCAGGCCTTCGCGCACGGCCAGCGTGTCTCGCCTCACACCCTTGGGCAAGGCCACGCGCGGGATGGTCTTCTTGGTGCTCATCAGGTGCGCTCCTCCTCGCCTTGCAGGGCCAGCCGCGAGCGGTTGGGGGATTCTTCTTCGGGGCGCTGCGACGTGCGCTGCGTGGCAATGGCATCGAAGTCAGCCGCGGAGATGTCGCCGGTGATGTAGTGGCCGTCGAAGCACGAAGCCTCGAAACCCTGCACCGCCGGGTTGAGCGCGCCGACCACGCGCTTCATGGCGTTGACGTCTTGGTAGATCAGCGCATCGGCGCCGATGAACAGCCGGATCTCTTCCATGGTGCGGTTGTGCGCCACCAGTTCATCCTTGGTCGGCATGTCGATGCCATAGACATTGGGGAATCGCACGGGCGGCGCCGCCGAGGCCATGTAGACCTTGCGCGCACCCGCCTCACGTGCCATCTGAACGATCTCTTTCGAGGTGTTGCCACGCACGATCGAGTCATCGACCAGCAGGACGTTGCGGCCCGCGAACTCGACGCCGATGGCGTTGAGTTTCTGACGCACGGATTTCTTGCGAACGCCCTGCCCCGGCATGATGAAGGTACGACCCACATAGCGGTTCTTGACGAAGCCTTCGCGATAGGGCTTGCCGATCTTCTGGGCGAGTTGCATCGCTGAAGGTCGGCTCGACTCGGGGATCGGGATCACCACATCGATCTCGCTGGGCGGCATGGTCGAGATCAACCGCTGAGCCAGCGTCTCGCCCATGTTCAGCCGGGCCTGATACACCGAGATGCCGTCCATGACGGAGTCGGGTCGTGCCAGGTACACGTACTCGAACATGCACGGGTGCAGGCTCGGGTTTTCGGCGCACTGTCGCGCATGAACACGACCCTCGGGCGTGATGAAGACCGCTTCGCCAGGCGCCACGTCACGCGTGAGCGCATGGCCGGTGCCTTCGAGTGCCACCGACTCGCTGGCCACCATCACCTGCCGGCCTTCGGGGGTGTCGCCCTCGCCGAAGCACAGCGGGCGAATGCCGTACGGATCGCGAAATGCAAGCAAGCCGAATCCGGCAATCAGCGCCACCACGGCGTATGAGCCCTTGAGGCGCTTGTGCACGGCGGCCACCGCATTGAAGATGATCTCGGGCGTCAACGGTCGGTCGCGCGCAGCAAATTCCAGCTCATGCGCGAGGATGTTGATGAGCACCTCGGTGTCGCTGTCGGTGTTGATGTGGCGGCGGTCAATGCGTGAGAGCTCGTCCTTGAGGATGGGCGCATTGGTCAGGTTGCCGTTGTGAACCAGCACGATGCCAAACGGCGCGTTGACATAGAACGGCTGCGCCTCTTCCTCGCTGAAGGCATTGCCAGCCGTCGGATAGCGCACCTGGCCCAGGCCCACATTGCCCGGCAGGTTGCGCATGTTGCGGGTGCGAAACACGTCGCGCACCATGCCTCTGGCCTTGTGCATGAAGCAGCGCGAGTCCTGCATGGTGACGATGCCTGCGGCGTCTTGCCCGCGGTGCTGCAACAGCAGCAAGGCGTCATAGATGAGTTGGTTGACCGGTGCCTTTGATATCACTCCAACGATGCCGCACATGTCATGCCTCTCCTGTCAAAACACAGCGCTGGCCGGTGGCCAGCGCGATACAGCTCATTGTCAGCCCGCTCGCATGCGCGATCACGAAACGAAGTCGATCTGCGCGGGCAATGCGGGAGCGAGTCCGTTCAGAAGCACCTTCAACACCGCCGCTCCCTTGGACTGCTGCCACACGGGCAATTCGGCCCAGGGCGTGCGGGTGACCACTGCCGCCAGCGCGAGCAACAGCACCAGACCCCGCAGCGCGCCAAAGATGCCGCCGAGCAGGCGGTCCAGACCGCCCAGCAAGGTGGCATGAATCAGAGCTTTCAGAAGCCTCGACAGCAGCGCCCAGACCACCAGCGCGCACAGAAACGTCAACGCAAAAGCTGCTGCGTGATTGAGCGGAGATCCGGGCACGCCCACCGGCACGTACGCAGCCACCATCACAGTAGCCCACTGCGCGGCGAAATAGGCCACGAACCAGCCCAGCAGCGACATCAGCTCGAAGACCAGCCCGCGCCACACGCCGACGGCGGTCGACAGCACCAGCACCACCAGCATCGCCACATCGAACCCGTTCCAGACGATAGGCATGGGGTGCCTTCATGCGCCGCGTTCGGTGACGCAGCGGACTCGACCGACTCGGCTCAAAGCTTGAGGACCGCAGGCGTCACGCCCGCCTCGCGCACGCGCGCTGCTGCCTTGTCGGCCTCGGCACGGCTGGGGAACGGGCCGATGCGCACACGGGTGCGCTTGCCTGCGTCGGTATCGACGGTCTGCGCATAGGTCTTCAGGCCGAGTTTTTCGAGCTTGAGCCGAATGTCGCGTGCCGATGCCGGATCGGCAAAAGCTCCCACCTGGACGACGAACCGAGACTCTGCAGCGAGCTGCGATGCGGACTCGGATGCCGGCTTGGTCACCGGCGCTGCTGCGCGCTCGGCAGAGGCAGCGGTTGATGACGCCACAGGCTTGGCCGGGGCAGTAACGCTGGCAACCTCTGCGGATCTGGCGGCCGAAGACGCCACCGTGGGCGGCTGCTTCGGCGCTGCAACCTCAAGCACGGTCTCATCAGACGCGACCGCAGGCACGGCTTGCGCGCTGGCGGCCTCTGGCTTGGCTGCTGGCAGCACCAGCGCAGGCGATTTGTCCTGGGCTGGAACCTCGATCGGGATGTCAACAGGAATCGGCCGCGGCTGCGACTCGAACAGCAAGGGAAAGCCGATCACGCCCAGGGTCACCAGAACCACCGCACCGATGAGCCGTTGACGGGTGCGAGTGCGAATCTTCTGCACCCCATCGGCCGCCGTGGCAGCGACCGTCGGTGTATCGGATTCGCCTTGCGCCTTGCGTTTGAAAAGACTCGACAGGGCCATGAGTGAGGGGCGTCGCCAGTGAAATGGGGGAGTCCTGAGGTGAGCCGTGCGGCAACAAGCCCCAAGGCTTCGGGGCGGCGTCGCGCGGGAGCGTCTCAGGTGCCGTGCGCGCTGCCCAGACGGGGCACACCGTGCTTGAGCACCGCCCCCACCGTCAGGAAAGACCCGAACACAACGATTCTATCTGTCGGGTCTGAGCGCAAGAGCGCCTGATCGAGCGCTTCCACCGGGCTGGCGTGGGTCGAAACGGCCACAGGGCCGGGGCCTTTCAAGGCGAGTTCTTCATGCATGACCTTGAGTTGCAAGGCCGTGGCAGCTCGCGGCGTCGGCAGGTCGGTGAAGCACCATGAATCGACGATCGGCGCCATGCGGCGAAAGATGGCCGCGAGGTCTTTGTCGTGCATCGCTCCGAACACGACATGGGTGCGCGGATGAAACCCCATGTGATCCAGGCTTTGCGCCAGCGCGGCCACCGCGTGCGGGTTGTGCGCCACGTCGAGCACCAGCGTCGGCTGCCCGGGCACGATCTGGAAGCGGCCGGGCAAGTCGAGCGCCGCAAAGCCCTGACGCACCGACTGCGCGGTGATGGGCAAGCGATCGCCCAGCGACTCGAATGCCGCCAGCGCGCCTGAGGCGTTGTTCAATTGATTGGCACCCCGCAGCCCGGGATAGGCCAGAGCGTTGAAGCGCTTGCGCCGGCCTGCCCAGCCCCACTGCTGCTTGTCGCCGGCATGGTTGAAATCCACGCCGAAGCGCCACAGTTCGGCGCCGACCGAAGCCGCGTGCTCCAGCACGCTTTGTGGCGGCAAGGGATCGCTCACGATCACCGGCCGCCCCGCCCTCATGATGCCGGCCTTCTCGCGACCGATGGATTCGCGATCGGGGCCGAGAAACTCGGTGTGGTCGAGGTCGATGCTGGTGATGACCGCGCAGTCGGCATCGAACACGTTGACTGCATCAAGTCGTCCGCCCAGACCGACTTCGAGGATGACCAGATCCAGCGGCTGCGTCGACAACAGCCGTGCGATGGCCAGCGTGGTGAACTCGAAGTAGGTCAGACTGATGTCGCCACGGGCGGCCTCGACGGCCTCAAAGTGCTCGAGCAGCGCCGTCTGGCTCACCATCGCGCCGTTCACCCGGCAGCGTTCTTCGAAGTGCACCAGATGCGGCTTCGAATACAAGCCCACCCGATAGCCGGCGTGCAAGGCGATCGACTCGAGCATGGCGCAGGTCGATCCCTTGCCGTTGGTGCCGGCCACGGCCACCAGGGGCACGTTGAAGCTCAGACCCAGACGAGCGCGCACTTGCTCGACGCGCTGCAGGCCCATGTCGATTTCCGTGGGGTGCAGTTGCTCGCAACGAGCCAGCCAGCCGGCCAGCGTGGTGGGAAGTGATGTCAAGCGCGATCAGGCCAGCGCGTCGGCGCTTTGCCGCTGCAAGATGGCGATCATCCGGGCGATCGACATTCGCAGTTCGCGCCGGTCGACGATCATGTCGATCGCGCCGGTTTGCAGCAGGAATTCGGCCCGCTGGAAGCCCTCGGGCAGTTTCTCGCGCACGGTGTTTTCGATCACCCGCGGCCCGGCAAAGCCGATCAGCGCCTTGGGCTCGGCAATCACCACATCGCCCATGAAGGCGAAGCTGGCCGACACGCCGCCCATGGTCGGGTCGGTCAGCACGCTGATGTAGGGCAAACGCGCCTTGGCCAAACGCGTGAGCGCGGCGTTGGTCTTGGCCATTTGCATCAGGCTCAGCAGGCCTTCTTGCATGCGGGCGCCGCCGGTGGCAGTGAAGCTGATGAACGGGGTTTTTTGCTGCACGGCGGTCTCGACACCGCGCACGAAGCGCTCGCCCACGACCGAGCCCATCGAGCCGCCCATGAACTGGAACTCGAAGCACGCCGTCACCACAGGCAAGGTATGAATCGCACCGCCAAAGACCACCAACGCATCGGTCTCGCCGGTGTTCTCGAGGGCTTCCTTGAGGCGCTCGGCGTACTTCTTGCTGTCCTTGAACTTCAGTGCATCGACCGGCACGATCTCCTGGCCGATCTCGTAGCGCCCCTCGGGATCGAGAAAGGCATCAAGGCGAGCGCGCGCGCCAATGCGGTGATGGTGGCTGCACTTCGGACACACATTGACGTTTTGATCGAGGTCGGTCTTGTAGAGCACCGTCTCGCATGAAGGGCACTTGATCCACAGGCCCTCGGGCACCGTGCGGCGCTCGCTGGGGTCGGTCTGATGGATCTTGGTGGGCAGCAGTTTTTCGAGCCAACTCATGCGGTTGCTCCCACCAGGGTGTCAAGAGCCACACGGATCTCGGCGATGAACCGACCCGCCGCCGCGGGTGCCGCCTCGGGTGTCTGGGTCTCGAGCAGTTGCACCAGCGCCGAGCCAATGACCACCGCATCGGAAAGGTCAGCCACAGCACGCGCGGTGGCTGCGTCGCGGATGCCAAAGCCCACACCCACCGGCACATGCACATGCTGGCGGATTCGCGGCAGCATGGCCGCCACGCCGCTCACGTCGAGGTGGCCTGCACCGGTGACGCCCTTGAGTGACACGTAATACACATAGCCGCTGGCCACGCGGCCGACATCGACCATGCGCTGTTCGGTCGATGTGGGTGCCAGCAGGAAGATCGGGTCCATCTGGTGGCTGTGCAAGGTGCGCGCAAACGCCTCGCACTCTTCTGGCGGGTAATCGACCACCAGAACGCCATCGACGCCGGCTGCCTTGGCGTCGACCACGAACCGCTCCACGCCGTAACGCTCGATCGGGTTGGCATAACCCATCAGCACCATCGGTGTGGTCGCATTGCGCTGGCGAAAACGACGAACGTAATCGAGCACTTGCACCATGCCGATACCGCGCGACAGCGAGCGCTCGGCGGCGCGCTGGATGACCGGACCATCGGCCATCGGGTCGGAAAACGGCACGCCGAGTTCGATCACGTCGGCACCCGCATCGGCCATCGCCCACATGATCTCGACCGTGCTGTCGGCGTGCGGATCGCCGGCGGTGATGAAGGGAATCAGCGCCTTGCGCCCATCGCGCTTGAGCGAGTCGAAGGTGGTGGCAATGCGGCTCATTTGGGGCCTTTCATGGCGAACTCCAAGCCGCCCTTGACGGTCTCGCCGCGGCACGACGGCCGACAGTAGAACTGCGCGTTGGCCAAGTCGGCCACGGTGCCGATGTCCTTGTCGCCACGGCCGGACAGGTTGACCAGCAGGCTTTGATCGGGACGCATGGTGGGCGCCATCTTCATCGCATGGGCCACCGCGTGGCTCGACTCGAGCGCGGGGATGATGCCCTCGGTGCGGCACAGCAGGTGAAAGGCCTTGAGCGCTTCGTCGTCGGTGACACCGACGTACTCGGCGCGGCCGATGTCCTTGAGGAAGGCGTGCTCGGGGCCGACACCGGGGTAGTCGAGGCCCGCCGAGACCGAATGCGTCTCGATGATCTGGCCGTTCGAGTCCTGCAGCAAGTAGGTGCGGTTGCCGTGCAGCACACCGGGCGAGCCGGCGCTGAGCGACGCGGCATGCCGACCGGTCTCGATGCCCAGACCTGCGGCCTCGACGCCGATCAAGCGTGTGCCCTCATGCTCGATGTAGGGATAGAAGATGCCCATCGCGTTGCTGCCGCCGCCCACGCAGGCGATCACCGCATCGGGCTGGCCGCCGATCATCTCAGGCATCTGCACCAGGCATTCATCGCCAATGACGCGCTGGAAGTCGCGCACCATCATCGGATAAGGGTGCGGGCCGGCCACGGTGCCGATGATGTAGAACGTGCGCTCGACATTGGTGACCCAGTCTCGCAACGCCTCGTTGAGCGCGTCTTTCAGCGTCTTGGAGCCGCTTTCCACCGGCACCACGGTGGCGCCCAGCAAATGCATGCGGTAAACGTTGGGCGACTGGCGCTTGACGTCTTCGCTGCCCATGTAGACCACGCATTCGAGGCCGTAGCGCGCGCAGATGGTGGCCGTGGCCACGCCATGCTGGCCGGCACCGGTTTCGGCGATCACCCGAGGCTTGCCCATGCGGCGCGCGAGCATCGCCTGACCGATGGTGTTGTTGATCTTGTGCGCGCCGGTGTGGTTGAGGTCTTCGCGCTTGAGGTAGATCTGCGCACCGCCGAGTTCACGGCTGATGCGCGCGGCGTGATAGATCGGGCTGGGCCGGCCCACGAAGTGGGCGAGCTCGGACTCGAATTCGGCGCGAAAGGCAGGGTCGGCCTGCGCCTCGGCATAGGCTTGCTTCAACTCATCGAGTGCGTGGATGAGCGTCTCAGCCACAAAGGTGCCACCGTAGGGGCCGAAATGGCCGCTGGCATCGGGCTGTTGGTAATCAAACATGGGGACTTCTCGATCTTCAGATTGACTGTGCGGCGATGCGGGCATCAGCCTCGCGCGCCTGCTCACAAAACCGGCGCATCGCCTCGGCATCCTTGATGCCCTTGGCACGTTCCACGCCGGAACTCACATCAACGGCCCAGGGCCGTACCCGGAGAATGCCTTCGGTCACATTTTCTGCATGCAACCCACCAGACAAAACGAGGGGACGGGGGACGTTTTGAGGAATGAGCGACCAATCGAAGACCTTTCCACCACCGCCGTAGCCATCGACATGAGCATCAAGCAGTATGGCCTGGGCAGACCCATGAAGGGCTGCAAAGTCTAGCAAATCGAACCCTGCGCTCATCCTCGCCGCACGCAGGAAAGGCCGTGCCGGCTCTAGGCACTGCGCGGGCGACTCGTCGCCGTGAAACTGCAGCAGCAGCGTCGGGATGGCAGCCACTGCGGCTGCGATGTGCCCTGGCTCGGCGTTCACGAAAAGGCCCACCGGCACAACGAAGGGCGGCAGACGCCGCGAGAGTTCGGCAGCCCGCTCCACGCTGACATGCCGCGGGCTCTTGTCGTACATGACGAAGCCGATCGCATCGGCGCCGGCCAGCACGGCGTCGTCGATGTCCTGCTCGCGGGTCAGCCCGCAAATCTTGATGCGCGTGCGTGTATTCATGTCGCAAGTGTCAGGGCAACCAGTCGTGGGCCGGCGTGCGAGCCGGGATGTCGTGGCGCGGTTCGTAGTAAGGCCCGGCAAAGTAAAGCCCGTCGGCCGTGAATGTCGGAGCGGCCAATTGCCGGTTGCGCGACTCCAGCACCTCGCTCATCCAGTTCGCTGGACGAGACCCGTTGCCTATGGCCAGCAGGCAGCCCATGATGTTGCGCACCATGTGATGCAAGAACGCGCTGGCATCGAAATCAAACCTCCAGTAGGCACCGTTGCGCGTGATCTCCAGGGATCTCATGTGCTTGATCGGCGACAAGGCCTGGCACTGCGAGGAGCGAAAGGCCGAGAAATCGTGCTCGCCCAAAAGCATCCGCGCCGCTTGCTGCATGGCGAGCCCGTCAATCGGCCTGAACACCCAGCCCACCAACCCAGCCTCGAGAGCGGGGCGAACCGACGACTCTAGCAGCACGTAGGTGTAGCGACGGCCCAGCGCGCTGAACCTCGCGTGAAAGTCGTCGCACACCGTCAGGCACCACTGGATCGCAACGTCGCCGGGCAGATACCGATTGGTACCGCGCACCCAGGAGGCCATCTCGCGATCGATGTCGGTATCGAAGTGGATGACCTGGTTGATACCGTGCACGCCGGTGTCCGTGCGCCCGGCACAGGTCACCTCGATCGGCGCGTCGGCAAAGATCGACAGCGCTTTCTCGACACAGCCCTGGACGGTGGGGCCCGTGGGTTGGCGCTGCCAGCCCTGGTAGGCGCCACCCCGGTAGCACACGCCCAGAGCCAGTCGTTTCATGACGCACGAAGGCGCAGGACGTCAGCGCTGATGCCTGCTGAGATCAGCCTCAATCGAGGTCTTTGAGCAACGCCTGCGCCTTGCTCTTCAGCGCGCCATCGGCATTCGCGACCACTTCTTCCAGCAGATCCCGAGCGCCCTCGACGTCGCCGATCTGGCGGAACTCCTCGGCCAGTTCGAGCTTTCTGGCCAACGGGTCGCCCGAGTCGTCCTGATCGGCTTCTTCCTCGATCGAGACATCGGGCAGCGCATCGACTTCGGCGGCCTCGGCCACGGGAGGCTCGTCGAGGTCGAGCGAGATGTCAGACAGGTCGAATTCAAGCGGCCCGTCGGCGCTGGGCGCTGGCGACTCGATCTTCGCGTCTGGCTCATCCAGATCGAACATGTCGTCGGCTGGCGGCGTGTAGGCGGGCGGCGTCGTATCTGGCACCGGCGCTTCTTCAGACGGTTCGGCCGTCGGCTCCTCATCAAAGTCGAACGAGACCTTCTGAGACAGGTCCATGACGGCTGCAGCCGCAGGCTGCTCGTCCAGATCCAGCTGGAAGTCGACCTCTGCGACGGGAGCGCTCGGGGCTTGTGCAGCAGGCTTCGAGTCGGCGAATGCACTGGGGGTCGGCAAGACGGACTGCGGCATGGTGCTCACACCGAGCCGCTCGGTTGGCGTCGCCTCGTCGTACTCGGCGACGGCCTCGGTTTCAGGTTTTCCACCCGGCTGGTAAAGCGGATTGCCCGGATCGATCTCGAGGCCCAGTTCCTGAGCCTTCAACCAGTCATCACCCTCACCGTTGGTGAGAGCGTAGAGCTCCTTGGCAAGCATCTCGAAGCCCTTGGTGTCGCGCCGCTTCGCATACACCTCGAGCAGCTTGACACGGATCGCCATGCGATCAGGCGTGCCACGCAACGCCTCCTTCAGGATTTCCTCAGCCTGCAGATCGCGCCCGTAGGCCAGGTACACGTCGGCCTCTTGCACCGGATCGACATCACCAATGGCGTCCAGTTGACTGAGCGAATAGTTCATCGAAGAAGCGGCACCGGCGGTGGTCTCGCGAGTGTCGATGCGCTGCCCGCCGGTGGCCCCGAAGAACGAGTCGGGCTGCAGACGGCTTTCAAGGAACGACGTTTCGCCGACATCGATCTTGGGGCGTCGTGATCGATAGACGCCGAAACCCAGCAGCGCCAGCACGGCCGCGCCACCGGCAATCAGCATGCCGAGGTTGTTTTCGATGAGTTCGCTCAGGAAGCCAGGCTCGTCGTCCACGACGGCACTCGCCGCAGCAACCGGCTGCGAAGCCGCTGGCAGCTTGGGGCTTGCAGCAGACGCTGGCTCGGCCACAGCCACCGCCGAAGCGGAAGACGCGGCTGGCTCTGGCTGCGAAGCCGCCTCAGACGGCGCGGACGCGACGGCTGTCGGTGTCGGCGTTTCGATCAACGCCGGCGACTCAGGTTGAGCCGGCGGCACGACAGCCGCAGGAGTCTCCTTGACCACGGCGGTGGCGCCTGACAATTTCTTGAGCTCTTCGACGTTCTTGGACAACTCGGCCACGCGAGCGGCAGCATCCTGCTTTGCCTTGTCGCCAGACAGTCGGGCCTCGGGCGAGGCCGCAGCAGATGCCGAGGCGGCCTTGCTGAGCGTGAGCTTGTCCGGTGCGTCTGCCTGAACGTCCTTGGCGTCGCGCACCCGGGCTTGCACCTTGCCCTCATCCTTGCGGGTCGCCCCATCGGTTGGCGCTTGAGGAGCAGCGCCTGCGAGCTTCTGTCGGAAGCTGCCAAAGTCGGCGCTTTGCGCCACGATCAGATTGCGAGCTTCATTGCGGTCGATCGCTGCAGCGGTCTCGGCGCTCGGCACACCCAGCACCACACCCGACTTCAGACGGTTGATGTTCTCGCCCACAAAGGCCTGCGGGTTGCCTCGGTACAGGGCCACCAGCATCTGGTCGAGCGACACGCCCGAACTGCGCTTGCGTGAAGCGATACCCGTGAGGGTGTCGCCGGATCGCACCACGTAGGTGTCGGATGCTGACGCCGAGGCAGCGCTCGCCGCTTCAGCAGCGGGCTTGGCCACACGCTCTTTGGTCACCGGTTTTTGCGGCGCGGCAACTTCGCGCGAAGCAGACGCAGGCACCACCGAGGTCGCAGGGGCTGGCGGAGCAGGCGGCGCTGCAGGGGTCGCAGGAGCCATCGGAGCCGGAGTCGAAAACACCGGGGCCGTCACGGGCGCCGGTGCAGGCGTTTGCGCGCCATTCGATGCGCGCTCTGAGGGTGGGTCGAACAACAGCGTGTATTCGCGCACCAGGCGACCGCTCGCCCAAGACAACTCGAGGATCACATCGACGAAGGGCTCTTGAACCACCTTGTCGCTGGTCAGCCGAAGATAGGGCCGACCATCCGCACGCCGCAAGAGAGCTGCCTGCGTGGAGGGCAGAACGACGTTGTAATCCACCCCCGCCGCGCGATAGGCGTCAGGCGATGCGACATGGACCTTGAGGTTGGCAGCCTCTTCGGGCGTGAGGCTGGTGATGTCGATTTCAGCGCGAAGCGTCTCGCCCAGATTCGACTGGACCGACAGGCGCCCGAGGCCGACAGCCCAGGAGTCGATCGCACCAAATGCCAGCGCGGCAACAGCCACACTGGTCAGGACAAAGCGCCCCAACTGCTGCTTCGATTTATTCAAGGCGACTCCCAAACCGTGCGAACGAACCGCCTCGCGGCCCATGGAAACCCATCACAGCGTTGACCATACGGGCTTTGGCAGAAATTATGAAATCAGAAAACCACAACAGCATCAAGTAGATAAGGTGGGATTCTCATCAATCACATGAAATAAATCGGGCTTGTCTCGGCATCACAACAGCCAGCAGCACGACCGGGCTGGTCAGGCCTGCAGCAATATTCGCAACATGCGGCGCAGCGGTTCTGCCGCACCCCACAACAACTGATCGCCAATCGTGAAGGCGCCAAGATACTCAGGGCCCATCGCCATCTTGCGCAAGCGCCCGACGGGGATGTTCAATGTTCCGGTCACAGCGACTGGCGTCAGTTGCCGAATGGTGTCTTCACGGTTGTTCGCGACAACCTGAACCCACGGGTTATCTTGCGCGATCAACGCCTCGATATCGGCGAGTGGCACGTCTTTCTTGAGCTTGAACATCAAGGCCTGGCTGTGACAGCGCATCGCACCGACACGCACGCAAAAACCATCGACCGGAACTGCGGGGCTGCCAAAACCATCGCCCTGCCCCAGGATCTTGTTGGTCTCGGCACCGCCTTTCCATTCCTCGCGGCTGGTGCCCCAGCCCTGCTCGTCGCGGCTTTTGCCCAAACCCAGATCCTTGTCGATCCAGGGAATCAGCGAGCCGGCCAGCGGCACACCGAACTGGGCCGTTTGCGACTCGCTCAAGCCGCGCTGGCGCGCCAGCACAAGCCGGTCGATTTCGAGGATGGCGCTCTTGGGGTCGTCAAGCAGACCGCGCACTTCGGCGTTGAGCGTGCCGAACTGCGTGAGCAACTCTCTCATGTGCTGCGCGCCACCGCCGGAGGCGGCCTGATAGGTCTGGGTGCTCATCCACTCGACCAGCCCGGCCTTGTAGAGCGCACCCACGCCCATCAGCATGCAACTCACGGTGCAGTTGCCGCCTATCCAGTTGCGCCCGCCATGGGCCAGCGCGTTCTGGATGACCGGCAGGTTGACCGGATCGAGCACGATGACCGCGTCGTCCTTCATGCGCAGCGTCGAGGCCGCGTCAATCCAGTGACCGTCCCAGCCCGCCGCGCGCAACTTCGGAAAAACCTCTGAGGTGTAATCGCCACCCTGCGCGGTCAAGATGATGTCGCAACGCCGCAGTGCTTCGATGTCAAACGCATCGTGCAGCTTGGACTCGTTGCGCGCTTGAGCGGGCGCCTTGCCGCCAGCATTGCTGGTGCTGAAGAACATCGGCTCGATCAGCGGGAAATCGCCCTCCTGATCCATGCGATCGAGCAGCACCGAACCCACCATTCCACGCCAACCCACCAATCCAACCAGCTTCATTGCGAACCGTCCTTCAATCACGAAAACCCGTCAAACTCACGCCGCCCTGAGCGCCGCCACGACAGCCGAACCCATCTCGCTGGTGCCCACGCGCTGCGTGCCTTGCGACCAGATGTCGGCCGTGCGCAGACCCGACTCGAGCACCTTTTCAACGGCCGCCTCGACCCGCAAGGCGGACTCGGCCTGGTTCAACGAGAACCTGAGCATCATCGCCAGCGACAAGATGGTGGCCAGTGGATTGGCGATGTTCTTGCCCGCGATATCAGGCGCGCTGCCGTGGCTGGGTTCGTACAGACCGCGGTTGGCCGAGTTGAGCGAGGCCGACGGCAGCATGCCGATGGAGCCGGTGAGCATCGCGGCCTCGTCGGACAGGATGTCGCCGAACATGTTGCCGGTGACCACCACGTCGAACTTCTTGGGTGCTTTCACCAGCTGCATGGCGGCGTTGTCGACGTACATGTGGTCGAGTTCGATGTCTGGATAGTCAGCGTGCACTTCGGTCACGACATCGCGCCAGAACTGAAACGTCTCGAGCACGTTGGCCTTGTCGACGCTGGTCACGCGCTTGCTGCGCTTGCGTGCCGCTTGAAATGCCACGTGCGCGATGCGCTCGATCTCGGGACGCGAATAGCGCATGGTGTCGAACGCCTCGGGCTGGCCCGCGAAGGCGCCGTCGGGCGACAGGCGACGCCCGCGCGGCTGGCCGAAGTAGATGTCGCCGGTGAGTTCGCGCACGATCAGGATATCGAGGCCGGCGATCAGCTCGGGCTTCAGGCTGGAAGCATGAGTGAGCTGGGGATAGCAGATCGCCGGGCGAAAGTTGGCAAACAGCTGCAGGTTCTTGCGCAGCCCGAGGATGGCCTGCTCGGGTCGCAATGAGCGCTCGAGCGTGTCGAACTTCCAGTCGCCAACAGCACCGAACAAAACCGCATCTGCGTCTTGCGCCAGCTTGAGGGTGGCCTCGGGCAAGGGATGGCCGTGCGCTTCGTAGGCGGCGCCGCCCACCAAAGCGGTCTCGGTGTTGAACGGCAATTCGAGCGCCTCAAGCACACGCACCGCCTCGGTCACGATTTCCGGGCCTATGCCGTCACCGGGCAGGATGGCGATGTTCACGGTTGGAATTCCTGGGTGAGTGTTTCGGGAGTTGGCTCACAGGCGATGTGCGAGCCAGGGCCGCTTGAGCAAGCGCTCGGCTTCGTAGGCCTTGATCTTGTCCTCGTAGCGCAGCGTCAGGCCAATGTCGTCGTAGCCATTGAGCAGGCAATATTTGCGAAACGGCTGGACCTCGAAGGGGAGTTCCTCACCGCCCGGCTTGGTCACCACCTGACGCTCAAGATCCACGGTCAGCTCGTAACCCACGAAGGCGGCGACATCATCAAACAACCGGCTGACCTGCGAAGCCGGCAAGACGATGGGCAGCAGACCGTTCTTGAAGCAGTTGTCGAAAAAGATGTCGGCGAAGCTCGGGGCGATCAACGCGCGAAAGCCGTACTGCTCAAGCGCCCAGGGTGCGTGTTCACGCGATGAGCCGCAGCCAAAGTTTTCGCGTGCGATCAGCACCGAAGCGCCGCGGTAGCGCGGCAGGTTCAACACGAAATCGGGATTCGGTCTGCGCGTGGCGGGATCCTGCCCCGGGAATCCGGCATCCAGATAGCGCCATTCATCGAACAGGTTTTCGCCAAAGCCTGATTTCTTGATCGACTTGAGGAACTGCTTGGGGATGATGGCGTCGGTGTCGACGTTGTCTCTGTCGATAGGGGCCACCAGGCCCTTGACTACGCGGAAAGGTTTCATCGCAATGGGCTGGTTATTTCGCCGCACCTTGAACGGCTTCGCCGGCGCGCTGCACGTCCTTGCCGATACCGGCCACCGTGTTGCAGCCCGACAGGAAAACCACTGCGGCAACGATAGAAAAAAGCAGACGGGTCATGGGGTTTCCTCGTGGATGAATCGAAGTGTTCGAAGCCGCAGACGGTGAAAGGTTCAGAACAAGCGGCTGACATCGACGAATCGCCCTTCGATCGCAGCGGCTGCCGCCATCGCCGGACTGACCAGATGGGTGCGCCCACCGGCGCCCTGGCGACCTTCGAAATTGCGATTTGAGGTGGAAGCACAGCGCTCGCCGGGCTCGAGCCGATCTGCGTTCATGGCCAGACACATCGAGCAACCCGGCTCGCGCCACTCGAATCCAGCCGCCTTGAACACCAGATCCAGCCCCTCGCGTTCGGCTTGCTCCTTGACCAGACCGGAACCCGCGACGACCAAGGCCAGCTTGACATGGCCAGCGACCTTGCGCCCCAGACGACGCACCACTGCGGCGGCCTCGCGCATGTCCTCGATTCGGGAGTTGGTGCACGAGCCGATGAACACCTTGTCGATGAGAACGTCGGTGATCGGCACGTTGGGCTGCAAGGCCATGTACTGCAAGGCGCGTTCGATGGCGCCACGCTTGTTGGCGTCTTTTTCGCGCTCGGGATCGGGCACGCGGTCGTCGACCGACAGCACCATCTCGGGCGAGGTGCCCCAGGTGACTTGCGGCCTGATCGTTCGGGCGTCAAGTTCAACCACCCGGTCAAAGGTCGCATCCGCGTCGGAATGCAGCGACTGCCAATACGCCAGTGCCTGATCCCACTCGGGTCCCTTCGGCGTGAAGGGGCGCCCTTTCACATAGTTCAGCGTGGTGTCATCAAATGCGATGAGTCCCGCGCGAGCGCCTGCTTCGATGGCCATGTTGCACACCGTCATGCGGCCTTCCATGCTGAGCGCTCGAACGGCGGAACCGGCGAACTCGATGGTGTGGCCCGTGCCGCCGGCGGTTCCGATCTTGCCGATGATGGCCAGCACCAGGTCCTTGCCGCTGCACCCCGGGTTCAACACACCGTCAACGCGGATCAGCAGGTTCTTGGCTTTCTTGGCCAGCAAAGTCTGGGTGGCCAGCACATGCTCGACTTCACTGGTGCCGATGCCATGGGCCAACGCAGCAAATGCACCGTGCGTGGAGGTGTGCGAATCGCCGCAAACCACCGTCATGCCAGGCAAGGTGGCGCCCTGTTCAGGCCCGATCACGTGGACGATGCCCTGACGGCGATCGTTCATCTTGAACTGCGTGATTCCCGCGCGATCGCAATTGGCGTCGAGCGTGTCGACCTGCAACTTCGAGACGGGGTCGGAGATGCCCTGCGAACGGTCCGTGGTCGGCACGTTGTGGTCGCTGACGGCCAGATTGGCCGACAAACGCCACACCTTGCGACCGGCCAGATCCAGACCCTCGAAGGCCTGCGGGCTGGTCACCTCGTGCAGCAGGTGGCGGTCGATGTACAGGACGGTGGTTCCGTCGTCTTCGGCATGAACGACGTGTTCATCCCAAAGCTTGTCGTAGAGCGTGCGCCCCATGGGAAGTGGCCTTTGATACGGCAAAGCTATATGAACGAAACCCGGCATGCAGCCGGGTCTCGAGGGAAAAGACCGCCGAGATCAGCGCTCGTTGATCGGGCGCATGTTGCGCGCCGGAGATCCGTTGAACAGCTGTCGTGGACGGCCAATCTTGTACTCGGGATCGCTGATCATTTCGTTGAGCTGTGCGATCCAGCCCACGGTGCGTGCGAGCGCGAAGATCGCGGTGAACAACGACACCGGAATGCCCATCGCGCGCTGAACGATGCCCGAATAGAAATCGACGTTCGGGTACAGCTTGCGAGACACGAAGTACTCGTCTTCGAGCGCAATCTTCTCAAGCGCCATGGCCAGCTTGAGGATCGGGTCGTTGTTCTTGCCGAGTGCCGACAGCACCTCGTGGCAGGTTTCGCGCATCAGCTTGGCGCGCGGGTCGTAGTTCTTGTAGACACGGTGACCGAAGCCCATCAGCTTGACGTTGGAGTTCTTGTCCTTGACCTGCTTGATGAACTCGCCGATCTTCTCGACGCCGCCCATCTTTTGCACCTCTTCCAGCATGTTGAGCGCGGCCTCGTTGGCGCCGCCGTGGGCCGGACCCCACAAGCAGGCCACGCCAGCGGCAATCGCTGCGAATGGATTCGTGCCCGACGAGCCGCAAAGACGCACAGTGGAAGTCGATGCGTTTTGTTCGTGATCGGCGTGCAAGATGAAGATGCGATCCATCGCGCGCACCAGCACTTCATTGGGCTCGTACTCTTCGCAAGGCGTGGCGAACATCATGCGCATGAAGTTGCTGGCGTACGACAGATCGTTCTTCGGGTAGATGAACGGCTGGCCGATCGAGTACTTGTAAGCCATGGCCACCAGAGTTGGCATCTTGCCGATCAGGCGAATGGCCGCGATCTCACGGTGCTCCGGATTCGTGATGTCGGTGCTGTCGTGATAGAAAGCCGACATGCCGCCCACCAGGCCCGTCATGATGGCCATCGGATGTGCATCACGGCGGAAGCCGCGCAAGAAGAATTGCATCTGCTCGTTGACCATGGTGTGGTTGGTCACGAGCTTGGTGAACTCTTCTTTTTGGGTGACATTGGGCAATTCGCCCTTGAGCAGCAGATAACAGGTTTCGAGGTAATCGCAGCCGACTGCCAACTGCTCGATGGGATAGCCGCGATAAAGCAGTTCGCCCTTGTCGCCGTCGATGTAGGTGATCTTGGAGTTGCACGAAGCGGTCGACAGGAAACCGGGGTCGTAGGTGAACTTGCCGGTCTGACCGTACAGCTTGCGAATATCGATCACGTCAGGTCCAACCGAACCCTTGAAGATCGGCAGGTCCATGCTTGGGCTGCCGTCCGAGAACGACAAGGTGGCTTTCACGTCAGATGGATTCATGGTCAGTCCTTACTTTTTTTCGCTGCTAAAAAACGTTAGTGTGGTGTGGCGCGACAGAAATCATCTGGCCTCGCGCATTTGCTTCAAAACCTCAGCAACCTCGTCGCTCGACAAATCTTCACCCGGCTGTTTCCGGGCGAGAAGAAGATCAAGCAAGTCATTGTCCGACAGGTCCATCAGAGCAAGCAATCCTTGCGCCTGTCTTTGCGTCAGATTCCCCGAGTACTTCGTAAAAAAACGGTCGATGAACAAGTCGTTTTCGAGCAGACCGCGCCGGCACCTCCAGCGCAGCTTGCTCATTGCACGCTCATCGATCAGATCGTCCCCGACCGGGGCGGCGGCAGTCATCGATCAGACAGAGCGGCGGATCATCATTTCCTTGATCTTGCCGATCGCCTTCGTTGGGTTCAGACCCTTGGGGCAAACATCGACGCAGTTCATGATGGTGTGGCAACGGAACAGCCGATAAGGATCTTCAAGGTTGTCGAGCCGGGCCTCGGTGTCCTGGTCGCGGCTGTCGGCGATGAACCGATAGGCCTGCAACAAGCCTGCCGGGCCGACGAACTTGTCAGGATTCCACCAGAAGCTCGGGCAACTCGTCGAGCAGCTCGCACAAAGAATGCACTCGTACAGCCCATTGAGTTCGTCGCGCTCTTCGGGTGACTGCAAGCGCTCTTTCTCGGGCGGCATCTCGTCGTTGACGAGATAGGGCTTGATCGAGTTGTACTGCTTGAAGAACTGCGTCATGTCGACGATCAGATCGCGGATCACTGGCAGGCCGGGCAACGGCTTGAGCACGATCGGATCCTTCAATGTGCGCATGTTGGTCAGGCACGCCAGACCGTTCTTGCCGTTGATGTTCATGGCGTCAGACCCACACACGCCCTCGCGGCATGAACGCCGGAATGACAGCGTGGGGTCGACCGCTTTCAACTTGTTCAGCGCATCAAGCAGCATGCGCTCGCTGCCGTCGAGTTCGACCTCAAGCGTCTGCATGCGTGGCTTGGTGTCGGTATCGGGGTCGTAGCGGTAAATCTGGAACACGCGCTTGGTCATGACTGCTCTCCGTCGCGATAAGGGCTGATGAAAAATGGATTCATGTTCGTGGTGCAGGGATCAGAACGTGCGCACCACGGGAGGGATCGACTCGGCGGTCAGGGGCTTCAGGTTCACGGGCTTGTAGTCGAGCCGGTTGCCTTCGCTGTACCAAAGCGAGTGCTTCATCCAGACCTTGTCGTTGCGGCCATTCGGGAACTCAGCCGAGTTCGCGTAGTCGTCCACCGTATGAGCACCACGGCTCTCGTGGCGAGCGGCCGCTGACACCATCGTCGCGAGCGCCGCTTCGATCAGGTTTTCAACTTCCAGCGCTTCGATGCGAGCCGTGTTGAAGACGTTCGACTTGTCCGCCAAGTGGATGCCCTTGACGCGCTCGGCCAACTTCTTGATCTCGACGACGCCGGCATCCATGGTGGCCTGCGTGCGAAACACGCCAGCGTAGCGCTGCATCGTGGCGCGGATGTCGTTAGCGACGTCTTGGGCGTACTCGCCACCGGTGCTCACCTGGTACTTGTTCAAGCGGCCCAGCGTGAAGTCGGCCGCATGATCGGGCAGCGACTTGTGTGACCGCTTCTTGAGTTCGCTGTCGACAATGTGATTGCCCGCCGCGCGGCCAAACACGAGAAGGTCCAGCAATGAGTTGGTACCCAGGCGGTTGGCGCCGTGCACGCTGACGCAGGCGCATTCGCCCACCGCATAGAGCCCGTTGACGATCTCGTTGGGGTTGCCGTTCTTCGGAGCAACCACCTGGCCGTGGATGTTGGTCGGGATGCCGCCCATCTGATAGTGAATGGTCGGCACGACCGGAATCGGCTCCTTGGTGATGTCGACGTTGGCGAAGTTGTGGCCGATCTCGTAGACCGAAGGCAACCGCTTCATGATCGTCTCGGCACCGAGGTGGGTCATGTCAAGAACCACATAGTCCTTGTTAGGGCCGCAACCACGGCCTTCCTTGATCTCCTGATCCATGCAGCGCGAGACAAAGTCTCGCGGCGCCAGATCCTTCAGCGTCGGTGCGTATCGCTCCATGAAGCGCTCGCCGTTGCTGTTGCGCAGGATGGCACCCTCGCCGCGGCAGCCTTCGGTCAGCAAAACCCCCGCACCAGCCACGCCGGTCGGGTGGAATTGCCAGAACTCCATGTCCTCCAGCGGAATGCCAGCGCGCGCCGCCATGCCCAGGCCATCGCCTGTGTTGATGAAGGCGTTGGTCGATGCGGCAAAGATGCGACCCGCGCCGCCAGTGGCCATCAAGGTGATCTTGGCCTCGAGGATGTGCACCTCGCCGGTCTCCATCTCGAGCGCAGTCACGCCCACCACGTCGCCGGCAGCGTCACGAATGAGATCCAGCGCCATCCACTCGACGAAGAAGTTGGTGCGCGCCTTGACGTTTTGCTGATAGAGCGTGTGCAGCATCGCGTGGCCGGTGCGGTCGGCGGCAGCGCAGGCGCGCTGAACCGGCTTTTCGCCATAGTTGGCGGTGTGCCCGCCAAAGGGCCGCTGGTAAATCGTGCCGTCGGCATTGCGGTCGAACGGCATGCCGAGGTGCTCGAGTTCGTACACGACCTTCGGAGCCTCGCGGCACATGAATTCGATCGCGTCTTGATCACCCAGCCAGTCCGACCCCTTGACGGTGTCGTAGAAGTGATAGTGCCAGTTGTCTTCGGACATGTTCCCGAGACTGGCGCCGATACCGCCTTGCGCCGCCACCGTGTGCGAACGCGTCGGAAATACCTTGGACAGGACGGCCACGTTCAGCCCGGCGCGCGCCAGTTGCAACGATGCCCGCATGCCCGAACCACCGGCTCCGACGATGACCACGTCGAACTTGCGTTTTGGAATTGAAGAACCCACTTGCATTACAGCCTCCACAGCACTTGGATTGCCCACCCCGCACAGCCGACCAGCCATGCGATCGTAAAAACCTGCAGCCCGAGTCGCACACCAACCGGCTTGACGTAGTCCATCCAGATGTCACGCATGCCCACCCAGACGTGATAAAGCAGGGAAATGATGACCACGAAGGTGAGGGTCTTCATCCAGTTGCTGGAAAAGATTCCTGCCCACTTGTCGTAATCCATCGCGCCGGGCATGAGCACCTGAACGATGAGCGCGACCGTAAACAGTGCCATCAAAGTGGCGGTCACGCGCTGCGAGAGCCAGTCTTTGAATCCGTAGTGAGCGCCGACCACGATGCGCTTGGACCCGAAATTTTGTGCCATGAGAAAAGCCGTCCGTGAGATTCAGAAGAAGAGCTTGGATCCAAGCAACAGGGTGAGCAACACGCTGAGCGCGAGCGTGACGACAGCCGATGTGTGGCCGAACTCGCGGGTCACCGCGTGAGTCATGTCCATCCACAGGTGGCGAAGGCCGGCGATGAAATGGTGCAGGTATGCCCAGATCAAAGCCAGAACCACCAGTTTGAAAAACCACCCGGGGACGGGGCCGATGCCCCCGGCGAAAACCGACGTGAACTGGCCGTAGGTGATCTCGGAAGTCAGGCTGGTGTCGAACATCCAGATGATGAAAGGCAGCAACAGGAACATCAGAAAACCGCTGACTCGGTGGAGGATCGACACGATGCCGGCAGGTGGCAGGCGATAACTGACGATCTGGCTGATGTGGATGTTGCGAAACGAAGGACGCGGCTTGACGGTTTCAGTCATCTCCAACTTTCTTGTTGAGGCAGATTCAAGATCAACGAGTTTATTGCAACGCAACAGGGTGGAACCCTTGCACCAGTTGCAGACACCGAAACCGGAGGGCCAATCAGTCAACTCAGAGCGTTGCGATAGTGATAACCCGAGGTTTTGTACAGGCCGCGTCGCAATTCCACGGGTTTGTCCTCATAGGTCAGCGACAGTCGCTCGACGCTGAGCAGGGGAAACCCGACGTCCACGCCCAGCAAGGACGCGCTCGCCGCATCTGCAGCGACCGCGCGGATCTTTTCTTCTGCACGGATCATGTGCACGCCAAACTCGCTTTCGAACAGACCGTACATCGGGCCGCGGTAATCACTCAGGCGCTCTGCCGTCAACCCCTTGAAGAGCAAGCCGGGCAGCCAGATGTCGTCCAGCACCACCGGGGCATCGCCAAAACTGAGCAGGCGCAGCACGTTGACCACCGCATCGCCCGGCTTCAGGCCCAGCGCGCGTGCCACGTCGGCGGGACAGCGCAGTCGGCGGCAATCGATGAAACGCCGCCGCGCGCCGCCAGGCTCACCACTGTCAGGCTGCAGGCGCAGGAACCTGTACTGGATCTTCTGCTCTGCGTGGGTGGCGACGAAGGTGCCCTTGCCCTGCCTGCGAACCAGCAGGTTTTCGGCCGCCAGTTCATCGATGGCCTTGCGCACCGTTCCCTGACTCACCTTGAACCGAGCGGCAAGGTCCATCTCGCTGGGGATGGTTTCCCCCGGACGCCATTCGCCCGCTTGAAGGCTGCGCTTCATCAGGGTCTTGATCTGCTGGTACAGCGGACTGAAGGCCGGGGCCGTGCCGTCGACCGCGCGAGCGGACGCCGCCGACTCGATCGCGCTTTCAGTCCGGGTTTTCATGACCGGATTGCAGCACAGGAGTTCGCTGCCCGTCCATTCAAAAAGGCATTTTTCGACAGATGTCTTATGTAAGACATAAGACTTTTGACTTGGGTCGACAATGACCCTAAACTGCTTCGTACAATTTGTGGCGTCCCGCTTTTTCCAGCGTCGACACCCCCCACGCAACCCCCACCCCCGGAGAATCGTCCATGAGCAAGTCCCCCGTTCGCGTTGCCGTCACTGGCGCTGCTGGCCAAATCGGTTACGCCCTGCTGTTTCGCATCGCCTCTGGAGAGATGCTGGGCAAGGACCAGCCGGTGATCCTGCAGCTGCTCGAGATCCCCGACGAGAAGGCGCAAAACGCGCTCAAGGGCGTGATCATGGAACTGGACGACTGCGCCTTCCCGCTGCTCGCCGGCATCGAAGCGCACAGCGATCCAGTGGCCGCCTTCAAGAACACCGACTACGCCTTGCTGGTGGGTGCTCGTCCTCGCGGCCCCGGCATGGAACGCAAGGACCTGCTGTCGGCCAACGCACAGATCTTCACCGCCCAAGGCAAGGCTCTCAACGCATCGGCCTCGCGCAACGTGAAGGTGCTGGTCGTCGGCAACCCAGCCAACACCAACGCCTACATCGCGATGAAGAGCGCGCCTGATCTGCCGGCCAAGAACTTCACCGCCATGCTGCGCCTGGACCACAACCGTGCTGCCTCGCAGATCGCGGCCAAGACCGGCAAGCCCGTGTCGAGCATCGAGAAGCTGGCCGTGTGGGGCAACCACTCGCCAACCATGTACGCCGATTACCGCTTCGCCACCATCGGTGGCCAGTCGGTCAAGGCCATGATCAACGACGACGCCTGGAACAAGGACGTCTTCCTGCCGACCGTGGGCAAGCGCGGTGCTGCCATCATCGCCGCACGCGGCGTGTCGTCGGCGGCTTCGGCCGCCAATGCAGCGATCGACCACATGCGCGACTGGGCTTTGGGCTCCAAGGGCCAATGGGTCACGATGGGCATCCCTTCGAATGGCGAATACGGCATCCCGAAAGAAGTCATGTTCGGCTATCCGGTGACCACCGAAGGCGGCGAGTACAAGATCGTCGAAGGCCTGACGATCGATGCCTTCAGCCAGGAGCGCATCAATCTGACGCTGGCTGAACTGACCGAAGAGCAAGACGGCGTCAAGCACCTGCTTTGATCCACGAAAGCCCGCAAGACAACATGTGCCTTGCGCTTGAGCCGGCCTCCGACTGCGGGAGCCGGCTTTTTCGTTTCTGCCACGGGCCTGCATTGCGGGCTGGCTCGAAAACTGCACGCTGATCCTCACAAGGTTGACCATGCCTGATTCAAAACTCGTCTTGTTACGCGCGATGACCATTGCAGTGAGCATCGGTCTGGCTTTGCCGTTGTCATCGGTGGCTGCGGATACGGCTGCACCGGCGTCGACGTCGACATCGACATCGAAACCGCAGAAGACTGCCGCAAAGCCTGCTGCCAAAACCACTGCAGCAGCCAAGAAGGCTCAGCCCGTTGACGCACCGCCAGAGCCCGCCACACCTGAACAGGTGGCTGCAGCCGAGCGGGTTT
>Ga0114963_10000462_pt1 | contig 27028 bp, 27 predicted proteins | sample C_131016_EF_Meta_FD_87019 | JGI IMG/M metagenome (GOLD analysis project Ga0114963, IMG submission 87019) | Freshwater microbial communities from Lake Croche, Canada to study carbon cycling - C_131016_EF_MetaG | ecosystem: Environmental > Aquatic > Freshwater > Lake | place: Lake Croche, Canada... | reverse complement strand
TCTTCTTAACAGCCACAGATATTTCCTTTACGGGCGGGGCCCTTGATACAGTGTGTGAGCATTGGGAAGCGTCATGAACCCGCCACTATTTACGAGTGAGTCGGGAGTCCACAATATGATTCCGGAGCAGAATGAAGCGCAACTTGCTACGGTACACCCCCGTTGGCGAATTGTAAAGTTCCGAATTGGTAACGATTGTTCGGGCAGTGCCAGTGAGCGAGAATTGCCCCATGGCAGGGGCGTTTACTCATCGACTCGCGAGCAGTGGACTCATCGCACGTCTTGAAACCGACCAGTGGCGTCCGGGCTCATGGGTGCTGTCGATTGATGAAACCCCGCAGTCGCACGTCGACGTGGCCGACCCCACCACCCTGCACTTTGAATACATCGCGCGGATGGGTCACATAATCGACGCGGCATTCCCTGCGGGGCAGCCCGTCACCGCGTTACACCTCGGTGCCGGCGCACTGACAATCCCCCGCTATATCGAGGCGACAAGGCCGGGGTCCCGTCAACAGGTCATTGAAATCGAACGCGACCTCATCGATTTTGTTCGCGCACACTGCCCGCTTCCGCGCGGTGCATCCATCCGTTGTCGATACGGCGATGCACGCGAGGTCATGGAGTCACTTCCGAAGGGTTTACTCGGTCAGGTCGATCTCGTTGTCGTTGATGTCTTTCGCGGGGCGCGAACCCCCGCGCACGTGACGAGCGTCGAGTTCTATTCCGCCATCAAGGCGCTGATGTCACCGGGCGGAATCGTGATCGCGAATGTCGCCGACGGTCCACCGATGTCATTCGCCCGCAGCCAGCTTGCGACGCTTCGCTATGTATTCGGCCATGCGTTCGGAGTGGCCGAGCAGGGGGTCGCGAACAGCAAACGTTTCGGCAATGTGGTTCTCGGTGCCCTGACGAGCGGAACGACACCATCGTGGGTTTCAACGCTCGCGGGAAAAGGGCCGCACCCGACAGGACTCATCGCCGGAGCGGACTCCATCGCGTGGTCGGCGAGCGCCGCCGTGGTGACCGACAACACCGCCATCGACTCGCCGCCACCGGCGCGAAACCTTTTCCAGTCCTAGCCCGTGCTTATGGTTGATGCGTGATCGATTTGTCCGAGGTTCAGGCTCTCGCCGAGCGCCTTATGGCGCAACACCTTTCGGGACTAGAACATCAGTGGGCCTTCCGCTGGGACCACGCTCGTCGACGGGCTGGGGCGTGCCATCACGACAAGAATCAAATCTCGTTGTCGATGCACATCACGTCTCTGGGGTCGATTGACGATGCCGAACAAACGATGTTGCACGAGATTGCGCACGCGCTGTGCGGCAAAAAGCACAACCACAGCCAGAAGTGGCTTGATACCGCGCGGTCGTTGGGTTATACCGGCTGGATTCGGCACACCGGCCCGACACCAGACCACCTCGCGCGGTGGCGCGGAACCTGTTCCGCTGGGCACGTCATCCTGCGGTATCGCCGCCCCCGCAACATGGTCGCATCGTGCGTCACGTGCAATCCGAGATTTTCGCGCCAGCACCTCATCAACTGGGAGTTGTTAAACTAAGCGGGCTGCTGCTGTGTGATGCAGTGAATGCCGCCGCCGCGCGCAAAGAGCGCTCGAGCGTCGACCAGCTCAATCGTCCGTCCGGGATACGCCTTTTCGAGAATTCCCTTCGCGACCTCGTCGCCCGCGTCGTCGAAGCCGCACAAAATCACGGCGTCATTGCACACGTAGTGGTTGATGTACGAGTAGTCGACGAATCCTTCGTCGTCGCGCAGTGTGTCGGGAGCGGGCACCGCAACGAGGTCAAACCCTTGCGCTTCGAGCACGGCGCGTACCTGTTCTGTCACCGCGAAATCGGGGTGTTCGGGGTTCCGCTGGTCGTGATAGAGAACTGTCGTCAGGTTGCAGAACGTGGCGACGATGTCGACGTGGCCGCGTGTTCCGAATTCGTCATAGTCGCGGGTCAGTCCGCGCGGAAGCCAGACGACGCGCGTCGCTCCCAGCGTGTCGAACAATTCGCGTTCGACCTCGTCACGAGTCCAGCCCGGGTTTCGACCGGGGTCGAGTTGCACCGTTTCGGTCACAAGAACTACTCCGGCGCCATTGGTATGGATTCCACCGCCCTCGTTCGTGAGTGACGACGAGATGACGGGAACGTTGGCCGAGGCCAGAACCGCGCGACCGATTTCTGCATCGTGATCCCACGTTGCCCAGGCTTGCGCGCCCCAACCATTGAAAATCCAGTCGACGCCGAACGAAGCACCGTCAGGCCCCGTGACGAAGGTGGGACCCATGTCACGCATCCACGCATCGTCGAGTCGAGCTTCAACGATGTCGACCCGGTCGTCGAGCCACTCCCGAGCAACGTCGACGGCAGACGGATCAACAACCATCGTCACGGGCTCGTACTTCACAATTGCGTTCGCGACCGACGCCCACGCTCCGCGGGCTTCAGCGATGTCCACCTCGGTCTCACCCAGTGAGTACCCAGTGGATGGCCACGCCATCCACGTCCGCTCGTGGCGTTCCCACTCCGCTGGCCACCGTGTCAACACGATTAACCCTTGAGGCTTTCGACGAGTTCCATCAGGATGTCGATGGTCGTGCGGGGATTGACAATGGCGAATCGGAGGACGGGCTCGCCCTTGAACTTCGAGGGGAAACAGGCGGCTTTACCGGATTCCCACAGTTCGTCACTCCAGGCGTTGTAGTCGTCCTGAGTCCACCCGTTGCGACGGAACACGACAACCGAGAGCATCGGTTCGCGAACGAGTTCGAGGTGGTCGCTCTCGCGGATCACGGTGGCAATGTCGCGTGCGACAACGTTGTTCGATTCAATCGCTTCCCGGTACGCACCGACACCGTGGGTTGCGAGCGAGAACCACAACGGCAGACCTCGTGCGCGGCGTGAAAGGTGCACGGCAAAATCCGACGGATTCCACTCGTCGGTGTCGGTGAGAACATCGAGGTACGACGCGTGTTGCGTGTGTGCAGCCCGTCCAATCGACGGGTTCCGATAGATCAGTGCACACGAGTCATAGGGCGCATACAGCCACTTGTGCGGGTCGACGATGAACGAGTCAACGCCTGCCATTCCGTCAAAGTGCGGCTTGGTGCTCGGTGCGAACATCCCTGCGAGTCCATACGCACCATCGACGTGAACCCATGCGCCGTGTTCCTTCGCGGTCGTGACGACCGACGCGATGTCATCAACGATTCCGAAGTTTGTTGTCCCCCCGGTGGCAACGACCGCGAAGACGCTGTCCCACATGCCATCCACCGCTTTCTCGATTGCAGTCCCGGTCATGCGACCGTCGGCTCCGACCGGAACCTTGATGACATTGACGTCCATCACTCGGGCGCAGTGGGCAAGTGACGAGTGTGCCTCTTCCGAGGTGACGAGACTCCAGCGAGGGGGACGTGACTTTCCGGCGTCGGCCAAACGGTGTTCGGCGTCAAAACGCGCGGCAACGAGAGCGGAGAGGTTTCCGTTTGTTCCGCCTTGCACGAATACCCCGCCGGCACCGTCGGGAAGACCGGCCTCGGTGGCGAGTAACTTCAGCACTTCATTTTCGGCATAGATCGCTCCAGCTCCTTCGAGCCACGATCCACCAAAGATGCACGACGCTGACACGACCAGGTCGAAAAGGATGGATGCCTCGGTCGGTGCAACGGGGATGAACGAGACCATCGCGGGGTGGTCGGTCGACATCGACGCGGGGGCGAGGATCTCACCGAATAAGTCAAGAGCTTTATCCCCACCGATTCCAGCTTCGGTCACGGTGTCGGGCATGATGGCGCGCAGTTCGGCAAAGGGCATCCCTTTATCGAGCGGGGGCGGGTCCAATTGCATGCGGTCACGTGCGTAGTCAAAAATGCGCTCCCGAAGTGCAGCGGTCGCGTCATCGTGGATGTGCATGCGCAGGGGGTCAGTCATCGGTCCTCCATCAGAGTGAACAGGAAATACTGTACGACCTGCGACGCCAAAACGACAGACTATTGCGCGTTTTGCCTCCGAAAACACAGCCATCGTGCGTCAAAGCAGCTCTCACGCAATCAAATCACGACACAGTAGCCTCGTACGCGACAATTCTCGCGTTATCGATAGGAAACGGTTGCCAACGCGGTGCGAAGAACCGCACCGCGGCCACCGACAAACTCACCGTCGATCGAATCCCGCACGGCGTCGAGGGCAGGAATCCAGCGAATGTCGAGTGCATCCTGGCGGGGTTGCGCTTCGCCCGTCACCGGCACGACGAAAACGAGCGAGACAGCATGCTGGCGTTCATCCACAAGTCGGCCGGGGAACGGGAAATACTCGGCGACTGTTGCTGGAACAACGCTGGTGGGCAAACGGGGAAACGCGAGCGCCCCGAGATCTTTCTCCAGGTTGCGACTGAGGGCATCGCGAACCGACTCGCCGAACTTCACCCGACCGGCGACGAGGGCGGAACGCATTTCGCCGTACTCGTCGACGCGAATCAAAAGACCGACGTCCGTGACGAATCCGTCATCATCAAGTCGAACGGGCACAGCCTCGACATACAAGAGCGGGAGCCTGCGACGGACACCGTCGAATTCCTCGTCCGAGAACCAGGACGGGTCTGGTGTGCGCACATCGCTCATGACTTCATTATTCCGCGGATGTCTATGCCCGACACCATTTGTGAGAGCCAAAGCGAAAGCCCCGACCACATCGCTGTGGTCGGGGCTTTCAAGGCTTCAGCTATTTACTGGCAGCTATCGCACTGCAGCAGGTCCATCGGGTCGACTGGAACCGCATAGCCGCCAACGCTGTCGTTGTCGAAGTCCATAGTTCCTCCTGAAGGTTTGCGGCGATGTTGCCGTAGAGAAAACACTATATGTCGGGAATGACATTCGTGTCATTTCACTATATCTAGTGTTTGTGGCGTGTCGCGCGGGCCACGTCACGGGCCCCGCTCGTCGTCGCCACCGAGCGGAAAGTCAATCACGGCGTTGGGGATTTCACCCGCGGTGGTTTGAGGTGCTAATCTCGCATGGTGCCTTCGTGGCATCCGCCCCGATAGCTCAGTGGTAGAGCACTTCCATGGTAAGGAAGGGGTCGTCAGTTCAATCCTGACTCGGGGCTCGACCTAATTTGGTTGCGGCGGGGTAGCTCAGGTGGTTAGAGCACACGGCTCATAATCGTGGTGTCGCGGGTTCGAGTCCCGCCCTCGCTACCAATTAGTTCCCTCGGGTGTGCTTTTTCAAGAACTCGAACGGATCGACCGGATTTCCGTCGATGAGAATCCCCAGGTGCAAATGAGCACCCGAGGTGACTCCCGAATCCCCGACTCGACCGATGTAGTCCCCGACCTTGACCGTTTGGTGGAGTGTCACCCCGATCGAATCACGAATCATGTGGGCGTAAAGGCTCTCGAATTTGAGTCCGTCAACGTTGTGCCTGATGACGACCCATTTTCCGAGGTATCCGTCATCATTCACTTCCACAACTGTTCCTGCAGCGACAGAGTAAAACGGCGTTCCATCGGCCGGATCGAAGTCAAGTCCTCTGTGCTGAGTCGAACATCCAAGACACGGCGCGGCACGTCCGCCATACCCCGACGAAATAGGGACGACGACGGGAAACGGCCAACGAATTGGTCCGGCGTTGGTGACGGAATACTTAAAACCCGACGTGAGGCCATACGTCAATGCCAAAAGATCGGAATAGGTCGTCACCGAGTATTCACCCAGGGCAACCTGTTCGGCTTCGGTTCCCGTCGCGGCCACCTTCACTGACTGGTCATCGCGTGTCGTCTCGGTCGCCCAACCAGTATTCGTTGAGTTAAAGCCGGTGGCGGGAAGTGCGAGCACCGCGAATAAACCACCGACAACCAACACGACGAAACTGCGTCCAAGCGCGTTACGCAACGGGTGGGTGCGCTTGTGTGATTTGTCCAGGCGCGACGAGCGTTTGGCCGCCGCTTCGGACTTTTTTCGCAACTTTTCTTCCGCACGATTACGTCGCTGCGCTCCTTCATGACCGCGTTCCGCATACGCAGACGAGGCGATTTTTGGCGAAGAGCTGACGTCATTGTTGTCCGACGCGGTCTGTGGATCTGGTGACAGGTTCGGTGACCGCAGCCCGTTGTCTATCTGCTCCTGGAAACGTTCGGTTTCCGCCTCGCGTGCTTCTGTTGCTTCCTTCTCGCGCCGGATTTCGTCGGCACGTTTCATCGCGTTCTCGCGAATCCGGTCCCTTTCACGTTCACGCGCGATCTGTTCAACCTTTTCTTGGTCTGCGCGGAGTCGCAGCTCGCGGCGGGCTAGAGGCGGGTTGGGGTTTTGGGCGCGCGACTCGTCATCCTCGCCCGACGGCGCCGAATCAGAATCAGTAGTCACGAAACCTCCAAAAAAGTCGTGTTTGGCAAGTGTAAGCGAGGTACCGCCGAGTTGCTAACTGAAGTCGAAATGGGCACCCGCTTGGACGAGCACCGTTTCAATCTCGTCTATGACGTCGGGGTGTGACGCGAGCAGCCAATCGATGTCGGGCGCCGAACCGTTCCAGCCACGGATTTCGGCACCCGCCTCGCGGGCAATGAGCACCCCCGCGGCGTGATCCCACGGCTGCAACATTCGTTCGAAATAGATATCCAGCTGACCTGCGGCCAACGCGGTGAGGTCGAGTGACGCCGCTCCCATTCGCCTAATGTCGCGAATGTGCGGCATCACCGCGGCCATCACGTGCGCCTGTTGAGTCCGAATGTGTTGGGAATAAGAAAACCCCGTCGACAGCAACGATTGACCGAGTGACTCGGGACGATTGACCGTAAGCGGCACTCCGTTCGAAAACGCACCGCCGCCGCGAGTGGCGGTGAATTCGCGCCCGCTCGCTGCGTTGATCACGACGCCCGCAAGTTCGGTCCAATTGCCGGGGGTTGGATCGCCTTCCACGACCGCGATGCTGATCGCGTACTGCGGAATGTCGTACAAATAGTTCACCGTGCCGTCGATCGGATCGACCACCCAAGTCAGGGATGTCGATCGTTCCGCTCGGCCACCCTCTTCCCCGAGGAAACCGTCCCCCGGCTGCAGTTCGGCAAGTCTTTTTCGAACGAGGGCCTCGACCTCTCGGTCAACCGCCGTGACGATGTCGACGGAAGAACTCTTGCTCTCGGCAACAGTGACTGTGCCGCGGCGTCGGTCTGCGGCGAGTGCGGCTGCCTCACGGGCAACAACGAGAGCAGTCTCGAGAAGTTCGGCGGACATGACTCTATTGTGGCGCAGGTTACGCGTCAGTTGCCCCGCCTAGTCTCGGAGCATGAACCCATGGAATCTCGCGTTCGGCGCTGTCGTCGGAATCGTTATCTCGGTCGGCGGTTTTCTGTTCGTCGGCGTCGCGGTTCTGGCACTATTTCGCTGGGCGACAGAATTCGTCACGCCGCAGAATCCGGCGCTTGAGGATGAAGACGAAATCGAGCATCGATTTTACTGACGTTCGGAACCCATCGAGTAACTAGCGACGCAAGGCCGATCGGAGTCTTCGCAGCGGCCTGCTCAACGCGACGCTCATGGCGATTCGGGTCATGGGATCGGGTAGCGAGCGGGTCACCGCCATCAATCCAATGACAAGTCGGGTGTTGATGGGTAACGGGGTACCCGATTCGCGATACAACATCAGTGCTTCGCGTAACCGAGCCTCCGCCAAGTCGTGCTCTTTGCCCGCTGCTCGAAGTGCTGAGAGGTCGTAGGCGATTTGGCTTACAAATCGCGGGTAGAAGTGGGGGGCTAACTCGCGTTTATCCGTGTCCGACAAACCAGCGAGAATCGCGGTGACTCGCCTGAGGTACACCATCCGGCTTGCAGCGAATGTTGGTGAATGGGACGAGCTTCCCGGGTTGAACGTCCATGCCACAACGGGACGGTCAAGAAAAATGCCGCGAAATCCAGCCATTTGTGCACTGAGAAAAAAATCATCGTCCTCGTATCCCCGAAGCTCCGGGTGGAAGCCTCCGATTGCGTCAAACATGTCTCGCGAGAACAGGCTGGCCGACGGGAGAATGTACATGTCGGAGGTGAGGAAATCAGCCATCGTCACTTTCGGGTGAGTCGAGTGAGATTTGATGAAGTGCTCGTAGACGATATCGCCGTTGAGGTCGACCCGCTGGGTGTCCCCGTAAACATAACCCACCGATGGTGAGCGATTAGAGTTCCATATCGCGAGAAGTTGCTCGATGTGATCGGGCAGGAAGAAGTCGTCTTGGTCGAGCAAACAGATCAGTGGTGAGCACGAATGCGCCACGCCCGTGTTTCGCGCAACGGATTGCCCCGCGTTGTCCTGACGGATGAAACTAAAACCCAATGTCGAAGCAAGTGCGGATAGGCCCTGCGCCTCAGCCTCCGTTGATCCGTCATCGACGACCACAATCTCGTGGGCGGGGTGTGTCTGATCGAGAACACTGCGCACAGCACGTTCGATAAACGCCATTCCGTTATGGAAAGGGATGACGACGACTACAGCATCAGCATCGGTCATCGCGTGGACCAGTGAAACGTTTGTCGAATTGCGAGAACAAGCCGCGCAGCGCTGTGCGGCGCCAATCCTAGAACAGCGAACACAATCGTTTTCAGGAGGGCAGCCACAAAAAACCGCACGATGCCCACGTGGCGATTTCCGCGTGAGAAGCCCGTCTCATTGGCGAGGAACCGCTCTCGGTCAAATGTGTAGCGAGGATAGCGCCTTCGGAAAACAAGCTCGTTTCGAAGTTGAAGTTCGGCGGCGCGGTCCCGCCCGAAACTCGCCCCGCCGACGTGAAAGGCAAAAGCGCGGTTGGCCAGGGCAATCCGCCAACCGCCTCGCCTGATCCTCATGGAAAAGTCATTCTCTTCTCCGTAGCCAGGGGAAAAAACGGTATCGAAAAATCCGAATTCACGAAAAAGTTCACCGCGGACGACCATGCAAAATCCGACCGCGACCGGCACGGTGGTTGAGTCAGGTTGCTTTTCACCCCATCGTGCAAACTCCCGCGTCGCGTCGGCGCGGGTCAACCCCGCGAGGTGAGGAATTGATGCCAGAGACGCGTTATCGCTTCGGGGACACACGATTCCCGTGTTGTCATCGCCACGAAGAATTCGTCTCATTTCGGAAACGGCACCCGGTGTCACCACAACGTCAGAATTGACAAGCAAGACGTCATAGTTTTCGACGTTCACCGAGCCGAGTGCCGCGTTGAGCGTTTCGACAAGTCCGAGGTTGCCCGAATTCGTGACGAGTCGGAACGACTCTGGGTACGCCTCCAATTCGCGTCGCAACGCTTTATCGACCTGCATGGATTCCGGCCCTCGATCATTAACGACGATGACTCGATCAGAGTTTCCACGCGCCTCGGGCGCAAATGAACGCAGGCATTCGATTGCCAATTTGACGTTGCCAAAAACGGGAAGCACGACCAATAGGGGACGTGCACTTCTGCGAGTGCTCACTGCCAATTGTCCGCCTCCCTTATGGCCAATCCGACGTCGGCGGCAACGGCGGTTGTGAATAGGTTCCCAATGTATCGTTCCTCAAGTTTTTCCGAAGTTGTCTCAGGTTCGGCTTGTCGACGTGCACGACAAATTGATTTCCGACCATCCCCGCGCCAGTGAAAGGCAACGTCAAGAACTTTACTGACTCACTAGAAATCCCCGCGAGTTGAGCTCCGAGTGTCACGATGAATCCCGAATTGAGTCCCTTGTCGACCAACATCGACTTGCCGATTGACCGGGATAACTTCGCCAGTTTGTTGGGGTTCGCGAGAACGTCGATGCTGAGCACCTTCTCGATGAACCCCCTGATGAAGCGTTGTTGGTTCTGGATTCGCGACACGTCACCCTCTGAGAATGCATGACGCTCGCGGACGAACATCAGTGCGCGATCGCCCTCCAGGACGAGTGGCCCTTTCTGGAAATGCTCAAGGCGTCCGTCGAACACGTCGAATGAAACGGGGTTGTCGACGGGTACGCCGCCGATGACGGTGGTCGCCGTCTTGACACCCGTGAAGTCGATGAGCGCGACGTGATCGACCTGGGCATCGAGAAGGTCTTCAATCGTGCTGACCGCGAGCTTGACCCCGCCATACGATAGTGCCCAATTGATTTTCCCTGTACCGTAACCATCAATCGGAACCCACGAGTCACGGGGAATCGAAATCACCTGAACGGATTTGCGGTCACCGGCGATGTGTAGAAACAAAATGGTGTCCGACCGAGACCCGGTTGCGTCGAGATTCGTGCCCAACGAACCCCGCGTGTCGGTTCCCATCAGCAAAAAGTTGAGAGCACCAATATCCGTCGGTTCGGGCCGTAGGGTTGGCTCGGTAAATGGCTCGTCGACAACGTTGACACTCGCATCGAACTGTGCCGCAATGTAGGCACCGTACCCGGCTAGTCCGACACCCACGACGAGGAACGCAGACACCACATACAGCGCGACACGGATGGCAATTGTGTGAACGCGTTGACGGCTGCGCCTGCGCGCGGCGTCGCGTCGTGTCGTCGGAAGATTGCCAGCCACGGGTCAAATCTATTCCTCCCTGCCCCTAAACAACGTAAACGGGCGTGGTAATGTTTTGGAGACACGCTTGGGAATTGCCGAGCATAATTCGGAGGGTTCTCGATGCGGAAAACGTGGCGAATCGCTCAGATGTTGGCGGTCCAAGACCTCAAATTGTCGTATCGGAGATCGATGCTTGGACCGTTTTGGCTGACTATTTCCAGCGCAGTCCAAATTGCGACAATCGGAATCGTCTTTTCCACCATCTTTAAATCAGACATTTCGGTCTATGTTCCCTATCTCGCGACCAGCCTGTTGATCTTCACGTTCATCACCGGGTTCCTCAATGAGAGCAACATGAGCTTCATCCAGGCTGAAGGCATCATTCGGCAAATGCATTTTAATCCGTCGATGTACATCGGGCGCACATTAATCCGAAACCTCCTCGGCTTTGCCCACAACCTCCTGATTCTGCCCGTTGTCTTCCTCGTCCTCGGTATGCCATGGTCTCTTGGGATGCTGATGGCGATTCCGGGCTTCTTACTCGTTCTCGTCAACCTCTGGTGGCTTGGACATTTGTTCTCACTGGTCTCGCTTCGCTTTCGAGACTTTCCGCCCATCTTCGGTTCCATCATCACCGTGGCTTTCTACTTGACGCCGGTCATGTGGTTCAGTGACCAGGTTCCCGGCGGCGAATCAAACCCGTTGATTTCGCTGAATCCGCTCTTCCACCTCCTCAGCATGGTTCGTTCACCGCTGCTGGGCGAAATGGCCAGCGAAACGTCATGGGTCTTTTCCGCAGTGATGGCGGCGATAGGCACCGCCGTGGTTTTCGTTCTGTACCAGCGCTACCAACACAAGATTGCGTTCTGGATCTAACTCATGACACACATCACACTCGACAAGGTCTGCCTGGACTTCCCGGTCTACAACGCCGATGCGCGGTCGTTGAAATCTTCCTTGGTCAACGTCGCAACCGGCGGACAGCTTCGTGCCGGTAACAAGGGTGGCATCACCGTGCGCGCCTTAGATGACATCAGCGTGACGATTGAACCAGGCGAGCGGGTCGGTCTCGTGGGGCACAACGGTTCGGGAAAGTCTTCTTTATTGCGTGTGCTCAACGGCGTTTACAGGCCGTCGTCTGGGACGATCGGCATTGATGGCGAAATTGGGTCGCTCATCGACATCAATATCGGAATCAACCCAGAGGCCACAGGACTGGAGAACATCACCACGTGCGCAGCGCTGATGGGAATTCCCAAGAGAAGGATCGCCGAGACGTTACCCGACATCATCGATTTCTCGGAGCTCGGAAATTACATCTCGATGCCCGTCCGAACCTATTCCTCGGGGATGCAGATGCGCCTCATGTTTTCGATCGCCACAACGATGAAACCGCAGATTCTTCTCATGGACGAGTGGCTGTCGGTCGGCGACGAGAGTTTTGTCAAAAAAGCCGAGGAACGCCTGGGGAAACTTGTGTCCGAAACCGACATTCTCGTTTTTGCGAGCCATTCACGAGAAACAATCACCTCGACGTGCAATCGCCTGATCTGGCTCGAACACGGACGCGTCAAGGCCGACGGCGACGTCAGGACGGTTGCCGACGCGTATTTTGGGCCGGAAAACCCGACCTAAGTGATTGCCAAACGGCTATAACCCGCGGCGCCACCACGGTGCCGAATGAATTCGAAGCAGTCGATGCAGTTCACCTCGACGAGCCAAAGGTTCCACCACAGTGTGAATCGCACCTGGCTCTGTGACCACGTGAGCTCGCGGCATCACGGTGCGAGCTTCCGCCGCGACAGCGACGTCGCGCGCGTCCAAACCGCCAACAAACAGCGTTAGACCGGTGCCGTCGTCCCGCCCCAGATCCGATACGACGTTTTTGCGTTCAGTAATCGGGAATCGCGCAAGATTCTCGCGGGACAGTGTTGGCAAACCGAACACTAGCCGTCGGTTGGCCCCGAGAGCATACCCAGCGCGAAGCGCAGGCATTGCTCCTGCACTGCAACCCATCACGGTGTCGACGACCAGACCCCGATCGGCGGCGACTTGTCGAATCCAGTCCACTGTGGACGGGAAATCTTCTGTTATTCCGGGGAGCCCTTCTTCGTAGAATGGCTCGCGACCTCGAACTAAGAGGACGCACAGGGGCATCCGGGGGAGGTGCGCAAGAAAAATCCACGATGGCACCATCATGCGGTTGGCGCCGCCGGTGAACAACACAACGAGCTTCTTCGGTGTTTTCCTGTTGAATCCTGTGGTCTTGTACATCGTTGCCGACGGGCGGTTCCACACCCGCACAAATTCATGCGAATACGAGAAACCCTTGAGGGTTGACCAAACGGCGAATTGGTCACGCCATGTAGTTTCGCTCGAATCCCACATATTTGTCTCGGGGTCTGCTCGTTCCGTCATGCTCTCATTGATGGATTGTGCTTCGCTTGGGGTGATGATGTTCTCGAGCGCGATTATGGTCTGGTTGAGTTGGTTGACCGTCGTGGCGCTTAATCGAGCGCGATCCAGAACCTGACTAACGACCGACATGCGCCTCCAATGCGCGCTCTAACTCCCCCAAAGATTCAAAAGCAATCAACTCCTCTGGTGTGATGCTCCAGCCAAACTCGTTCTCTAATTCGATACACAACTGCATTGCCGAAAGGCTGTCGATGTTCAGGGACGACAAGGGAACATCGGTGTGGTCCGAGAAAACACTCGAATCCACTTTTTCTCCTGACATCGTAAAAATCATGCATTTTCTGAGCATGCCGATAATCTCAGCCCGAAAATTCACGATTGTCCTTTGGATGTGTGTTTCGCGAAGAAGTGGTGGTGGGTGAGGGATTCGAACCCCCGAAGGCTGAGCCAGCTGAGTTACAGTCAGATCCCTTTGGCCGCTTGGGTAACCCACCAGATGCGTTCCGAACCGAGATGAACATCGACACGGCACGCAAGTCACAATCGTACAATACGCGGGCGGGGCTGCGCGACCCTCGCCTAAACTGTCGGCATGGCTGATTCCTCTTTTGACATTGTTTCCAAGGTCGACCCGATGGAACTCGACAACGCGGTGAACCAAGCACAACGCGAGATCGAGACCCGATTCGATTTCAAAGGCGTCGGTGCCGAAATCGAGAAGAAGGCAGACAAGGTCAACCTCGCGGCGAGTAGCGAAGAGCGCGTCAAGGCCGTCCTCGACGTTCTCGAATCGAAGCTCATCAAGCGCGGGATTTCGCTGAAGTCACTCGAGGTCGGCAAGCCCTTTGCCTCCGGCAAGGAATACCGAATCGAAACGACCGTGAAGAGCGGAATCACCAGCGAACACGCCAAAGAGATCGCCAAAGTCATCCGCGAAGAAGGGCCGAAGTCAGTCAAACCGCAGATTCAAGGCGATGAACTTCGCGTGTCATCAAAGAGTCGCGACGACCTTCAGGCGACGATGCAATTGATCAAGGGCAAAGACCTGCCGGTCGACGTGCAGTTCATTAATTTCCGTTAATCGCGCGAAACACGCAGCATCTCTTCGCGATCAACAACCTTGATGCGGTCGCGGCCGTGCGGCGCACCAAGCGACTTTTCGTGTTCGTCGAGTCGGTGCCACCCGTCGAGGTTCGTGTATTTCACTCCGCGCGAATCAAGCAGTGCGCTGACGGCGGCCTCGGCCGGTTCGGCGGGTGACCACCATGATGCCTGGTCGTTGACCAGGTGTGCGACAGTTTCCATCGCGTCCGACTTGGTGTGTCCGATGAGTCCTACCGGTCCGCGCTTGATCCAGCCCGTTGCATAGACGCCGGGAAGAACGTTGTTGCTGTCGTCCATGACTTGTCCCTCGTGATTGGGGATGACGCCGTGTCGTTCGTCGAAGGGGATACCGGCGAGTGGCGTGCCGTGGTAGCCGACCGCGCGGTAAAGCGCTTGAACCGGCAATTCCCGCATCTCCCCTGTGCCACGAACCCCACCCGCACCATCGGGTTCGGTGCGCTCGTAACGGAACGAACTGACGCGCCCGTCCGTGCCAACGACCTCGACGGGGTTGGCGAAGAAGTGCAGGTGCAAACGTCGGCTAGCCGTCCCGTGAGCGGCTTCGCGCCACGGCGTGAATATTTTGTTGATGACAAAGATCTGCTTGTTTGATTCAATTGCGGCCTTCGATGCGTCGTCGAAGTCGAAATCTTCGTCGTGAACAATCATGTCGACGTCGTTGAGTTCACCGAGTTCACGAAGTTCGAGGGGCGTAAATTTGACCTGCATTGGCCCGCGCCGCCCGAAGACGTGCACATCGGTAACGGGACTCGCCTTGAGCGCCCGGTACACGTTGTCCGGGATTTCCGTCGGCAGAAGGTCGTCCGCGTGCTTAGCCAACATTCGCGCGACATCGAGAGCAACGTTTCCGTTTCCGATGACCGCGACCTCTTTCGCGTGCAAAGGCCACTCGCGAGGCACGTCGGGGTGACCGTCGTACCACGACACAAAATCGGCTGCGCCGTAAGAACCGTCGAGGTCGATGCCAGGGATGTTGAGGTCCGCGTCGCGAATTGCACCCGTCGAGAAGATCACGGCGTGATAGTGCTTCTTGAGGTCATCGAGCGTGATGTCGGTTCCGAAGTTGACGTTCCCGAAAATGCGAATACCGCCCGCGTCCAGCACATCCCGCAACGCATTGATGATCCCCTTGATTCGGGGGTGGTCGGGGGCGACGCCATAACGGACGAGCCCGTATGGGGCGGGGAGGCGGTCGAACAGGTCGATTGACACGTCAAACGCCCGCTCGTACTTCTGCAGTATGTCGGCGGCGTAAATTCCCGCGGGCCCAGCACCAACGATGGCGAGTCGAAGCTTCATGTCGTTCCTAGTTCGTTCGGTCAATAACGCGCGAGGCAAATCGTGCGAGTGATTTCTTGGGTAACCCGTCGGGAAGAATATCGAGGGCAGCAACCGCCTCGGTCGCCCAGCGTCGCGCGCTCGTGATGGTCTCCGCCGTGTGGCGACTACCGCGCAATTCGTCCATCAATCCTGCAAACTCTTCGGCATTATTCGACTCAATCGCGGCATCAATTCGCGCGACGAGAGACACCGACTCGGAATCGGTCGCGGCGCGCGCCAACAAAATCGGGAGTGTCGACACGCCGTTACGAACGTCGTTGCCTTTTTCTTTGCCCGTTTCGCCTCCATCGAGATCGAGGACGTCATCGATGATCTGGAATGCAACGCCGATTTTTTCGCCATATTCGCGAAGCGGTTCAAAGAATTCACGGGGTGCACCGGACGTCATTAGACCCACGACTGCACTTGATGCAATCAGTGACCCTGTCTTGTCAGCAAGAACCTGGAGGTAGTGGGCGATTGCATCAGCACCCTTCTGGGGACCGGTCGTTTCATGCAGTTGACCGAGACATAAGCGTTCGAACGTCGCCGCGTGTAAGCGAACCATGTCGTCACCGAGGGTTGACGCGAGCGAACTGGCGCGGGCAAGCAGAAGGTCGCCCGTGATGATGGCCACCGAATTCGACCACACCGTGTGGGTGGTCGGAACGCCACGGCGAAGGTCCGCGTCGTCCATCACGTCGTCGTGATAGAGGGTGGCGAGGTGAATCAGTTCGACAACCTGAGCACCCATGATGATGTCATCACGTGTCGGGTCACCGAATTCTGCGGTGATCATTGCCAACAACGGACGAACTCGTTTTCCACCCGCCTCGAACAGGTAGCGGGCGATGGTGTCCGTGTGTGCATCACCGAAGTGCAGGTTTGACTCGAGCGACGCTTCCATCCGCTCAACACCGACATTGAGCCGCTTGACAAGGTCGCGCTCTTCAGGAGTTGACGACAGTGCGTCGGCGAGCCCGAAGTTCGAATTGATGGAACTCTGATGGCTCATCGTTCGCCCCTCATCGGGGCAGTTCCGCGATGAAGCGCGACGACTCCGCCGGTCAGATTTCGGAAACCGACGGCGGTGAATCCGGCGTCGCGAATCCAACCCGCAAGGACACCCTGCGTCGGCCAATCGCGAATCGAATCCATCAAATAGGTATAGGCCGAGGGGTTGGTGCTAAACATCGTCGCGATGCGAGGCATGATCGACGCCAAATAAAAGTCATACGCCCGCCGGACAAACTGATTCGGAGGAGTCGTGAATTCACAGATAACGAGACGCCCGCCCGGAACGAGCACCCGGCGCATCTCGGCGAGCGCCTTGCGTGGGTCCTGAACGTTCCGCAAACCGAACGACACGGTGACCGCGTCGAAACTCGCGTCATTGAACGGCAGTGCCGTCGCATCACCTTCGACGAAGTCGATGTCGGGGTGACGCTGGCGTCCAACCGCAACCATTCCCGCCGAGAAATCAAGTGCTGTGACTCGGGCTCCCGCGCGCGCAATCGCGGAACTGGATGTTCCAGTACCGGCGGCAATATCGAGAATTCGATCACCAGGGACAATTCCAAGGGCGCGAACGGTTGCCAATCTCCAGAGCGCACTGGTTCCCATTGACAGAATCGCGTTCGTTCGGTCGTAGCCCGGAGCTACATCGTCAAACATCGCCGCGACTTTGTCGGGGTCTTTACCCAGGTCAGCACTCGTCACGATTAACAACTCTACCCGTGCGTGGGTAGCCTTAACGAGTGAGCAGCGCCAACCCCGAGACCATCTCACGTGACGTCGTTCGATCGGCTCGGATTGAATCAATCCTCGACTATGCGAACCCTGTCCGACCCCTGTATTTCCGCAGTGGCGACCTTGAAATCGTGGGCGTGGGTGAGCACACTCGATGGGCCGCGAGTGGGCCGAATCGCTTTGCCACACTTGCCACCTTGTGGGACTCTGCAGTGACGTTGGCACCGCCCGCCATGCGTCATTACCTCCACGCAATCGGTGGCGGTTCGTTCGACCCGAACGGCGAGGCATTTCTTATTTTTCCGCGCGTGACCATCATTCGACGAGGGCATGACGTGACGACGGTGACAGTGGGCGACCCCGACACCGTGCCCGAAAACACTCGTCGGTCCATCGGTCCCGTGCCCGTCGTCGAGTGGCCGCACATCGACTCGGTCTATCGTGATCGGGTGAGATCGGCGCTTGGGCGTTTGGATTCTGATTTCGGAAAAGTTGTTGTGGCGCGCGCGATAACGGGACACGTCGTCACACCGGGTGACGAACGCGCACCTCTGGTCAAACTCGCATCGGGTTATCCCGACTGTCACATTTTTGCGGTTGAAGGGTTGTGGGGAGCGTCACCGGAGACGCTTGTTCGGGTTCACGACCGCCGTGTTCAGACGCGGGTGCTTGCGGGAAGTGCGGCGCGCGGCGCCGACCCTCAATCCGATGCCGCCGCATCGTCACATTTGGCGAACAGCGCCAAGGATCGCGACGAACACGAGTACGCGATGCAATCAGTTCTCACGGCTCTTGCGCCGCACTGCCGATCGATTGTCGGTGCGTCGACGCCGTTCACGCTTCGACTGTCAAACGTCTGGCATCTCGCCAGTGATATCGAGGGAGTTCTGAAGACTCGGACATCGGTTCTCAACATCATCGACTCGTTGCACCCCACGGCTGCTGTTGCGGGTGTCCCAACCGATCGCGCGCTCGCGACCATCGCAGACGTCGAAGCAATCCCCCGCGGACGGTACGCCGGTCCGGTTGGCTGGGTGGACGGCGCGGGGAACGGCGAATGGGCGATTGCACTTCGGTGTGCGCAATGGCGCGAGACCGACATTGTCGCGCACGCTGGCGCAGGAATTATTGTTGGGTCGGACCCCGAGTCAGAGTACGCGGAAACCGAACTCAAGTTCCGGCCGATTCGCGAGGCGCTGACCCTCTAGCCGTTGAGAAGTGGCGCTTCGATGAGGATCGGCTCGGACGTTTCCGTCAGTGCCGACGACAACTGGCCCCGTGTTTCCACGCGGCGATAGGCGATTCCGTATGCCGCTGCGAGGGCCTCAAAGTTGATGTGCTGGGGCGTGAGCATGACGGACTCGAAGTGAGTTGGGTTGGCGGTCTCTTTGACAGCGAGCGCCTCAAAGATACGTCCACCGTTGTTGTTGCAGACAATCACCTGAATCGGTCCCGTGAGCAATCCGAGCGAACTTGAATCGTACGCCGCGGCGAGATCTCCGAGGACAAGTCGCGTGACACCGGTGGGCGCATCGGGCCGGCGCGAGGCCGAGGCTATCCCCTGAGCGGTTGCGATTGTTCCGTCGATTCCCGCAAGACCGCGATTCGAGTGAACCCGGATTGGCTTCCCGGACAACACCGAGTCGGCGATTCGGATAATGGACGAGGCTCCGAAAACCAACCGATCGTGAGGCCAGGTGGCATCCCACACCAGCCGCACAATCATGTCACTCGTCACGGGTTCGCGTTGAATTTCCATTTCCCGTCGAGCGAAGGCTGACCGGGCCGCGTGATCGTCGGCGAGGCTGCCGTCAACATCTGCAGCGGGTTCCGTTGCCCGATCATCAAGCATCATGCGTGAGCGCCGCGCCCAGGCGAGTCCCCACTCTCGTGCGACGTCGCCGCCGGCTCCCGAGACGACAATCTCGTCAACAACCCGCACCTGCTCGGTTGGACGGTAGGGAACCCCCTCGCCCACCTGCACCACGGTGACGGCGACTCCGACCCGCGTGCACAACTGGTCGATCACATTCGAGAGGGTCGGTCGGCCCACGACCACGACCGTGTGGACAGTGTCAACGAACTCTGGAGTCACGGCGATGGTTCGATATTCGGTCACGAGATGGGGCCCGAAGTGCGACCCGCTCTCGATCTCGGCAAAGAGCGGTGCGCCCAACTCGCGCGCCCATTTCTCGGCTCGAATCCCCGCGCCGAGTCCTGCGACAACGACCACACCAACCGCGGCCTCGACGGACACCGATACCGTCTCGCGTTCAACGACGAGAAGGTCACCCACGTGTATTGACTCAAGGTAGCTCGAGGGGGCTTCCGACGAAAGAGGTTCGATGAACTGAGGGTTCACGTGAACGGGCCCGCGTTCACGAAGAGCAATGGTCAGGGCGTCGAACGCTACTGTTGCTCCATTCAGTTCAGCGTCGGCCGGGCTTTCGGCAGGGGGAACGTCAAAGGTTGCTCGGGCTGAGGCCGCAAACATCCCGACATGAAACGTGGTTTGCCCGCCGCCCTGGGCCCGCACTGAGGCCGGCCTGTCCGCGGTGACCAACAGCAGGGGGGTTCCCTGGTGGAACGCCTCAACGACCGCGGGATGGAGGTTCGCCACGCTGCTTCCCGACGTCGTGACGACGACCGCGGGACGACCCGATTCGATCGACAACCCCAACGCCAGAAATCCAGCCGCGCGCTCGTCGAGCACAACGTGAAGCGTGAGCAACCCGCGCTCGGCCAATTCAGCGGCGAGCAACGCCAATGATTGCGATCGCGATCCGGGGCACACGACGACATCGGTCACACCGTTTTCGATGAGAGTGCGAAGGAACGCGAGCGACCAGTTCGTCGCATTGGACACGGCGGACGCGTCCGACGTCACGCGGAATCCTTGGGCGGGTTTTCGCCCTCCTCATCAAGTCGACGAAGTTCTTCTTCGAGTCGAGCGATTCGGTCGTCAACCGATTCGGTCGAGAACGGGCCGCTCGTTGGCGCACGGTCAACGATGTCGGTCGGCGTGGTCGGCTTTGAGGTAGCGCCGCGTCGGCTCTTTCCGACAATGAACCAGAGAATCGCGCCGATGAGGGGGAACGCCACGACAACGACAAACCAGAGTGGTTTCGGCAGGCCACGAATCTTTGACGCGGGGGTCACTGCGACGTCAACGATTGCGTAGATGATGACAGCAACAACCGCAAACGAACCAAACAAGAGAACCCGCGCGATCATTTCTTCATTCTAAGCGTGGTCCGCTGGCGCTTACGATGTAGAGATGAGTCCGTGGATCACCTACACACTCGCCCGCCTCGGGTTTTTCATCGTCGCACTCGTTGTCCTCCTCATCCTCGGGACGGGTTGGGTTTGGAGTGCTGTTTTTGCGACCTTGATTTCGCTTGCTCTTTCGGTGCTTCTTCTCAGTGGGCTACGCCAGCGCATCGCGAAAGACATTCAGCGCCGCGTCGAAAAACGCCCAACCGACATCGATTCGGATGTCGAAGACGATCAGATTGATTCGGCACAAAACTAAGTCAGGAATCCTCGCAACAAGGCTGCCGACCCCTCGAGGTGCGCACGCATGGCGGCCTCCGCGTCATCGGGTCGTCCCGACAGAATCGCCAAAACAATGGCTTCGTGTTGTTCATTCGAGTGAGCGATGTTTGGCGGCAACAGGGGAATCCCGTCAAGAAGTTCGTTGATCTTCACCCTCGATTGGGCGATTTGGTTGACGAGGGAATTGGAGCCGGCCATCTCGGCAATCAACAGGTGCAAACGCGAATCGAGACGACGATAATCCTCTACCGTCGCGCTAGCTGTTTCATGGTGCACCGCCCACAAGCGTTCCCGGAGTTCCCCCGTGAGATCTTTGATCGCCGCTTGATAGGCAGCGCCGGGTTCAAGGACGGCCCGCAACACGAGGACGTCATGAATGTCCGAGACCGTGAAGTGGGTGCGCTCGATGACGTCACCGTCCCTCCCGATGACGATCGGACCCGCGGGAATCGAGTCCGCGACGAAGGTGCCACCGTAACGTCCCCGTCGGATTGACAAATATCCGGCCTCGGACAACGACGCGATCGCATCCCGAACGGTATCGCGCGAGATCTCGAGCATCGTGGCAAGTTCTCGCTCAGGCGGCAATTGTTCGCCGGGGTGAATCAGACCCAGACGAATCGTTTGCAAGATTCGTTCGACCGTTTCTTCGTACGTGTTTCCGCCGCGAATCGGTTTGAGAAGCAACGATCGGTCGAAACCGACCGCTGCCCCCGCAAACTCATCTTCCGAGCCGTCGAAATCCATGTCCGTTAGACCGGAGTGACGTATGCGCCCGAGATTCCACCATCGACAAGGAACGTCGAACCAGTGATGAACGATGCATCATCACTCGCGAGGAAGGCGACCGCGGCCGCGAGTTCTTCCGGCTGAGCGAAGCGTCCGATGGGGATGTGAACAAGTCGACGCTGAGCACGCTCAGGGTCCTTGGCAAACAACTCCTGCAACAGCGGCGTGTTGACCGGTCCGGGGCAGAGCGCGTTGACGCGAATTCCCTGGCGCGCAAACTGCACGCCGAGCTCGCGGCTCATGGCGAGAACGCCGCCCTTACTCGCGGTGTAGGAAATCTGGCTCGTGGCGCTTCCCAAGACGGCGACGAAGGACGCGGTGTTGATGATCGATCCGCTTCCCTGCTTGGTCATGTGGCGCAATACTGCGCGGCAGCACAGGTAGACGCTCTTAAGGTTCACGTCTTGCACCTTCTGCCACGCGGGAAGTTCGGTCGTTTCGATCGAGTCATCATCGGGCGGCGAGATGCCGGCGTTGTTGAACGCGATGTCAACGCGACCGTGCAGGCGAACCGTCTCGTCGAACAAGTGGTTGACCTGGTCCTCGTCCGCAACGTTCACCTGAATGAACGTGCCCTCGAGTTCCTCGGCCGCCGCGGTGCCCGACTTCGGGTCCATGTCGGCAATGACGATGGTCGCACCCTCGGCGCGCATGCGCTTGGCGGTCGCAAGACCGATTCCGCTCGCGCCACCGGTGACGACGGCCACCTTGCCTTTCAGGCGTTGGGTGAGATCGATTTTTTCAATGGACATGGTGGTTCCTTTCTGGGAATTAGTCCGCGGGGATGAAAACGTTCTTTTCTTCGGTGAAGTGAAGGGGGGCGTCGGGGCCGAGCTCGCGCCCGAGTCCCGACTGCTTGAATCCGCCGAACGGTGTGTTATACCGAACGGACGAATGCGAGTTGACCGACAGGTTGCCGCTCTCGACCGCGCGCGAAACGCGGATGGCACGCCCCACGTCGCGGGTCCAAATCGAGCCCGAAAGCCCGAATTCCGTCGCGTTTGAAATCGCAATCGCGTCGGCCTCATCCTCAAATGCGTGCACCGTGACGATTGGCCCAAAGATTTCATCGGTCATGCAGGGGTCATCGAGTCCACGGGACAGTGCAACGGTCGGGGTGAACCAGTTGCCCGGACCCTCCGGTGCGCTCCCACGGAAGGCAATGTCGGCTTTGTCCAAATAAGCGCTCACTGATTCGAGGTGCTTCGCGTGAACAAGCGGTCCGACCTCGGTCGCGTCTTTCGTCGGGTCACCGACGACGACTCCCTTGACTGCGGTTTCGAACTTTTCCATGAACTCATCCAGCACGGATTTCTGAACGAGGATGCGGCTGCGGGCGCAGCAATCTTGACCGGCGTTCTCAAACACCGAATATGGGGCGGTCGCGGCGGCTTTGTCGACATCGGCGTCAGCAAAAACGATGTTTGCGCTCTTACCCCCGAGTTCAAGCGTCACGCGTTTGATCTGGTCGGCTGCGCCGCGCATCACGCTCTTGCCCACCTCGGTTGACCCGGTGAACACAATTTTGCGAACATCGGAGTTCGTGATGAAACGTTCACCAACAACGCTTCCCTTGCCGGCGAGAACCTGGAACAGTCCGTCGGGCAGACCGGCCTCGCGGCCAAGCTCGGCGAGTCGGAGGCTCGACAGCGGCGTCCATTCAGCCGGCTTGAGAACGACGGCGTTTCCCGCGGCGAGCGCCGGCACGAATCCCCACGATGCGATCGTCATCGGAAAGTTCCACGGGGTAATGATTCCGACGACGCCTAGAGGCTCGTTGAAGGTGATGTCGATTCCGCCGGCGACCGGGATCTGTTTGCCCAGCAGTCGCTCGGGGGCAGCCGAGTAATAGTCGAGAACGTTACGAACGTGCGTCGCTTCCCAGCGCGCCTGACCGATCGGGTGTCCGGAGTTGCGAACCTCAATCTGGGCGAGGTTCTCGATGTCGGCTTCTACCGTGCGAGCGAATGATCGAAGTGCCTCGGCGCGTTCGGCAGGGGCGAGAGCCGCCCACTTCCGCTGGGCCTGCCCCGCGCGCGCAATCGCGTCGTCGGTTTCCTCGACCGTCGCGTGGTCGACCGTTTCCATCTCTTCGCCGGTGGCGGGATTGATAATCGTGTAACTCATTGCGTGCTCCTCTGTGTGCGCGCTGCGGATGTGAGCGCGTCGAAAAGTCGTCCGTCCTTATCCGACGTGACTTCGGGGTGCCATTGGACCGCGACACCGAACGGGTAGTCATCGACCTCGATCGCTTCGATGACGTCGTCTGCGGTACGAGCGGCGACCGTCAAACCCGAGCCAACACCGTCAATCGCTTGGTGGTGATAGACCATGCCCGTGACCGAGGACCCAACGATCGACTCGAGCGTCGAACCAGGCGCTACCGTCATCTCCATTTCTGTCAGGATGGCCTCGCCGCGCTGATAGTCGTTTTTTCCGACGACATCGGGCAGGTGTTGGAACAGCGTTCCTCCACGGTAGACATTGAGAACCTGAGCGCCGCGACAAATGAACAACACGGGAAGCTCGCGCCGAAGGACCGCGTTCACGAGAGTGAACTCCCAGTCGTCACGCCGAAGGTCGGGCTGGTCGGTGTGTTCGCCCGGCTCCTGGTCGTAGCGCTCCGAGTTGATATCCCGTCCGCCCGCGAAAACCAGTCCGTCGATTCCGTCAAGAACGCGGTCCGCGATGTCCATTGAGGCGGGTTGCGGCGGCAACAGCACCGCGATACCGCCCGCTCGCGTCACGCTCTCGATGTAGCCCGAATGCAGGAACGCCGCATCGACATCCCACACGCCCGTCTTCGCTTGTTGACGGTACGTCGTGATGCCGATGACGGGTTGGCTAGAGGCGCTCAAAACCGCGAACACGCTCCCAGTCGGTGATGGCACTGTCGAATGCCCGGATTTCGATGCGGGCCGCATTGACAAGGTGGTTGACGACGTCGTCACCAAAGATCGCTCGAGCGGCCTTGCTGTTCTCGAACAGATCGGCCGCTTCACGGAGCGAAGTCGGAACGTGGGGCTTGTCGGCTTCGTAGCCGTTCCCGCGCGTTTGGTCTTCGAGTTCCAACTTGTTCTCGATTCCGTGAATTCCCGCGGCAATGAGTCCGGCGACAGCGAGGTACTGATTCACGTCACCACCTGGGACGCGGTGCTCGACGCGCATGCCGTGACCGTGTCCGACAACGCGCAGCGAAAGGGTCCGATTGTCGTGCCCCCACGCGATAGCGGTCGGAGCGAACGAGCCAAACTGGTAGCGCTTGTACGAGTTGATGTTGGGTGCGAACAGCAGCGTGAATTCGCGCATGAGCGCAATTTGACCGGCGAGGAAGTGGCGGAACATGTCCGACATTCCGTTCTCGGCCTTTGCGTCAGCGAATACGGCGTTGCCTTTCGAGTCGCGGAACGAGATGTGGATGTGACACGAGTTGCCCTCGCGCTCGTTGAACTTGGCCATGAAGGTCAGCGACTTACCGTGGTTGTCGGCGATCATCTTGGCGCCGCTCTTATAAATCGAGTGGTTGTCGCACGTGATCAGTGCGGTGTCGTAGCGGAACGCGATTTCTTGTTGTCCCAGGTTGCATTCACCCTTGACACCTTCGCAGTACATACCCGCCTTATCCATGCTCACGCGAATGTCATGAAGCAATGGCTCCACCCGGTTGCTGGCAAGAAGGTCATAGTCGACGTTGTAGTCGGTGGAGGGACGCAGGTTGTCGTAACCCTTGGTCCACGCGTCACGGAAAGAATCATCGAAAACAATGAATTCCAGCTCGGTACCGACATAGGGAACAAGGTCCATCTTCTGAAGGCGATCAATCTGCGCCTTGAGTAACGAGCGAGGGGCAATGGGCACCGGTTCGTGGTCGGTCGTTTGGAGGTCGGCCATCACCATCGCGGTGTGCGGGATCCACGGAACGAGACGCAGGGTGGACATGTCCGGAATCATCGCCATGTCGTTGTAACCCTTTTCCCACGACGAGAACTCGTAGCCGGGAACGGTGTTGTTCTCGACATCGACAGCGAGCAGGTAGTTGCAGCACTCCGCACCGTGTTCGATCGCGTCCTCGACGAACAGCCGCGCAGACATTCTCTTGCCGACAAGTCGACCTTGCATATCGGTGAACGAGATGATGACCGTGTCGATTTCGCCACTGTCCACAAGTTTCTGCAGTTCAGGGACAGTGAGCATGCCGGTGCGTTGAGCCATTGTGTGCTTCCTCTTCGTTGAGGTTGGATTTGTCACCTTTAGAAAACACCAGGTGAGGGGTGTTTGTCAACTTACCTGCGATTCTTCGCGGACTGGGGAACCAATCGACACCGGTGCCGCACATCAACAACCCAAAAAATTTTCTTCTAAAGGTTGGATTTTCGGGTGCTATCTCGTCTATGCTCGCAACTACCTAGCCAACACAATGTCGTGGGTGCGAAAGTTCCTGCGACGGGAAAGGACTACACCGTCGTATGTCTAACAAATTAAAAGTCTCGGGAGTTTCGTACACCGAGCAAAGCAAGGACTATTTCGAGAAGCGTCAGCTCACTCGGTCCGCCGGCATCTGGGGCCTTTGGGGTCTCGCTATCGCCGCGGTTATCTCGGGTGACTTCTCGGGTTGGAACTTCGGAGTCGCCGCCGGCGGTTTCGGTGGCCTGCTCGTCGCATTCCTCATCCTCGTCGTCATGTACTACGGACTGATGTTCGCGATCGGTGAAATGTCGTCCGCGATGCCTCACTCTGGTGGCGCATACTCGTTCGCTCGCAAGGCAATGGGGCCGTGGGGCGGTTTCATCACGGGTCTCGCCGAAACCATCGAGTACGTCGCGACGACCGCGGTCGTCGTGTTCTTCTCGGCGGCCTACCTCAACGGCGTTACGGCAGAACTTCTCAACCTCGACCTCACCGGAAACATGTGGATCTGGTACTTCGTGTTGTACGCGGTGTTCATCGGACTCAACTCGCTCGGTTCCGCGATCTCGTTCCAGTTCTCGATCATCGTGTCAATCATCTCGCTCGCGATCATCGTGCTCTTCTCGGTCATGGTTCTCGCATCCGGAAAGATCGACTGGGCCATGCTGTGGAATATCCCCGCTGATGGTTCGGCCGGCTCGAGCTGGTTCCTCCCTCACGGCATCATGGGCATCCTCTTTGCGATCCCCTTCGGCGTTTGGCTGTTCCTCGGAATCGAAGAACTTCCCCTCGCTGCTGAAGAGGCCCACAACCCGTCGAAGGACATCCCCCGCGCCGGTTTCTGGGCTCGTGGAACCCTCATCGTCACCGGACTTCTCGTCATGTTCATCAACACCGGAATCCTCGGTGCCGATGCTGCGGGCTCGGCGGGTGAGCCTCTCCTCGATGGCTTCCGTGCCGTCGTCGGCGATGGTTGGGCTGCCATTCTCGGTATCTTCGCGCTGATCGGTCTGCTCGCATCGCTCCAGGGAATCATGTTCGCCTACGGACGCAACATGTACTCGTTGTCGCGTGCTGGCTACTACTTCCGCGGATTGTCGGTCACCGGCAAGAACAAGACTCCGTGGCTTGCACTCCTCGTCGGTGGTCTCATCGGTCTCGCT
>Ga0114963_10000461_pt1 | contig 27137 bp, 26 predicted proteins | sample C_131016_EF_Meta_FD_87019 | JGI IMG/M metagenome (GOLD analysis project Ga0114963, IMG submission 87019) | Freshwater microbial communities from Lake Croche, Canada to study carbon cycling - C_131016_EF_MetaG | ecosystem: Environmental > Aquatic > Freshwater > Lake | place: Lake Croche, Canada... | reverse complement strand
GTCGCCCCGCACCCGGTGCTGGCCGCCACTATCTAAAACCAGATCCACCCCCCGTTGTTCCGCCAGGGGCACCAGGCTTTGCCAGGCTTGGATCACCAGCTCATGCAGTTCAACGCTTTGGGGTTGATCCCCGTTGCTTAGCGATTTGTTTTCGATGCGGCTGAGTTCAAGCAGGTCGGAAACCAATTGCTGTAATCGATTCAACTCCCGCTGCAGCCGTTCGATCTGAACGCTCTGCTTTTTATTGGGGCTGAGGGCAAGCGATTCGGTGACCAGGCCCAGGGCGGTGAGCGGGGTGCGCAGTTCATGGGCCACATCACTTACCCAGCGTTCCTGCTGCTGTTGCAGGGCCTCGAGCGATTGGCGACTTTGTAGAAACACCCCCACCCAGCCCCGCTCCCCAGGCATGGCAAAGGCTTCCAGGGGTTCGTTTTTGATCGGCTCTGGATGGAGCGGTGAGGCACTTACGGCGGTGTAGATCCAATTCACCTGTTGCTTACGGCCGCTGCTGCGGGCCGCCTGCACCGCCTCCTCCAGTTGGTAGCAGCGCACCACCTCCAGCAGGTAACGCCCTTGGCTGACCTGGCTGGGGTCTATGCGCAGCAGCCGTTTGGCCCGGCCATTGACGTGCTGCAGGCGGTTCCAAGGGTCGATTACCAGCAGCCCCTGGGGGGAGTTATCTAGCCAGGCCAGCAGTTGTTCCGCCTGGATTTGGCTGGGTCGCCAAAGTTGACTGGTTTGCCAGCGTTGCCACTGCTGCCAGAGCTGCTTAAGGCCAACAATCATCCGAAGCGGTAACCAAAACCGCGCACCGTGAGGATCAAGCTGGGGGCACTGGGATTGACCTCCAGTTTTTCCCGCAGCCAGCGGATGTGCACATCCACAGTTTTGCTATCCCCCATGAAGTCATGGCCCCAGACCCGTTCGAGCAACTTGTCGCGGCTCCAAACCCGTTTGGGGTTTTGCATGAACACTTCTAGGAGCCGGTATTCCTTGGGGGAGAGATTTACCTCTTGGTTGTCGCGGGTAACCCGACATTCCTCTGGGAAAAGGCTGAGGTAGCCGTGGCTGATCACCCCCTGGCCAGCGGCATCGCTGTTATGGGCGGAGCGGCGCAGCAGGGCTCGACAACGGGCCACCAACTCACGAATGCCAAAGGGCTTAATCAGGTAGTCGTCTGCCCCCACCTCCAGGCCCACCACCCGGTCGGTTTCCGTGTCCCGGGCACTCACCACCAGGATCGGGATTGAGAAACCGCGGCGGCGCACATAGCGACAGATGTCTAGGCCACTCACCCCTGGCAGCATCAGATCCAGCAGGATCAAATCAAAGGGTTGTTTTTCCGGGGAGCCCTTGAAGTGGTCGAGGGCGCCATTGCCGCTGGCCACAGCATCCACCAAGAACCCTTCTGAGCTGAGCGCTTCGCTGATGGTTTCGCGGATGGTGTCGTCGTCTTCTACCACCAGGAGCCGGGCTGGGGAGGCCTTGGCAGGCGAAATAGCAGCCACTGGAGCTGACAGGCAACGGGAGCTAGATCTTAATCAAATTACGCCGAAATCCTTTGGGGGGTCGTCATGGGCACCCTTAAGCGATTCAAAAGAACTGGTCGAAATTATCGAAATCCACCGCCTTGAAATTGCCAGCTTCCACCTGGCCCATCAATTGTTCCAACTGCACCCAGAGGCCACCGCCGGTGAGCAACGACAGCAGTAGCGCCACTAACAAGCCTGTGCCAGCCCCAAAACCAAACACCTGCAAGGCACCGCCAATGAACAGGGTGATGCCGATCAGGATGCCACTGTAGGCAAGGCTGGTTTCGGCGTTGCCGAGCGGTAACAGGGCCAGGCGGTCTTGTTTCCAGCCCTCCAGCTTGGCTTCAATCAGGCGCGAAAAGGTGAGTCCGCAAAGCACGGCAATGCCCAGCCCCAGGCCGGCCACCAGGTAGGGCGGCTGGGAAAACTGGGCGTAGGGCAGTTCGAAGATGTCGAATTCCAAGGGGGGGGCTAGCCAAGGACCGCAGGCTAGGTGCTCAGCCCTTGCCATAGGTCCCCGGCCAGGCGCCTGGGGCTAAAACGCCTTTGGAGCAGCCCAGCCAAGGCCCGCAGGTCGGCGGTGTGGAGGCGGCCGTCGCGCACCAGGCTGAGCAGCAGCCGCTGGCGCAGGTCGTGGCCCTGGGGACCAAGGATCAAGCGCATGCCGGCGCCGGCCACCGGTAACAGCTCCGTGGGGTTGCCATCTTGGCCCACCACATCGAGCAGGTTTTCCAGCCGCTGGAGTTGTAGGCGGCCGCGGTGGTCAAAAAGCACATCCAGCAACTTGCGCCGCATTTCCTCGGTGTCGGCCGAGAGCAAGCGTTTGGCTACGTAGGGGTAGGCAACTCGGATGATGCTGAAATTTGGATCTAGCCGCAGGGCTAGGCCCTCCTGGCTCACCACCGCCCTAATGATCAGGGCAAAGCGGGCCGGCACCCGAAAGGGATAGTCAAACATCAACTCCGAAAAGCGATCGGTGATCGTTTTGAAGTTGAAGCTGCCCACCGAATCCCCCAGCTGACCGCCCAAAACCGCTTCCAGGGCCGGCAGGATCGGCGTTACATCGGTGTTGGGATTTAGAAAGCCCAGGCGCACGAAGTCGTGGGCCAGGGCTGGGAAATCTCGATTTAGTAGATGTACCACCGCATCGGTGAGCGTTAGCCGATCGTCGTTGCTAAGCATGTCCATCATGCCGAAATCGACGTAGCCAAGGCGGCCATAGCCATTGGGGCCCCCGGCCAGGGCAAAGAGGTTGCCCGGGTGGGGGTCGGCATGGAAGTAGCCGAATTCGAGCAATTGGCGCAGGCCAGAGATCACCCCGGCCCGGATCAGCGTGGTGGGATCCAGCTGATGGCGTTCCAGCACCTCCCGGTGTTGTAATTTCACGCCATCGAGCCAGTCGGTGGTGAGCACCCGACGGCTGCTCAAGGAGCGTTCCACCCCAGGCACAAGGATGGTGGGATCGCTGGCGAAAAGGGCGCCAAAGCGTTCGGCGTTGTCTGCCTCTAGGCCGTAGTCGATCTCCCGAAACAGGGTGTTGCCGAATTCATCAACGATGGCGCTGAGGTCATCCCCCAGGTTCAGGGGTAGAAACGGCCCCGTGAACCTGGCTAACAGGCTGATCACCGCCAGATCCAGCTGCAGCCGCCCTTCCAGCTGGGGCCGTTGCACCTTTACCGCCACCCAGCGGCCGTCGTGGAGTTGGGCCTTGTACACCTGGCCGAGGCTGGCGGCGGCGATCGGGTGGTCGGGAAAACTGGCAAATAGGTGCTGGGCTGGGGCCCCCAGGTCGGCTTCGATCGTGGCCAGGGCGAGGCTGTGATCAAAGGGGGGCAGATCGTCCTGGAGTCGCGTTAGTTGCTCCAGCCAGTCGCGGCGCACCAGGTCTGGGCGGGTGGATAGCGCCTGGCCCAACTTGATGAAACAGGGCCCCAGCTCGGTGAGGGTATCCAGCAGCTTTTTACCCAGCCGCCGTTGCACTTCGGCATCTTTGCTATCACCCTGCACCAGCAGGGCGATGCAGAGGTTGCCCAGCTGCCAGAGCACCACCAGCAGGCGGGCCCACACCTGGTGCAGGGGAACAGCGGTGGCTGGGGAGATGGCGGCGCTCAGGGCTAGTTGAGACTTTAAGAAGTAGGAAGTAGTGGTTGCTGTCGTTGTTTTCCCCTGAGGCCCCCTGGCCCCTAGCGGCCAGCCTTGGCCCCCTGGCCCGCCAACGGGGCCTATTTCTGCATTTGCCAGCCCACCGCCGCGGCCAAGGGGCTCCGCCGGGGCGGCCGCGGCTGCCCTGGGCCTGGGATCTGCCGGAATTACCTGCATTGGGCGGCCCCCTGCTGGCCGAGGGGGCGGTGGCCGCCTCCCAGCGGCGGTTGGCGGCGGAAATGGGGGCCGACCACAGTTGGTATGGGCTGAATGGCGCCAGTGGCCTTCTCCAGGCGGCGCTGTTGGGGGCGGTGGCACCGGGGGGCAGGGTGCTGTTGCCGCGCAACCTGCACCGCAGCCTTCTGCATGGCTGCCTGCTGGCTGGTGTGGAGCCTCTGCTCTATGCCCCCCCGTGGGATCCGGCCACGGGCCTCTGGCAGCCCCTGCCCCCCAGCCAGTTGGAGAAGCTGTTGGCGGCGGCGGCACCGGTGGATTTGTTGGTGTTGGTGTCACCCACCTACCAGGGGCTGGCGGCCGATTTGCCGGCCCTGGTGGCCCTGGCCCATGGCCGGGGGCTGCCGGTGTTGGTGGATGAAGCCCATGGGGGCCATTTCGGCTTTGATTCGAGCCTGCCCAGCGGTGCCCTGGCCGCCGGGGCGGATGTGGTGGTGCAGTCGGTGCATAAGAGCCTGGGGGGGCTGGGGCAAACGGCCCTCCTGCATCTGCAGGGGCCGCGCTTGGCGCCGGCAGCCATGGAACAGGCGCTGCTTTGGTTGCAAACCAGTAGCCCCAGTGCGCTGTTGATGGTGTCGGCGGAGCGGGCGGTGGCGGCCCGGGTGGCCCCCCGGGGGCGGCGGCAGCTCAGCCGCTGGCTACACCAGGCCAGTGCCATCGCCGATCGCCTGCGCCGGGCCGGGCTACCCCTGCTGCCAAACCAAGACCCCCTAAGGCTGGTGCTGGATTGTGGCGCCCTTGGCCTCACGGGCCTGGCGGCGGATGATTGGTTGATGGCCCGCCGGGTGGTGGCGGAATGTCCGGAACCGCTCAGCCTCACCTTTTGCCTGGGGTTGGGATCCCCCCGGCGGCTGGAACGGCCCCTGGCGGCGGCCCTGGGCCACCTGCGCCAGGCCTGGGCGGGGGCAGATCGCCTGCCCCCCTTAGCCCCAGCGCCGCTGCCCGCCCTGGCCCAGCTGGAGGTGCCCCTGGCCGAAGCCTGGCGGGGCCCCACCGTGGAGTTACCCCTGGCGGCGGCCGTTGGTCGCATTGCCGCCCGGCCCCTCTGCCCTTACCCCCCGGGGATCCCCCTGCTGCTGCCCGGGGAACGCCTCGATCGCCCCCGCCTGGCCTGGCTGGAGGGGCAACGGCAGCTTTGGGCTGGTCAGATCGCTGATAGGGTGACGGTTCTGGCCTGATCCGGTGACCTTCCCGGGCTGATCAAGTCCGGCCTGATCTCCCAGGGTCCATTTATCCCCATGGCGGCTCAAGTTTCGGCCCCCGACCCGGCCCCATACCAGTGGGACTTCGTTACCCCAGGGTTGCCTGATGCTGCCTTTGAGGCGGCCCCGGGTTTTAGCCCAACACCGATGGAATTGCGGGTGATGCTGTTGGCGCATCTGCGCCCCCGGGCCGATTCCGTGGTTTGGGATGTGGGGGGGGGCACCGGCGCCCTCGCCTTGGAAATTGCCCGGCTGTTGCCCCGGGGAAGGGTCCATGCCCTGGAGCGCGACCCGGAGGCGGTGGAATTGCTGGAACGCAACCGCCAACGCTTTGGCATCGCCAACCTGCAGATCCACCAGGGCCAGGCCCCCGGTGATCTCCATCGGCTGGATCCCCACCCCGACCGCGTGTTGCTGGAGGTGGGCAGGCCCCTGGGTGATGTGTTGTTGGCGGTTTGGGAGGCCCTGGCCCCGGCGGGGCGCCTGGTGATCAGCACCTCCAGCCTCGAGGGCCTGGTGGATGCCACCGACCACCTGGGCCAACTGCGGGCCAGTGACCTCCAGGTGGTGCAGGCCACGGTGCATCGCATGCAAAGGCGGGGTGATCAAACGCGGCTGGCGGCGGCGGAACCCCTGTTTTTGATTGCCGCCGAGCGCCATTGATGGGGCGCCGCTGGCTGAGTGGACTGCTGGCGGCGGCCTTTGCCCTGCTGATCGTGGGCCTGGGCGGTTGGTGGTTCACCCTCAGCCTGGGGGTGATCGTGCACCTGGCGCTGCTGGAGTTTTTCCGGTTGGCTGAGTTCAAGGGCATTCGCCCGGCAATCAAAACCACCCTGGTGGTTTGTCAATTGCTGTTGATCACCACCCAGCTGGCCCCTGGCAGTGCCCTGGCGGCGGCGGTGCTGCCCCTGGCTGGCTCAGTTATTTGTGGTTGGCTGCTGTTGCAACCGATCACCGGCAGCATCGCTGACATCGCTGCTTCGATTTTTGGGCTGTTTTATTTGGGCTTTTTGCCCAGCCATTGGGTGCGGTTGCGGGACCTAAGTGATCCCTTGCTATCCCCCCACTGGCCGGGCCATGGGGGGCTGGCAATCACGCTGTTTGCCTTTGTGCTCATCTGGGCCGCCGATTGCGCCAGCTTCCTTTGGGGCAGCCGCTATGGCCGCCATCGGCTTTCGGAGGTGTCGCCAGGTAAAACCGTGGAGGGGGCCCTGGCCGGTTTAGTGGCTTCGCTGATTACCGGTGCCCTGGGCGGTTGGTTGCTGGGTTGGCCCTGGGGCTGGGCCCTGGGGGCGGGATTGGGGGCGGTGGTTGCCCTGTTTGCCCTGGTGGGCGACCTAACCGAGTCAATGATGAAACGCGATGCTGGCGTCAAGGACTCCGGTGCGTTGATCCCTGGCCACGGCGGCATTCTCGACCGGGTGGATAGCTATCTGTTCACGCCGGCGGTGGTGTTTTATGCCGTTACCCTGCTGCTCCCCCTGCTGCGCTGACCAGGGAGGAGCCCTCTAGCCGCAGCCGATCACCATTGATTGACACCCGTTCGATCTGGATGGCGCTATCCAAGGGAACGGCCAACCCCTGCAACCAAAGTTGGCCTGCCTCCGCCCGCAGGTCGCAGGCCTGGCGGCCACCGTGGGCACCAATCAAAACCAGTTGATTGTTTTCTAGGCCATAGGCCCCGAGCCGCTGGCAGCCCAGCAGCTGCTGGGCCAAGCCATCGCTGAACTGGCGCCAGGGGCCATTGGCCAAGGATTGATTCAAGCCCTCGGCCGTAAACAGCACCTGGCCCTTAACCCTGAAGCGTTCGCGCAGTTGCAGCGGTTGGCCCTTAAGCATTGCCCCCACATTCAGCTCCACTGGCCCACTGGCCAGGGCCACCTCCGCCAGGGCCAGATGTTGGAACACCACCCCTGATGCCCGCAGCTGGGCCCCCTCGAGGCGGCCCCCCAATAGGGCAAGGCCAGAACCCTGCAGATCCAGATCCAAAGCATCGAGTCGGTCGCAGATGCGCCTTAACCAGAGCCCCACCCCCTGGCCCACCAGCGAGAGCACTGGCCCGCTGCTCATTGCCCTCTCCAGCGTTGGGCCACCAGGGCCGCCTGGTCGAGGTGGGGCAGGTGACCGCAGGCCTGCAGCTCCTCCCCAGGGTCCCCTAGGAGTTGTTCGGCCGCCCGCCGCTGGGGGGCCCGCAGGATGCGGTCGTTGCTTCCCCACAGCACCTGAATTGGTAGCGGCGGCAGGGGCGCCCCCACCCCGGCAAAGCCGCCGCTGCGGGCAAAGCGGGCCAGGGCGGCGGCCCAGCCTGGGGTGCGGAGGTGCAGGCTGGCGATTTCCTCCTCCGCGGCCCCCATGCTGCTGGCGGGATCGGCAAAGGCCTGGCGGCAGAGGCCCCTGCGCACGCCTGGCAGGGCCAAGAAGGCCACCCCTAATTTGTCTAGGAGTGGCGGCAACGGCATGGGTTGGCCGGTGAGGCCGGCGGGGGCCAGCAGCAGCAACCGCGAGAAACGCCCCGGTTGCTGCGCCAGCACCTCTCGAGCCAAAACCACTGCCACGGCCCCGCCCATGGAGGCACCAATCAGCCCCACTGGGCCGGCGGGCATGGCCGCTAAAAGCGCCTGCAGCTGGGCAATTACCAGGGGTGGGCCGTAGGCCATCCCCGGGGGCCGGGGGCCAAAGCCAAAACCGCAGAGGTCGGGGATCCAGAGCTGGTGGTCTTGGGCCAGCAGCGGTGCCAGCCGCCGAAACTCCAGCAGGGAGCTGTCAAAACCATGGAGTAGCAGCAGCGGTGGGCCTGCCCCCAGCACCGCCACCGGCCATGCTTCCTGGCCAGGGATGCCTGGCACCGCCAGCGGCAGCCAGCGCACGGCAGCGGCCAGGGAACGGCCCTGGGGATCCAGCAGCCCGGTGGCGGCCCAACCCAGCAGGGCCGGCCCGTTCAGGGGGCCTCCAGCACAGGGCAGCCCTGGCTGCTGCTTACCAGGGCTGCCAGCAGGTCTTCGCTGGCCACCGGGAAGGGCATGTGGTGCAGGTCGGAGCCGCTGCGACAGGCAAAGGCACACACCTCTTGCAGCTCGCTGAGGCTCACCTGGCCCAGGCCCAGCTCCCCGAGACTCACCGGCAACCCCAAGCTGCGGAAGAAGGGGGTGAGCTGGCGGCGGGCCTGGGCGGCCAGCTGGTTCCCCCCCAGTTGTTCCTCTAGCCGCAATTGCACCAGCACCCCAAAGCCAACTTTCTCGCCGTGGAGGCTGCCATGGCAGCGGGCCAGCTGGGTAAGGCCGTTGTGGATGGCGTGGGCGGCCACGGTGCGACAACGGGCGCCGCCTAGGCCACCAATCAGGCCAGCGGTGAGCCCGCTGGCTTCCACCACCCGCCCCCAGGCTTCGCCGCCGGGCTGGGCCATGGCTTCGTTGCTGTCTAACAACAATTGATCGCGCAACACCCGCGCCTGTTGCACCGCCTGTTGCACCAAGCCATCGCTGCTGTGGCCACTGCTCACCGAGGCCTCGTACCACTTGGCCATCGCATCGGCGATGCCACTGGCCAGGGTGCGGGCTGGGGCCTGCAGCAGCAAGTTGTGGTCAAAGATCAGCAGTTCTGGGCAGCGCCCCAGGGCCTCATCCCCCTCAAAGGCGCCTGCCGCTGAATAGATGTTGGCGAGGGCGGTCCAGCCGGCACAGGTGGAGGCGCTGCTGGGCACTGTGATGCAAGGCAGTTGCAGGCGGTGGGCCAGCAGCTTTCCGGCATCCAGCACCTTGCCGCCACCACTGGCCAGCACCCCATCGCAACCGGTGCGGCGGGCCTGGTCGGCGAGTGCGCTGAGATCCAGTTCACAGCAGTCGAAGCGCAGTTCGGCCATGGCCGGCTGTAGCCCCCGCTCGGCTAGGTCGCTGGCCAGTTGCTGGCGCAGGGGCCTGGTGGCGGCGCTCCTGCCCAACACCAGGGGCCGGCGGCTGAGGGCTGGGATCAGGGGCAGGGCCTCAGCCCAGGCGCCGGGGCCCCGCAGCAGGCGAGCCGGGGCAATCGCGTGCTGGCTGATCACGCCACTGGCCATAACTTCTGTCACTGCACCCTGAAGGTAACTGCCATCACGGCGGTGATGTCCTTCTCGATGGTGCGGGTGTCATAGGAACCACCGTCGCTGCTTTCGGTGGAATCGGGCACAGTGATTTGGAAGGTGCCGGTATTTGCATTAGTAATGGCACCGATGCTGCTGCCGGCCTCGGCGGCAATGGCCTTGGCCCGTTGTTTGGCATCCCGGGTGGCCTTGGCGAGCATATCTACCCGTTTGGCGGCCAGCTTTGTGTAGGTGTAGGCAGGCTCATTGATGGTTAGGGGCACCCCTTGGCCAATGAGGCTGCTGATCTGACCAGAGATCTTGCGGATCTTATTTACATCCCAGCTGCCAATTAACACTGACTGTTTGCTAGTCCAAGTGGTGGAGCGTAACTCGCCGGTGCGGGGATCCTGCACATCAATTTTTTCGGTTTTTACCGAACCAAGTTCCATTTCATCGGCCTTAATGCCCTGGCTTCTTAGGAATGCCACGGTTTTTTCCACCAGCGGTTGCAAGCCCTGGTAAGAGAGTTGCTGGCTGGGGCCGCCCTGGCTCACCTCCACCGACCAGTTCCCGTAGTCGCTGGTGATGCGCTCTGTGCTGGCCCCGGTGACCGTGATTGTGTCGTTGGCCTGGCGAATTCCCTTGACCACCACCCCACTGGCGGCCCATAGGCCTAGGGAAAGAACGGCCATGGCAAATACCAGGGGCGGGGTGCGCCTCAGCAGTTGCCAGCTGTTTTGGAACCAGTGGGTAAGGGGAGCCATGCGGCTTTGTTACACGCCGGCGTTGGCCAGCTCCGGTTGGGGCAGCGTCGCCTGGCGGATTACCACCTGTTTGTCGTCGTCCACATCCACCAGGGCTGCATCCCCATCTTTGAGGCGACCGGAGAGGAATTCCTCAGCCAGGCTGTCCTCTAGCAGGCGCATCACCGCCCGGCGCAGGGGACGGGCCCCATAGCTGGGGTTGTACCCCTCTTCCACCAACCGTTCCTTAAAGGCTTCGGTGACGGACAAGTTGATGCCTTTCTCCATCATTCGGGCAAATACCTCCCGCAGCATGATGTCTGCGATCAGTTTCACCTCGTCGCGGTTGAGTTGACGGAAGACGATGATTTCATCGAGACGGTTGAGGAACTCAGGCCGGAAGTACTGCTTCAGCTCCTCATTTACCAGGGAACGAATGCGGGTGTACTGATTCTCTTCGGCGTCGCCACCACCGAATTCGAAGCCAAGGCCACCGCCCCCCTTCTCAATCACCTTCGAACCGATGTTCGAGGTCATGATGATCAGAGTGTTCTTGAAGTCCACCGTGCGGCCCTTGGAATCGGTCAGGCGACCGTCTTCCAGGAGTTGCAGCAGCAGATTGAAGACATCGGGGTGGGCCTTCTCAATTTCATCAAACAGCACCACGGTGTAAGGGCGCCGCCGCACCGCTTCGGTGAGCTGACCCCCCTCGTTAAAGCCCACATAGCCCGGAGGCGAGCCGATCAGCTTGCTGACCGTATGGCGCTCCATGAACTCCGACATGTCGAGGCGAATCATCGCCTCTTCACTGCCGAAGAAGTAGGCGGCCAGGGCTTTGGTGAGCTCGGTTTTACCAACGCCGGTGGGGCCGGAGAAGATGAAGCTGGCGATGGGCCGATTGGGGTTCTTTAGACCCACCCGGGCCCGACGGATTGCCTTCGATACCGCTTTTACCGCTTCGTCTTGGCCAATCAAGCGCTGGTGGAGGGTTTCCTCCATGTTCAGCAGCTTCGCAGATTCACTTTCGGTGAGTTTCTGCACTGGTACCCCGGTCCAGGAGGCAACGATCTGGGCGATGTCCTCCTCATCCACCAAGGGCATGGTGTCTTCCACCGCTGCGCCATCGCCAGCTTCAGCGGAAGCTGTGGCTTCATTGGCGTTGTCTTCCCGGCGGGTTTGGGTGATGCCACGGATTTGATCGCGCAGTTCCACCTCCTTGTCGCGCAACTCGCCGGCCTTGCCGTAGTCCTGCTCCCGCACGGACTGTTCCTTTTGCTTTTGCACTTCACGCAGTTGCTTGTCGAGCTCCTTGGCGGCAGGTGGCAACTTTGAATTAAGCAAACGCACGCGGCTACCGGCTTCGTCGATGAGGTCAATGGCCTTATCGGGAAGGAAACGGTCGCTGATGTAGCGATCGCCGAGGGTGGCGGCGGCCACTAGGGCATCGTCGCTGATCTTGAGGCGGTGGTGTTGCTCGTAGCGCTCCCGCAGGCCCTGGAGGATTTCGATCGTTTCGGCCACGGAGGGTTCCCCCACCATCACCGGCTGGAAGCGCCGTTCCAGGGCGGCATCCCGCTCGATGTGCTTGCGGTATTCGTCGAGGGTGGTGGCGCCAATGCACTGCAATTCCCCCCGGGCCAAAGCTGGTTTGAGGATGTTGGCGGCGTCAATGGCCCCCTCGGCGGCACCGGCGCCGATCAGGGTGTGTACTTCGTCGATCACCAGGATCACGTTGCCAGCGCCGCGGATCTCCTCCATGATTTTTTTGAGGCGTTCCTCAAATTCACCCCGGTACTTGGTGCCAGCCACCAGTAAGCCGATGTCGAGGGTGAGGACCCGCTTGTCCTCAAGGATGTCTGGGATTTCGCCGGCGGTAATCCGCTGGGCCAGCCCTTCGGCAATGGCGGTTTTGCCCACCCCCGGTTCGCCAATTAGCACCGGGTTGTTTTTGGTGCGGCGGCCGAGGATCTGAATCACCCGGTCGATTTCGTTCTGACGACCCACCACCGGATCCAACTTGCCTTCGGCGGCCAGCTGGGTGAGGTTGCTACCGAATTCGTCGAGGGTGGGGGTTTTGGTGCTGCCCTTGCTGCTGCCCGCAGCCACCTCGGCGGTTTCACCAAGCATGCGGATCACCTGGGTGCGCACCTTGGCCAGGTCGACGCCGAGGTTTTCCAGCACCCGGGCGGCCACCCCTTCGCCCTCCCGGATCAGCCCCAGCAGCAAATGCTCGGTTCCTATGTAGTTGTGGCCCAGCTGGCGGGCCTCCTCGAGGGACAGCTCCAGCACCCGCTTTGCCCTTGGGGTGAAGGGAATTTCCACTGCCACAAAGCCGGAGCCCCTGCCAATGATCTTTTCCACTTCCACCCGGGCGTCCTTGAGGTTGACCCCCATCGACTTGAGCACCTTGGCGGCGACGCCGGTGCCCTCACCGATCAACCCCAGCAAGATCTGCTCGGTGCCCACAAAATTGTGGCCGAGTCTCCGGGCCTCTTCTTGGGCCAGCATGATCACCTTGATGGCCTTCTCGGTAAACCGCTCGAACATGGGAGGCGGCAGTGCCTGCAGATGTATCCAACCTATCAGGAATTAGAGGCATGCTGTGGTGCCGGAGTGTGGGGGGGATTACTGCCTTTATCTTTGGGGAACTTTTAATGCTCGATAACCCGCAGATCTCTTGCGGTACAGGGGTTTAGCCTTAAGTTATTACCAAAAACCTACTCTGCTTTAGTGAAAAGAAGGGGCGGGAATCCGCACTTCTTCAGCATGCTTCAGTTCAAGCCATTGAATCAGGGCTGCATCGCCGTTGCGGTAGTAGCGGCGACGGATTCCAACGGTGCTAAATCCAAGGGCGCCATAGAGCCCCTGGGCGGCCAGGTTGCTCTCAGCCACCTCCAGGGTGGCCTGCCCACAGCCGCTTAGCTGGGCCCGCTGCAGCAGGCCCGTGAGCACCTGGCGCCCCAGCCCCCGCCGCCGCCAGCTGGGATCCACCGCCACCAGGGTGAGTTGCAGTTCCCCGGCCACCAGCCAGCCGCTGGCCAGGCTCACCAAGCCCTGCCCCTGCCATTGGCCCAGGCAGAGGCCGCCTTGGCGGCTTAGCTCCTGGTGCCATTGGCCTGGGGACCAGAAGCCCCCCAGGGCCCGCTGGTCTAGGGCCTGGGCTTGCCCCAGGGCGTTCAGGTCGAGCGGCAGGGGGGCGGTGGGGCTGAAAGGATGGGGGGGTTCTTCAGCACACCTGTCCTTGGTCATGGCGAGTACGCAGACGGATGCAGCGGCACCGTTGCCTTGGGCTGGGGCTGGTGTTGATCCCCTGAGCCCCAACCGCAATCTTGCTCCCCTGTCTGCGGCCTTGGATGCCGAGGGGCGGCTCACCGTGGGGGGCTGCCTGCTCAGTGAGCTGGCCCACCGCTTTGGCACACCTTTATATGTGCTGGATGAACTAAGCCTGCGCAGCAGCTGTCGCGCCTACCGGGAGGCGTTGGATCGCCATTACCCCGGGCCGGCCCTGGCCCTCTATGCCTCGAAGGCCAACAGCAGCCTGGCGATCACCGCCCTGGTGGCCTCCGAGGGTTTGGGGCTGGATGCGGTGTCGGCCGGGGAACTGCTCACCGCCATCGAGGGGGGCATGCCCCCGGAGCGGATCGTGCTCCATGGCAACAACAAATCCAGTGAGGAGCTGGCCCTGGCCCTGCAGCACGGGGTAACGGTGGTGGTGGACAACTGGCGGGATGTGGAGCTGCTCACGGAATTGGCCCGCGGGCGCCCAGGACCAGTGCCGCTGCTGCTGCGCTTTACCCCAGGGATCGAGTGCCATACCCACGAGTACATCCGCACCGGCCACCTCGACAGCAAATTTGGCTTTGATCCCGATCAGCTGGAGGAGGTGCTTACCCACCTGGCCGGTTGCCGTTGGGCCCAGGTGCGGGGTCTCCATGCCCACATTGGTTCCCAGATCTTTGAACTGGAACCCCACCGGGACCTGGCCGGGGTGCTGGCCGATGCCTTGCAATTGGCCCGGAGCCTGGGCCATAGCGCCACCGACCTAAATGTGGGTGGGGGCCTGGGCATCCGCTATGTGGAATCCGATGATCCCCCGTCCATAGACAGTTGGGTACAGGTGGTGGCCGAGGCGGTGGCTAAGGCCTGCCGGGAGCGGGAGCTGGAGCTGCCGCGGCTGCTTTGCGAACCGGGCCGTTCCCTGGTGGCCCCGGCGGGGGTCACCCTCTACGAGCTGGGGAGCCGCAAGGAGATTCCTGGCTTCAGCACCTACCTGGCCGTGGATGGCGGCATGAGCGACAACCCGCGGCCGATCACCTATCAATCCAGCTACACCGCCTGCCTGGCGGACCGGCCCGGCGCTGCGGCGGTGGAAACCGTGACCTTGGCCGGCAAGCACTGTGAATCGGGGGATGTGTTGTTGCGGGAATTACCCCTGCCGGCAAGCCAGCCGGGCGATGTGTTGGTGGTGTTAGCCACCGGTGCCTACAACGCCTCGATGGCCTCCAACTACAACCGCATTCCGCGGCCGGCCACGGTGCTGGTGGGCGATGGCCGCGCTGAATTGGTGCAACGGCGGGAACGACCAGACGAGCTGCTGCGCTACGACGTGCTGCCAGAGCGGCTGCGATCGGTAGGGTGAAGTCAGGGGGAATTAAGGACTAAACGGTGTTCTGGCTGAGACTTTTTCTCGACCTGCTGTTCGCCGCCAGCCTCGGCTTTTTATTGTTGGGGCGGGTTACTGAGCAGCGCACCCTCTGGTTGCTGAGGGGCTACCTGCTGCTGGTGGCCGTGGGCTGGCTGTTGCAGCGCTATGGCGATCTGCCCCTCACCGCCAAGCTGATTGAAGCCCTGGTACTGGTTTGTGGTCTGGCCCTGGCGATTCTGCTCCAGGGGGAATTGCGAAGGCTGCTGGAATTGCTTGGTACCGGTCGGCTGGATGTGCTGCTGGGCAGTCGCCAGCAGGATCGCCAAGGCTCAGGCACCGTAGAAATCTTGGTGGATACCGTCGGGCAGCTGTCGAAGCGCCGCTGCGGCGGCTTGATTGTTTTGGACCTCGGCAGTGACCTACGCCCGGAGGACTTTCTCAACCCAGGGGTGCAAATAGATGCGCTGCTGTCGGTGGATTTGCTGCTGAATTTGTTTTCATCGGAAACGCCTCTCCACGATGGGGCCGTATTAGTTCAGAGCAATCGCATTGCCGCGGCTGGGGTGATCCTGCCCCTCTCTCGCCAGAGCCTCACCCGCCATGGCACCAGGCATCTGGCCGCCCTAGGCCTTACCGAACGCTTTGAACGCTGCCTTTGTGTGGTGGTTTCTGAGGAGTCGGGCACCATTTCTTTGGCCTCCCAGGGGAAGTTTGAACGGCCGATTACCAACCAGCGCCTGCGGGAGTTGCTCAACGAATCCCTGCAGTTGCAGGCGGGCGAACGGCGCCGGCGCCAGCCACGTACGCTGCCTAAATCAACTCCCAGCGGTGAATCCGCTGAACCGAGCCAACGGATACGCCCATGAGTCGGCCCCTGGTGACGGCCGCCAGCTCCACCGCCCTTTCGTTGTTGCCTGGGGACCTGGACCCAGACCGCCTGCCAGCCCATGTGGCGGTGATCATGGATGGCAACGGCCGCTGGGCCCGCCAGCGGGGTTTGCCCCGGGTAATGGGCCACCGCCAGGGGGTGGAAGCCCTAAAGACCACCCTGCGCCTCTGCAGCGACTGGGGCATTGCCACCCTCACCGCCTATGCCTTCTCCACGGAGAATTGGTCGCGGCCGGGGGAAGAGGTCAGTTTTTTGATGACCCTGTTTGAGGGGGTGCTGGCCCGGGAGTTGGAGGGCTTGGAACAGGAAGATGTGCGCATTCGTTTCCTGGGCGATCTCACCGCCCTCCCGGCTGGGCTGCAAAACCTGATTGAAGCTGCCACGGTCCGCACCGCTGCCAATGGGGGCATTCGCTTCAATGTGTGTACCAATTACGGCAGCCGCCAGGAGTTGGTGCACGCCGCCAAAGAGCTGGCCCGGCGGGTGCAGCGGGGGCAGCTAGACCCTGAATCCATCAATGAATCTGCCTTTGCCTCTGCCCTGCAAACCGCCGGGGAATCGGATCCAGACCTGTTGATTCGCACCAGCGGTGAGTATCGGCTCAGCAATTTTTTGCTTTGGCAGTTGGCCTATGCGGAGCTGCACATCACTGACGTGCTCTGGCCTGATTTTGATGCCGCGGCCCTGGCGGCGGCCTTGGCGGATTTCCAAAGGCGGCAGCGGCGCTTTGGCGGCGTGCTGTCCTAGACCCTTCTTAGATCATTTGAGCACCTGGCCCTGCCCTTGACTGCCGCCCCTGCCCCTGCTGCCCCTCTCTTGCGCCACGACTGGAGCCTGGCGGAGATTGAGGCGCTGTTGAGGCTGCCCCTGGTGGATTTGCTTTGGCAGGCCCAGCAGGTGCACCGCCAGGTGAATCCCCACTACGAGGTGCAGCTGGCCTCTTTGTTGAGTGTGCGCACCGGTGGCTGTGAGGAGGATTGTGCCTACTGTCCCCAGTCTTTGCACCACAGCAGTGATGTGACCGGCCGCCCGGAGCTGGAGTTGCAGGTGCAGGCGGTGTTGGAACGGGCCCAGGCGGCCCAACGGGCCGGAGCCCATCGCTTTTGCATGGGCTGGGCCTGGCGGGAAATCCGCGATGGCGCCCCCTTTGAGGCGATGCTTGAGATGGTGAGGGGGGTGCGGCAGTTGGGCCTAGAGGCCTGCGTTACCGCCGGCATGATCACTGACCAGCAGGCCCAACGGTTGGCGGAGGCCGGACTCACCTCCTACAACCACAACCTCGACACCAGCCCTGAGCATTACGGCCAGATCATCAGCACCCGCACCTACCAGGAGCGGCTAGAAACCCTGGAGCGGGCCCGGGGGGCTGGCCTAAGCCTTTGTTGCGGCGGCATCATTGGCATGGGTGAGCAGCCCAGCGACCGGGCCTCGATGCTGCAGGTGCTGGCAAACCTCAGTCCCCACCCTGAAAGCGTGCCGATTAATGGTTTGGTGGCCGTGGAGGGCACCCCCCTCGAGGGCCAGGCCCCGTTTGAGCCCTTGGATTTGCTGCGGATGGTGGCCGTGGCGCGGATCTTGATGCCCCATAGCCGCGTGAGGCTCAGCGCTGGCCGTGAACAGCTCAATCGCGAAGCCCAGATCCTTTGCCTCTTGGCTGGAGCCGATTCAATCTTTTACGGCGACAGCTTGCTAACCACCAGCAACCCCAGTGTGGAAGCAGACCAGGCCCTGCTGGCCGCCGCCGGGGTGAAAGTGCTGGAGCAGGGCTAATTCAGTGGAAGACTTTGCCGCGAATGAGCCTCCCATCGCTGATCTGTCCCGCCGTTTCCAACTGGCCGCCTTCTACAAGTTTGTGGCCCTGGAGGAGCTGGATGCCTTGCGGGAGCAGCTGCTCGCCGTGGCCAAGGCAGGGGCGGTGCAGGGCACGATCCTGTTGGCGGCGGAGGGGCTGAATGGCACGGTTTGTGGCCCGGAGGAGGGGATTACCCGGCTGTTGGGGCAGCTACGCAGCGACCGGCGCTTTGCTGATCTGGAGGCAAAACTGAGCTGGGCCCCCCGCCAGAGTTTCTATCGGCTCAAGGTGCGGCTTAAAAATGAAATCGTCACCATGGGTTGCCCCAGGGTGAAGCCCACGGAGCAGGTGGGCACCTATGTGGCCCCCCAGGAGTGGGATGCCTTGATTAATGACCCCACCACCCTCGTGGTAGACACCCGCAATGGCTACGAGGTGGCCGTGGGTACTTTTGAAGGGGCGATTGACCCGCAAATAAGTCACTTTCGTCAGTTTCCCGCCTGGGTGGAAGAAAAGTTGCGTCCCCTGGTGGAAGCAAAGAAACCGCAGCGCTTAGCCCTGTTTTGCACCGGTGGCATCCGTTGCGAGAAAGCCACTGCTTACCTCTTGCAACAGGGTTTTGAGGGGGTTAATCATCTGCAGGGGGGGATTCTTAAGTACCTGGAGCAGGTGCCAGAGGCCCAGAGCAGCTGGAACGGTGAGTGTTTTGTTTTTGACCAGCGGGTGGCTGTTAATCACCAACTGGAGCCAGGCGACCACAGCCTTTGCCATGCCTGTGGCCTGCCCTTGGCCCCCCAGGATCGGCAGCTGGCCAGCTATGTGGAGGGGGTGAGCTGTGTCCATTGCCTTGGGCGTTTCAGTGACGCCGACCGGCGCCGCTTTGCCGATCGCCAACGGCAGATGCGGCTGGCGGCTGCCCGGGGCCAACAGCACCTCGGCACCCCGACCGCATCTGGCCCACCGCCCTTAGCAAATTGAGCCTTCTCGAAGCCCTTGAAAGCCAGGCCAGCGACCGCGGCCTGCTCCTACGCCTGCAGGTGGGGGGCGCCGGCGGTTTGCAAATCCTGCGGGTGGCAGTGGCCCGGCGGGAAGGGGAGCGCTTGCTGTTGCTGGGGGAATTGAAGGGTTGGACCTCCCCGCTGGTGGCTGGACTGCAGCTGGACACCATGCGGGTGCAGGGATCCGATACCCAGGGGGTGGGCCCCCTGATCTGGGCCGCCACCTTTGCCTGGGCCCTGGAGGCAACCCCCTGTCGCCGCGCCCGGCTACTGGCAATTCGAGATGACGACCGCCAACACCAAAGGCTGGTGCGCTATTTCCGGCGCCTAGGTTTTAGGCCCGTGCGCGAGCTGGGGGCGGGGGTGCTGGATCTGCCCCTGCGCCTGGTGTGGGGCGGGGCCGGCCTGTTGATGACAGGCGATTGTGCCGAGGGCTTGGAGCGCAGCCAGCGGCTTTGGGGGGTCAGTCCCGGTGGTAAGGCCCCCCCTGCAGGATTGTGCTAGCTCGATAGAGCTGTTCCAGCAGCAGTAGACGCGCCAGTTCGTGGGGGAAGGTGAGGGGCGAGAGGCTCAGCAGCCCCTGGGCCCGGGCCTTAAGCCCAGGGGCATGGCCATCGGCCCCACCGATCACCAGGGCCAGCCGTTCGGAACCCCGTTGGCCTAAGGCCTGGGCCAGGGCCCTGGAGCTGAGCAGTTCCCCCTCTTCGCTTAATAGCAGCAGCGTTTCCTCTGGTTTTAGGGCCGCCAGCACCGCAGCGGCTTCCTTTTCAGGGCTGGAATCCTTCAGTTCAAGGATTTCCAAGCCTGGTAAACGTTTTAGATACATGGCCACCCCCTCCTGCACCCAATGGCGCCGCAGTTTGCCGATGGCCAAGATCCGCATGCGGGAGGGGTTTATAAACACAACTACCTCACCCCCCAGGGGGCTCGCTGCAAGGTTTGGGATGGCAACTCACCAAAAAGTCGTTGGTAGTTTCTGGAAAAATGACCTGAGGAGCGAAAGCCCCAAGTGCCAGATAGCTCCGCCACTGATGTGTCAGTGGGCTCGGCTTCCAGCAGGGCCCGGCGCACCCCATGGAGCCGTTGCAGCCGGATGAATCGCATGGGGGCCATGCCTAGATGTTCATTAAAACCCTGGATTAAACTGCGCCTACTGGCATGTACCTGGCGGCAGAGCCCATCAAGACTTATCGGCGTGCCGGGATTCTCCAGGGCCCAACGTTCTGCCATTTGCACGATGTCAAAGCGGGGCGGTTGTCGCTGTATTCCCTGCTCTCGTTCTTTGCCATCGACGATCGCTTCGATCAACAGCGGTATTAGCTCGTTTTGGGGGGGAGGCCCAGGGGCTATGGGCGGCCTGGCGAACAGGGCTGTAATGCTGCGGCGCAGCTCCCCAAGGCGCCCGTGGTGCAAGCTCAAAACATTGCTACGGCCCAGCAGCTTTGCCAGATCCGGGGCCCCAAGCACTTCCGCCTGGGCAAACAACAGGTCCCGGTTGATCGAGGCGATGGCCAAGCTGTAGCAAGAGGGGGTAACCAGGTGGACGGGGCGCTGGGAATCCAGCCCATAGAGCGCTGCTTCGCCCAGGGAGTGCCCATGGGATTGCAAGCCCACGGCGCTGGGGCCAAGCGGCGCCAGGCTGAGGCAGAGCAGCATCCTTTCAACGGCTTTATCGCCTATCACCACCAGCGAGCGGTTTAGCTGAATTTGCAGCAGTTGCAGGCTGCCCAACTGCAGCCGCTGCAGCTGGCCGCGACAGCGGCCCCCCTCTAATTGGCGCAGTTGCAGGGGAAAGCCAGCGGCTTGAAGGATGCCGGCCAAATGCTCGATGTCGCTGAAATAAACGCTGAGTAGGGGCGAGTAATTCTGCACTTTTGGAATTTTGCCCCGTTGGCGTGGCCACTCGCTCTCCATAGCCTGCCAGTGAATGCTGGCCCCCTTGCGCCCCATGGCTTCTGCCCCCTTTTCAGCGCTAACACGCCTGCTGCTGGCCGCCTTTTGTTGCGGGGTTGGGGCGCCGTTGCCGCTGCTGGCGGCCGGGGGCGGTGCGGTGCTCAGTGATCCCGGTGCTGCTGAGGGTCGCCATTTCCACCCCAAGGGCAAGCAACCCTCTCCCTTCACCATTCAGCTATGGGAGCAGCAAAAGGGCAGCTTGCCCTTTGCCGACCAGCGGGATCTGGAGGAGGCCAAGCGAGGTTTTGTGGCCGCCCCGGCCTACCGACAAATCCTGCGGGACGATGGCGGGGTGGCCTGGGACATGGGCAGCTACGACTGGCTGCTGCAGGGCAAGGATTTCCAGAGCATTCATCCCTCCCTCCAGCGCCAGGCCCTGCTGAACATGGCCTATGGCCTCTATGAGGTGGTGCCGGGGAAGATCTACCAGGTGCGGGGCTTTGACCTGGCCAATATCTCCTTCATCAAGGGCAGTAAGGGTTGGATTGTGTTTGATCCCCTTACCAGTAAGGAAACGGCCCGGGCGGCATTGAGCTTTATCAATGAAAAGTTAGGGACTCGGCCTGTGACCGGGGTGGTGATCTCCCATTCCCATGCCGACCATTTCGGTGGCATTCGTGGCGTAGTTGATGAAGCTGATGTTAAGAGCGGCAAGGTGCCAGTGATTGCTCCCCAGGGCTTCATGGACCATGCGGTGAGCGAAAATGTGTATGCCGGTAATGCAATGAATCGCCGGCTTTTCTATCAATACGGAGTTCTGCTGCCCCGCAGCCCCTTCGGCCATGTGGACCAGTCTATCGGCAAAAATACTGCCGCTGGCACCTCCGGTTTGATCGCCCCCAGTCGAATTATCAGCAAGCCGATTGAAGAGCTAACTGTGGATGGGGTGACCATGGTGTTTCAGAACACGCCCGGCACGGAGGCGCCGGCGGAGATGAATACCTGGTTCCCGCAGTTCAAGGCATTTTGGGCGGCGGAAAATATCACTGGCACAATCCATAATATCTACACACTTCGCGGCGCCCTGATCCGTGATCCCCTGGAGTGGAGTAAGAAGATTAACGAAGCTCTTTATCGCTTTGGCAGCAAGGCCGATGTGATGTTTGCCTCCCATAGCTGGCCCCGCTTTGGCAATGGTCGTATCCGCGAGGTGATGAGTGCCCAACGGGATGCCTATGCCCACCTAAATAATAATGTGCTCTACCATGCCAACAGGGGTGTAACCATTAATGAGATTCATAATGTGTATCAGCTGCCCGAAAGTTTGCGGAGCCAATGGGCGGCCCATAGTTATCACGGTTCTGAGGAACACAACAGTCGGGCGGTGATCAACCGCTACTTGGGCTATTGGGATGCCAACCCCGCCAGCTTGATTCCCCTCTCCCCAGGGGATTCGGCGCCGTTGTATGTGGAGATGATGGGGGGCAGTGGGCCGATCCTGGCCCGGGCCAAGGAGTTAAACGCCCAGGGCCAGTATCGGTTGGCCATGGAGATTCTCAATAAGCTGGTGTATGCCCAGCCCAGCAACCAGGAGGCCAAAGATATGTTGGCCGACAGCTTTGAACAAATTGGTTATCAAAAGGAAAGTCCGAGTGTGCGCAACAGCTTCCTGGCCGCCGCCCTGGAGTTGCGTTCTGGCATTCCCACCGGGGTAACCCCTAAATCCAGTGGCCCCGATGTAATCCGTGCCATGGGCACCAACCTGTGGCTTGATTTTCTTGGCATTCGCCTTGATCCCAATAAAGTTTCTGGCAAACGTTTCAAGATCAATCTGATCACTCCAGACAACCAGGAGCGTTATGTGCTGGAGCTAAATAACGATGCTCTTACTAATATCAAAGGCCAAACGGCGGCCGATGCTGATCTCACTATCACCCTCAACCGCACTGATTTAGAAACCTTGATGATGGGCCAGGCCAGCTTCCAGGATCTGGTGGCCAGCGGTAAGGCCAAGTTGAAGGGCAATGGGGCGCCGGTTGAACTGTTGCAAATGTTGCTTGTGCAGTTCACTCCGGATTTTGAAATTATGCCGGGCACCAAAGTCCCAGCGCCAGCTCAACCCCCTGCCCATAAACCCTTTGCCCAGCCCCAGCCGGCAGATAGCAGTGGTGGTTAAATAACGCTGCGGGACTTTCAGTTAAGGAAGTTCAGCTGGAATTTCAGGATACCAATGGTGTGACCTTTGACTTTTCCTTTGATGTATTTGTTTTGTTTCACCGCTAGGGCCACTGTTGTGGCCATTGTTACGGCTGCCCTTGCTGCTTTTCTGCTGCCCCCGGCGGCCAAGGCAGAGTCTCCAGTGGAGGGGCCGGCTGTTTCGCCCTGGGCTGGAACGGTGGAGTTTTATGGCCTGATTCCCTGGGCTGACACCACCACCACCGTGCGGGGCTTTGAAACCAGCACGGCCCTAAATCCTTCTTTGATTTTTGGTCAGTTGCTCCAGTCGGCCTTTGCCATGCGGGCCAGTGGCGAATACAACCGCATCGGTTTATTGACGGATGTGAGTTATACCCAGCTGGGGGCTGAGCCGTCGCGCAGCACTGCCAGGGGCCTGCTTAGCGGTAGGAGCACGGTGACCTCAATCAATGGCATCTACGACCTGGCCCTGCGCTACCGCCTGGGGGATCAGGAGACGGCCGTAGGTAAGCCCGGCCAGTTCAATCTGGTGCCCTATGCCGGCGTGCGCCTGGTGGAGGCCCAGTTGACGGTGGCGGCCGAGCTCAATGGCCAAGGCCCCGCGGGGCGCCAGTATGCCCAGCAAGGCAGCCTTTCGCGCACCTGGGCCCAGCCGTTGGTGGGGCTGCAGGGCAGTGTGTTCCTCTCGCCAAAGCTGCGGGCCTTTGCCCGCGGCGACATCGCTGGTTTTGGCTTGGCCGGAGCCCAAGACCTCAGTGGCAATGCCCAACTGGGGCTGGGCTATGCGGTGGGTAACAGCACCACTCTGAATGTTTCGATGCGCTATTTCGGCCAGGCCTGGAACAATGGCGCCAGCCCAGATAACGGCTATACCAGCCACCAATATGGGCCGGAAGTGTCTTTAAAACTCTTCTTTTAGCGCTGCCATTAGCGCTGTTATGGGGCGCCGCCCTACTGCTGGCCGTTGCTAGTTATCAAGCCTCGGCGTGATAACTACTGCGCACTAACGGTCCGCTGCGCACCTGGGCAAAGCCCAGTTCCATGGCGATGGCAGCCAGCTGCTCAAACTGTTCTGGCGGCCAGTAGCGGGCCACGGGGATGTGGGCCAGGGAGGGGCGCAGGTACTGGCCCAGGGTGAGCCGCTGGCAGTCCACGGCCCGCAGGGCCTGCAGGGCTGCCACCACCTCCTCGAAGCTTTCCCCCAGCCCCAGCATTAGGCCTGATTTAGTTGGGATCTCTGGGGCCAGGTGCCGGGCCGCCGCCAGCAGCCCCAGGGAGTGGGCCCAGCTGGCGCCGCGCCGCACTTCCCCCTGCAGGCGCTCAACGGTTTCAAGGTTGTGGTTAAAGCACACCGGTGCGGCCGCCAGCACCGTTTGTAGCCGTTGCCGTTGGGCGGCCAACCCCTCCCCTGGATCGCGGTGGCCCCCCCAGAAGTCGGGGGTGAGCACTTCTATGGCCACCAGGGGCTGCCGTTGGCGGATGGCGGCCATGGTGTTGCTAAACAGGCTGGCGCCGTGGTCGGGCTGGTCGTCGCGGGCTACGGCGGTGAGCACCACATAGCGCAGCCCGAGCCGCTGCACGGCCTCGGCCACCCGTTGGGGTTCGCTGGGATCCAGGGGTAGGGGGGCCTGGCCCTTGGTTACCTGGCAAAAGCCGCAGCTGCGGGTGCAGATCGAGCCCCCCAGCAGGAAGCTGGCGGTGCCGGCGGCATGGCACTCGCCCCGGTTAGGGCAACGGCCCTCCTCACAGATGGTGTGCAGCCGTTGCTGCTTCACCACCGCCTGCACCGTCTCCAGCTGGCTGGCTTTGCCGATCGGCCGTTGCAACCACTGGGGTAGGCGCTCGGCGGGGCGGATTTGGCTGTGGCGGGAGCTTTTCATCGACGGCAGGTTTTCAGCGGCGGCAGGGTTTCATTCCATCAAGCGCCGACCCTCCAGGGCCCGGGCCAGGGTGACCTCATCGGCATATTCCAATTCGCTGCCCATGGGTAGCCCGTAGGCGATGCGGCTAACGGTGCAGAAGGGCCGCAACAGGCGGGCCAGGTAGAGGCTGGTGGTGTCGCCCTCAACGCTGGGGGTGAGGGCCAGGATCACCTCCTGCACCTGTTCGGGATCGAGCCGTTGGAGCAGCGCTTGGATCATCAAGGCCTCTGGGCCGATGCCATCCATGGGTGAGATCAGGCCGCCCAGCACGTGGTAACTGCCATGGAATTCCCGGGTGCGTTCTAGGGCCAGCAGGTCGCGGGAATCGGCCACCACACAGATCACGCCGGTATTTCGGGCCGGGGTATTGCAGATTTCACAGCTGGGTTCCGCTGAGAGATGGCCACAGCGCTGGCACTGCCCCACCTGTTGGCGGGCAGCCAGTAAAGCCTGGGCAAAGGCGCGGCTTTGTTCCTCCGGTTGGCGGAGGAGGTGTAGGGCCAGGCGTTGGGCCGTGCGGGGGCCGATGCCCGGCAGTCGCTCGAATTGCTCGATCAGCCGGGCCAGGGGGCGGGTGAAGGCGCTCAGGAAATCCTCCACCAGGGATATGGGCCATTCTCCATCCCTTGGCAGGCGCCGCCAGGGGGGATGGACCCAGAATGGCTTCGTTATTCTTTTGCCCAGCGTCAGCTCCCATGCCAATCCGGTTTCTGCCAATCCGGTTCCTGCCATCGCTGGTCCGCCTCCTGGCTGGTGTGTTGGTTCTTTTATTGGTGGGCTGTGCCGCCTCTGCCGCCGGTTTGAACCGTTACGCCAGTGCCGACGGTCGCTATGCCTTCCTCTATCCCACCGGCTGGACCCGGGTGGCCATCAGCAATGGCCCCCAGGTGGTTTTCCATGACCTGATCAACAGTGACGAAACCCTCAGCCTGGTGATTGCCCCGCTGGACCCCAGCAAGCGCCTGGAGGACCTCGGCAGCGCCGAGGCCGTAGGTGAAAAACTTGGCTTAACCGTGATCGCCCCGGCCGGTAGCGGCCGGCAGGCGGAATTACTGGGGGCCAGCGAGCGCCAAGACCAGGGCCGCACCTTCTATGACTTGGAATTCAAGGTGCACCTGGCCGACCGCGATCGCCATGAGTTCGCCACGGTGGTGGCAGACAAGGGCCAGCTCTACACCTTGGCGGCCAGCACCAACGAACTGCGCTGGCCGCGGGTGGCGGGCCTGTTTGAAAGTGTGGTTACTTCCTTCACCCTCAATTACTGATGGCCCCCCCCAGCCCAGACCTCCTGGTGGTGGGGGCTGGCTTGGCTGGGGGGTTGCTGGCCTTGGAGGCCGCCGCCCTGGGGGCCCGGGTCACCCTGGTGGCGGGGGCGCCGATGGCCACGGCAATCAGTTACGGCGGGGTGCCCTCGTGGGCCGGGGCCGATGACCGGCTGGGGCTGCTCCAGGCCACGGCCCCCGGCCGCTGGCGGGCCCTGGAGGCATGCCATGGGCCCCTGGGCCATGGGCCGGCGGAGTTGTGGCTCCACTGGCCCCAGGGCCAGGACCCCAGCCAGGCCCTGGCCGGCCTCGCGGCCTTGCCCCATGGGCCTGAATTCCAATGGTTGGAGCCGCAGCAGTGGCGGCGGGAGGCACCGCTGTTGGCCGAGGCGACGGTGGGCGGCTTCGTGGCTCTGCCCTATGGGCGGGTAGATCCGTTTGCCTTCCAACTAGGCCTTGATCGGGCCCTTGATCGGCTCGGGGTGAGCCGTGGGGGGCAGCGGCTGGAGCGCTTAATCAGCAGCCATGGCCAGGTGCGCGGCGGTGTTTGCCCCAAGGGCCAACAGTTGCTGGCCGGCCAAACGGTGCTCTGTGCCGGGGCCGCCAGCGGCGCCTTGCTGTTCCCCTTGGGGGTAGAGCTGCCTTTGCTGTCATTTAGTTGGGCGGCGGTGTTGGCCCTGGCGGGGCTTGGCCTGGGCGGGCCGCGCATTTTGATGCCCCTCCAGGGGAAAAGGGCCCTAAGGGAGCTGCAGGGCGGCCCTGATCTGGTGTGTGACCCTGGCTTGGCCCCCTGGGGTGAGGGGCTGTTGCTTGGCCAAACCTCAGTATTTGCAGGCGCTTTGGCCCTAAATCCAGGCCTGCCCCCGGCGGAAGCTCCCCTGCGGCGGGGGCTGGAGGCCGCCGCCGCCCAGTTGCTGCCCACCCTTTCCCCCCGGCAGTTGGACCAGGCGCCCCTGCTCCAGCAACCGGTGGCCTACAGCCGCGATGGCCGCCCCCTGGTGGGGCCCTTGGCTTCGCTGCCCGGGTTAGCGGTATTCACCGGCTTTGCCGGCCCCTTTGCCTTGGCGCCGGTGTTGGCCCCCCTGCTGGCCCGGGCCCTGCTGGGGGGCGAGGCGGATCGACGGGAGCTGGAGGCCCTAGAACTGTCCCCCGATCGTCCCCTGGCCGGCTAAAAATCAACCAAAACGCGCCATGCTGCCAGCCATGGGTGCATCCCTTCCGCTGCGTCAGCGCTTGCCCAGCCTGGAGCCCCGCCAACAGGTGGGGCTCGCCTTGGCTTTGGTGAGCTTTAGCTTTATTGGTTGGGCTCTGTTTTGGCGGGTACCCACCGAGGTGACTGGCCGAGGGGTGTTGCTAGTGCCCAATGATGCTGGCCTCTTAAATGCCAGGGCCGAGGGCCAGGTCAAACGGGTGCTAGTGACCCCAGGGGATCGGGTGCAAAAGGGGCAGTTATTGCTTGAGCTATATCTGCCCGTGCTGGAGAAGCAGTTGGAGCGCCAACGCCAAAACCTTGTGGAATTGCGACTCCATAACCGCCGCCTGGACGCCCGCGACCAATTAAGACTTTCCACCGAAAAACTATCGGTGGATACCGCTTTGCTAAAGCTAGGAAGTGATCGACAACGCT
>Ga0114963_10000459_pt1 | contig 27175 bp, 9 predicted proteins | sample C_131016_EF_Meta_FD_87019 | JGI IMG/M metagenome (GOLD analysis project Ga0114963, IMG submission 87019) | Freshwater microbial communities from Lake Croche, Canada to study carbon cycling - C_131016_EF_MetaG | ecosystem: Environmental > Aquatic > Freshwater > Lake | place: Lake Croche, Canada... | reverse complement strand
TGGGTACACAGGTTACACGGGACCAACGGGATACACGGGTCACACAGGGTATACGGGACCCACAGGATATACTGGGTACACAGGCTACACCGGTCCCACGGGGTACACGGGATACACGGGATATACAGGTCCGACTGGATACACGGGTTATACAGGGTATACGGGACCAACGGGTTACACGGGCTACACAGGATACACAGGACCGACTGGATACACGGGTTATACAGGATACACTGGTCCTACGGGCTACACGGGTTATACCGGATACACAGGTCCCACAGGCTACACGGGATATACCGGATACACAGGACCGACTGGATACACGGGCTATACCGGTGCGGCGAGCACTGTGACAGGACCGACAGGATACACAGGATACACGGGATACACCGGACCGCAGGGCCCGGCCTCGAGTCTCGCACCGAGCCAGTATGTTGTGCAGGGTCTTCTGGGCGGCGACCTTACCGTATCAGCAAACACCAACAATTACATCATTCCCTTCACGAGCGACTTTGATCCCCAAGGATGGTTCAAGAATGCGGGAGTGGGTGGAACGGGCGCCTACACCTCGTCGTCTCGCATTCAACCGACAGTGGGGGGATACTACGAGCTCTCCTTGGGTGGATGGTGGGCTGCTGGAAGCACCACGAGTAACCAGGATAACTTGCAGGCCATCAAGAATTCGAACAGCACCTTCATCATCCTCCAAAATACGATTCCAAACAGCAACATCGGGCTGTCTATGTCGGGAACGAAGATGGTGTACCTCAACGGAAGCACGGATTATGTGAGTTTCACAGCGTTTACGGCAAACTCGGGTGGACAAACACTGCAGCAAGGTAGCGCAACGGGGCAGGGCACCTGGTTTAGTGCGCATCTGATTGCGTACGGACCTGGATTTACGGGTCCCACGGGCTACACCGGATACACGGGCTACACGGGTCCCACGGGATACACGGGCTACACCGGGTACACCGGGCCGACAGGGTACACGGGGTACACAGGATACACCGGGCCCACCGGGTACACAGGATACACAGGATACACAGGCCCGACAGGGTATACGGGGTACACGGGACAGACAGGTCCGACGGGGTACACCGGGTATACAGGTGCTACGGGCACCCTGGGAGGTACGGCAACACAGACCATTATCCCGAACGCGAACCAGTCGTACGATCTGGGTTCGTCGAGCTCCACCTTCCGCAATCTGTACCTGGGCCCGACGGGAGGGACGACAAGTAGCTCGATCTTCTTTGGTACTGCCAAACTTATCGTGGATGCCTCGGGCAACTTCTTCACGGTGAATACCGCAGGTACGACAACGGCGGTCGGTGGTTCGGGTAGTGGATCGGGCGGCGGATCGGCATGGTCGACCTATCAGGCATACCAGACAGTGGACCTCAGTGCGAACTCTCTCAACAACGTCGCGAACGTGTACCTGGAGCGCCCCTACGTGACGGGAGGATACACGACCTCGGGACTGGTCTACTTCTTGGATGCCGGAAACTCGTCCTCGTACCCGGGTTCGGGATCGACGTGGACGAACCTTGTTGGCGGCACCAGCAACATGACCCTGTTTGGAACCACAACACCTGTCTACTCCCCGACCTTTGGAGGAGGCAGTCTGTACTTCCAGAGGTCCCAGAGCAACTACGGTACCTGCGCCTACCAGCTCACGGGATCTCTGACGGTCGAGATGTGGTACTATTACACCGCGGACTACTCCTCGGGTGGCGAATCGCTGATTGCGGATATCAACCCCACGGGAGCGTCGACCATTCCCTATGCGATAGGTGCGAGTGGTCCCGTGGTGTTCACGGTGGTGTCCTCAGCGGCCACGACACCGTCACTCACGGCAGGCAACTGGTACCACATCGTGGCGACCTACAACACAACGCAGCAGATAGTGTATCTCAACGGTGTCTCGAGCGCGACGCAGTCCTTTACCAACGCCAACACCTCGGGAGGTGCGACGGGTATGGAGATCATGAAGAACAAGCTGGGAACAAACACCACCGCCTTCCTGAGTGGGTATGTGGGACTGGTTCGTCTGTACTCTCGTGCGCTGAGTGCTGCGGAGGTGGCACAGAACTACTATACCAGTGCGGCACGCTTCTCCTTCCCTCTGAGCGGGGCGACGGGCCCGATCACGACCTTCGGAGCGGTATCCATCGATGCGAGTTACAACGTGGTCCTTTCGAACAACAACACGTACTCGAACAAGATCCGCCTGGTGGCACCCACGGAAACGCACTTGATTACCTCGAACGTCACGACGACCTCTCTCACGACAAGCACGAACACGTACTCGACGCTGTACAACATTTCCGCCAGTCTGACCTCAATCACCCTGCCCTCGCAGGCCTTGGCAGATGCGGGAACGTACTGGTCCTTCCAGAACAGCTCGGGTGGGAACCTGACTCCGAGCATCACGTACACAAGTGGATCGGGTGCGGGGTCGAGTTTGTTCTTGCCCTCGAACGCCACAGCATCGATTCTGTGGACAGGGTCGAACTACCGTCTGATCCCGGGATCGCGTGTGGCAGGTCAGGCAGTGACCGATGTGGCTGGAACAGCGACCGCTCCGGCGTACAGTTTCTCTGCTGACCCGTCCTCGGGCATGCACCTGGCAGGTGGGTCGCAGTTGGCGTTCGATACCTCGGGTGTGACGCGCATGGTCATCAGCAACAGCAATGTGGGTATTGGTACGATAAATCCAGCATACAATCTGGACTTAGCGGGAGGAACCATAGGTAACGTGATCACTGAGACGTTCTCCCGCCTTCTTCCCGGCGCTGATTGTAACTCGGGAGGATCCGCATCAAACACCTTTGTTTCGAACGCGATTACATATCAGTCGCGGAGGTTCACAGCGACGGGTTCAAACACCCTGACTGTGTTGTCAAATTCCATTACTGCACAAATCCTCGTCGTGGGCGGTGGTGGCGGCGGCGGCGGATACTCGGGTGGTGGTGGTGGTGGTGGTGGTCTTGTCTATGTATCCAACGTCACCATCCCCCCCGGAACCTACACGGTATTCGTCGGCGCAGGCGGTGCCGGAGCACCAGTCGTAAACAACTCGGGTGGAAACGGGAGCAACTCATATATCACCATTGGCGGCACAACCTTTACGGGAATTGGTGGCGGCGGCGGCGGCGGGTTCAATGGCACTGTTTCACTTCAAGTTGGAAACTCGGGAGGATGCGGCGGCGGCGGTGGCGGACAAAACGGCGCAGCAGCTGGAGGATCGGCAACTCAAGCCTTCCTCTCGGCAGCGTCTCCTGCTGGAAATGCAGGCGGACAAGGCGGACCGGGCGCTCTCGGCGGCGGCGGCGGCGGTATGGGCGCCGTGGGCGCATCATCTGCCTCAGGTAATGGCGGCAATGGTCTGCCCTTTACTCTCACCGATGGTGTGACGAGCACCTATTACTCTGGCGGCGGCGGTGCAGGTGGATACACCGCTAACGGTGTGGGGGGGTTGGGTAGTGGTACGGTAGGTGGTAATAATAACGGCGTCGCGGGACAGGCTGCCCCAGCGAACTCGGGCGGCGGGGGCGGGGGCGGTGGTTCGGGCGGCGGAGCGGGCGGAGCGGGCGGATCGGGTATCGTGATTCTCGTGTATCAACTCGCAGGAGCCCTAACCGCACTGGGGAATCTATCCTCAGATACATCATTTAACTTGACACTCTCGGCAAATTCGAATATGCGACTCACCGCTTCCAACGTCGGCATTAACCAGACAACACCCCTCTATCCTCTGGACGTCAGCGGAACAGGTCGGTTCACCAGTCCCACAGGTATCTACTTTGGAGTCACTGGTGCACGTTTGGGTATCGATGGGTCGGGTAACTTCTACACGGTCAACAACGCAGGAACTGTGGTAACCTGGGGCGCTACCGGATACACAGGGTACACAGGACCCACAGGGTACACAGGGTACACAGGACCCACAGGGTACACGGGTTACACAGGGCCGACAGGATATACGGGATACACAGGACCGACGGGGTACACTGGATACACAGGGCCGACAGGATATACGGGATACACAGGGCCGACAGGATACACGGGATACACTGGACCTGGATTCTCCGCAATCAACACACCTGCAGCCAATCGCGTTCTGACAGCGAACGGAACAAGCACGACCACGGCCAACGCACAGACGAGCTTGGTGTTTGACGGCACAAACCTGGGTGTGGGTACGAACGCTCCCGGATACAATCTGGACGTGTCGGGGTCGGGTCGGTTCACCAGCAACCTCTTTGTCTCCTCGAACATAGGCATTGGTACAACCCTCCCCCTCTACAACATCGATACCTACGGTGGCACGATCGGTAACGTGGGAACTGCCTCGGTCGCCAAGTTGACCTCGGGTGCGCCTGTGACAACCCCGCCCTTCACATACACCGGGTCCTACACATCGACCACATCGAACGGACAGATTTACTACGCCTTCAATACCTCAGGTACCCTGACCTTTACCTCGAACGTGTCGATGCAGTATTTCGCCGTGGGTGGTGGCGGAGCAGGCGGCAACAACGGATACGGAAGTGGCGGCGGCGGTGCAGGAGGTTTGCAGACCAATACATCCACTTACATGTGTAACAGTCAGATTGGACCTGCAGCGCCCAGCATCTTTGCTGGGGCGAGCTATAACATTGTGGTTGGCAGTGGTGGTGTGGCAGGAGTCTCAGGGGGCAGCAACGGAACCGTTACAACCTTCGGAGTGAACGGCGGTTCTATCTTGATAACTGCAAACGGAGGCGGCGCTGGAAATGCAGCGCCTGCCCGCGACGGCAGTTCAGGAGGTTGTGGTGGAGCGTCGCAGAACAATGGTACCGCGGGAACAGGAAACCAAGGATTCAACGGGTCTACGGGTGCGAACGCGGGAGGTGGAACCCCGGGCGGCGGCGGCGGCGGCGGCGGTATTGGTGGGTTTCCTAGTGGTGTGGGGTCGGGTCCTGCACCTGGAACCAATGGCGGCGTTGGGTTGACCTTCGGCAATGTGGCCTATGGTGGTGGTGGCGGCGGCGGCGCTTCCCCCGCGTTTGGTGGCGCTGGCGGCGGCGCAGGAACCTCGGGAGGTGGCACGGGAGGGAACTCAGCTTCAGTTGCTGCTACTTCGGCGACAGCGAATACGGGCGGCGGCGGCGGCGGCGCAGGTGCCACGGGGTCTGGCGGATCTGGTGGATCGGGAGTCTTCGTTGCGACCTTCTTCGGGAGTTCCTACGTACAGTACGGCACACTCACCACAGATGCCTCGTTCAACTTTGCCGTCTCTGCCACCTCCAACCTACGATTCACCGCATGTAACGTCGGTATCAACCAGACTCAGCCTGCTTTCCCCTTGGACGTCTCCGGTGCGGGTCGCTTCACCAGTCCCACAGGCATCTACTTTGGAGTGACAGGTGCTCGACTTGGTACGGATGCCTCGGGTAACTTCTACACGGTCAACAACGCAGGAACTGTGGTAACCTGGGGCGCTACCGGATACACAGGGTATACGGGACCCACAGGATACACAGGATACACAGGACCCACAGGACCCACAGGGTACACAGGGTATACCGGACCCACAGGGTACACGGGTTACACGGGTCCGACAGGGTACACGGGGTACACAGGGCCCACAGGATACACGGGATACACAGGACCCACAGGGTACACAGGGTATACCGGACCCACAGGGTACACAGGATATACGGGACCCACAGGGTACACAGGGTACACAGGACCCACAGGATACACGGGATACACAGGTCCCACAGGACCGACGGGCGCAGGATTCTCGGCCATCACAACTCCCGCAACGAGTCGCGTCCTCACCGCAAACGGTGCAAGCACAACCTCGGCAATCGCACAACCGAACCTGACCTTCGACGGAACAACTCTGACAACAACAGGTAACCTTACGGTGTCATCCAACGCCACCATCAACAACGGTCTCACAATCTCCAACGGATTCCGCCCCCTCTTCTCCAACGTGTCAGGAACCTCCCTGCTGCCAACCGGTACAACTCCTGCCATCACAAACACAAACTACGGGACGTACTTCAATATCACCAATTCTGGATTCAATACGCTCACTCTGCCGTCGTCGACATACTCAACGGATTCCAATGCATTCTGGGTCTTGCGTAATAACACCTCATCCTACCTCACTATCACGACCACGTACACGGGGACGGGAGGAGGAGGATCCGGAACAATCAGCATCCCACCGGCTAACAGCACGACCATCATGTTTACCAGCAATACCTCGGGTTCTAACGCGTATACTTTCTTCTGAACGCTCAAACAAGGTATGCCCACAATCTTGGGGACGACCAAGCAGTACTCGGGATTCAATCCCCTAAGTATCGCTGGATGTCAAGTATGGCTTGACGCGCAGTCGTTACCAGTAGGGTCTTCAAGCAGTTGGCCTGATAAATCAGGAAACGGCAACAACGCGAGTGCTGTCTCCGTTTCCCAAAACGTAATCAATGGATTTCGGGGGGTGGGTTCGTCGTCGTCAATAACAGGAAACCTGCCGACCTCGCAGTCATTTACCATGTTTTTGGTTATACGAATTACCTCGTCGGGGTATTATCCGCGTTTTTTCAATACCGGCCCCGGACAGGACAACGGCGGCGGCAACTTCATGATAGAGTTCGACAATGGCAACAATAATATGTATGGGTATTCGTCTGGAACATCGTGGACTAGTTACGCGTATAGTTTTGGGTCCCCTATTGTTATTTCAGTGACGGTCGGTAGTTCGTCGACAAAGTTCTACGTGAATGGCGCCCTCGCTATAAGTGGTGGCGTTGGTTCACCGGCATTCACGTTTACCTCGTATAACTTCGGTACAACGTATACCTTTAGCGGATACATTGGTGAGTTCTTATGGTACAACAATGTGTTGACAACCGGACAGCGTCAACAAATTGAGCAATACTTGACACAAAAGTGGTTATATGGATATACGGGGACACCGACAACCTTTTCTTACACTGGCGGATCCCAAACCTATACTGTACCCACGGGCATCAATGCCCTCAATGTTTATCTATGGGGTGCAGGTGGTCAAGGAAATCCTGATCGTATCTACAGCACCTACGGAGGTGCAGGTGCGATGGTGCAAGGGACAATGTCTGTGACTCCCGGACAAGTTCTCACAGTTCTTGTAGGTCAAGGAGGGTGGAACGCCTCGGCAACCACCTATGGCGGCGGCGGTCGCGGGTATTGGGTTGACTTGTGGTATGGTGGCGCCGGTGGAGGACGATCGGCAATCCAAGTCACCGCGGGTACTGACTACGTAACTGCTGGAGGTGGAGGTGGAGCGGGCGGTGGTGCGATAGGCGGCGCGGGAGGTCTTATAACGGGTGGTACTGGAGGGGCAAGTCCTGGTGGCGACGGCAACGGAGGAACGCAGACGGCAGGAGGACAGGGGGGCGGGCAGGTCGGAGGACCAAATGCTTCCCCGAGCCCGGGTCAAAATGGTAGTCAGTACACGGGTGGCAACGGTTCGACAAACAGTTATGCTGGTGGCGGCGGCGGCGGATATTACGGTGGCGGCGGGGGCGGATACGGCGGTGGTGGTGGCGGTTCATCGTATACGGCGAATCTAGCGCTAATCCTCGGGCAGGGCGTCTTTGGATATACCTCGTCGGATGGAAACCAGGCACCCAACACAGGTTCGCCATACTATGCGAACGGCGCCGGAAAGGGTGGTAGCAACGTGAGTGGATCGGGAAGCGGGTATGCAAACCCTGGGTCTAACGGACTCGTTGTCATTGTCCCCGCTGTTCTGATTGCAAGGCCGACTTTCACACGACCGTTCCTACCTACAGATATTGGAGGGTGCTGTCTTTGGTTAGACGGAGCAGACAGTTCAACGGTGACGGGCACAACCACCATGACAGCGTGGCGTGACAAGTCGGGGAACGGATATACGGCCACCTCCTTTTCGAACTCGGTCGCTGCGCCGTCGTGGGTAACGAATGCGCCTCTCGTGGGTAACGCAGTACAATATTCAGCAGGAAATGGTTCGGTCATCACAAACTTTGTTCTTGCACAGACGATGAGTATTTTCGAGGTCTGTTATTCAATCAATCAATCGTCATACGGCACATTCATTGAGCACGGTGCCAACGAAAACTCAAACCCCGGATTCTATTTCTACATGGGCGGTGGCAACAACTTTGCAATTAACACAGGGAGTGGTCAAGTCCCTGTCAATTATGGAAACGTCACTGTTAGCAACGTGTGGCAAATGACCACAGGAATTAACCCCGACCCCGCCAATTCAAGTACAATGGCCTACTATGTGAACGGGGCGCTGGTGGCATCGGGGGCAACGCAGTCGGGCACAACACCTATCACGGCAAATCTGTACATAAACGGTCGTGGCGGCGCTAATTCTGTATCCTCCAATTCCTATCTCGGAGAACTCCTCATATATGACACAGCACTCACCGCGTCTCAACGCCAACAGGTGGAGGGATACCTCGCTCAGAAGTGGGGATTGACGGGCTATCTGACCGGCATCCCAAGTCCCACAGCAATTTCGGGGTGTAGGCTGTGGTTTGACGGCGCCGATTCTTCGAGCATAACAACATCTGGAGGATACATTACACAGTGGCGCGACAAGTCAGGAAACGGAACGCACCTTGGTGTGTCGACCGGCGGGCAAAACGCCCTCATCTCGGATAGCTCGTACACCTCAAATACAGTTGTATCGTTTCCAAACGGGAATGTTCTTGTTACCGGGTCTGCTATATCATACAGCGCAGACCAAACAACAGTGTTTGTTGTTGCACGGTTTATATCGTTTCCAAGTGCTGGAATCGGCATGGTCTTTGCCCTTCCAGACGACAGTGGCGGTCCAGGTGACTATTCGATTCGATACTATAACAACATCCTAAATAGCGGCGACGCCAACGACATTGGGTATAGCGGCAGGTACTACGTCAACGGGACTAACTCTGTTCCATCATCGAGCTCAACATATACAACATATCATATGATTAGTTCCGCGTTTAGTTCAACCCGCAGTGGTTCTAGTCGTGTCTCTCTATCAAGTACCTTCTTGTCACGATACTTTATCGGAAACATTGCGGAGGTCATTGTCTTTTCAAGTGCCCTTACGAGTTTTCAACGTCAACAAATCGAAGGGTACCTCGCAAACAAGTGGGGTCTCCGTCCACTCTTACCGAGTACACAACCATATTACATACCTCACCCCTTTAGGAGTATCCCCACCTATTTGGGATGGGTGCACACGCCGGCGATTGCGAATGGTCTGACATACAACTTTGATGCGACAGCAACACCCACCACACTGCCAACCCTTGTGGACAACAAATTGACGAACAACATCACATTGACAAACACTCCCACAGTCGTGAGCGGAAACCCGGGGTACATTACATTCAACGGAACCTCGGGTTACGGTAGTTATTTCTTACTCAATCAGGGAAGTTTCACCGTGACTGCCTGGATTCGTACAACGACAACAGCGGATAACGCTACATTCTATCAAAAGCCCCATATCTGGGGCGTTGGATGCCCGACAGCGCCCGATCGCGATCTGGGTGTTACCATTGGCGCGGGATACGCGGGTGCGTGGAGTGGAATGGGTCCAACAGCAGACCAATCCAATCAAACCGCCCCGACGAGTGCGCTCGTTAACGATGGATTGTGGCATGAGGTAACCATGACCTCGAGTTTTAACACGGGGACACGGGTATTTGTTGACACAGTGCAGACCGGAATGGTGATGACCCAAGGACAATTCCCGACGGGAAATCCAATCTATCTGGGAGGTCAGAACGCCGTGACCACATCTGCACAAAGTGGATACTTTGGAACAGCCGGAGGATATGGGTCTTCGACATTCGGTAACTTTGATATTTCTGTTCTTAACGTGTACTCTCGGTGTCTACAGTCGAATGAACTTATCAACAACTTCAATGCCTTTGCATCCCGTTTCTCAAAGACACAGGTATCGTTGACGTTATACGGTGCATCGTCATTCAATCCAGACCCATACGCGCAATTTCTTGTTCTGGCCGCGCCCTTGAACGCAACCTGGGGATTCAACGATGTATCTGCGTACATCCGCCAATATGGAACAAACCTTACACCCACGGCTGTGAACAGTGCCGCACTCACATCGTCAGCATCAAAGTTTTACACTCAGTCCCTCGATGTATCACCCTACACAAGCAAGAAGTACATTGCCTTCGCCGGAACGTCAAATCTGAATAACACGGTTGCAGTGGGCGGATCTGATTTCACCGTAGAGTTCTGGTTTTATCTCACGGCGAACAACGTTGGTTATCAGTGTCTGTTAACTCATTCGGGTGACGCATCGGGTACATATTCGAAGGACCAATCTAGCGGTTGGATTATTATTCTAGAGACCAACAATTACCTGTACGCGTATGCGAGTTCAGGCAGTGGATGGCCGGTAGCAATGACAAACGGAAGCGTCCCCTCCATAAATACCTGGCATCACTGTGCCCTGGAGCGTTATGGAAATACCTTCGCTCTGTTCTTGGATGGTTCTCAGGTAGCAACAAGCACGAATAATTACACAGTGATTCGCACACCTCTTACCCAGAATCTACGTATAGGCGACTACCAATGGTTGCCTCCCAACGACGGAAGCGGAGAACGCTCGGCATCCGCATATATCCAAGATGTGCGCATTTATGTGGGTGTGGCCAAATATAAGGGATCATACACAGTACCCGGTGCTATTTCACCTTCGTAATCCTCACGCCTTACTCACGTGCAAACGCAAAGTATTCCCCTGGAAGGAGTACGAAAACTGAATTCCGGTGACCTTCGCCTGAATTGTTGCAATCAGGTCAGCCATGTTTGTACCCAAACAATACTCAAAATACTCGTAAATATTCCTCGAGATGCCATCCGAACACGTCGGGGGCACCTCGAGGGTGAAGGTCTGGGCGACCCAGATATTCGGGAACCCCGCCGACGCCCACTGGAACAGGGGCACGCGCAGGGTCTCGCGCGACTCGTTCAAGAGAGGAGCAAGGGTTGTGCGGTCCTCTGCCTCCTTGTTGACAATCGCCCCATAACTTGCCATCAACTCCTCCAGGGTCGCAATGTGCGGGGGTTCAACCGGTCCCGTGGCCGCAGACGGGAACATGCTGAGGTCGGGTCCGGTATCGCCAAAGGGTCCTGTGGGTCCTGTAGCACCCGTAAAATCACTCGGTCCAGTAGCACCTGTGTCCATGTTTATAGTACTGTCTTATATCTTCATGAAAGAAATAACCACGTTGGGCGGTGTCAGGCTGTCAATAGTGCCCGAGGGTCCAATCGTTGTTCCCGAGTTCACACCTGTGTGACGAAGAATTAGGGGTCTAGCGTCGCTATCATTAACAAGCACCAAATCCAGAGTGGCAACACCCGCCCCGACAATGGTGGGTCCCTTGGCAATGTCAATATAAAAACTAAGGATAGGTTGAGAGAGAATGAGGTATGATGAACTTGTTACAGCAGAGGACACCGTCGCTGCCGCCTGAATGAAATAGGTTCCCTTGTCAAGGATGAAAGACTGCTGGGTGCCTCCGACGGTTTCAACGAAAACGCGCAATCCGGGGATCGTCAACGAATACCCCGACGAGTTCAGTGCCGGCGCATTGTATGTCGCGGTGGCCGTAAACACCCGGTTGACGGGCGTTGCCCCGTCCCCTTGGACGCTGTCGGTATTTGCGAAGGTTTGAAGAGATACCTGGGCGCCCGGGAACGGGAAGGCAGGAAATCCGCGTGCTCCACGAGGTCCTATAGGACCCAGGGGCCCCTGGGGACCCTGCACACCCTGGATACCCGTCGGTCCGATGGGAGCGTCATCGCCTCGAGGACCCGTATAACCAGTGTACCCCGTATACCCGGTGTCACCTGTGTAATAATCACCCATTTATCGTATAGAGGGAATTGTTTACGCGATTTTTATGAACGAGATCACCGAGTTCTGAAACGAACTATCTGTAAGAGTCGTCGTGTTCCCCCCCGCCGAATACGTACTCAAGTTAGGACTACTGAACCACCTGTACGTTGATTCAACTTGGGTGAACCTCCCGCTGCTCTTCATATGGAAGGTATAATTTGTCGTTGCGGTAACGGTGAGGTATGAAGAGAGGTATACCGTTGTCGGTGCTTCCGGATTGATAAGCAGACCACACAGGTTTTGCTGTCCCGACGTATTATCCAAAAACAGAGCAAGCCGTTTTCCGCTAAAGCTTAAATCGGCGTTGCTGAAATCCGACGAACCGATATTCACTGCTGCCTCGACGTAATACGTTCCAGCAGGGATCGTGATAATATTCCCCGGCGCAAAATCGCCCCCGCCGAGTCCATCGGTAAAAACTAACCCCGGTATTCCAAATGGGGCAGTGGGGTCGGGTCCTAAAACATCATAAAGATTGACGGGAAAATCTGTCTGATCTGCCGCAATTGTGTAAGATACGTCGCCTCCCTGCGTTTGAGCGGTAAAGATTGCCACACCCAGAGGTTTTGTGGGAATCCCCGGAAATCCTCTCGGTCCCTGTTGTCCTGCCACGCCCGGAATTCCCGTAGGTCCCGTAGGTCCCGGGTATCCGTAATTGTAAATTCCATGTGGTCCTGTATCTCCTGTGTATCCCGTGTATCCCGTACCGCCGGTGTAAGCTTCGTCGGTCATTTGATGTTTAGAGCAGGAAATGTCTTGGGTAGAAGAATCCGCACCCCGTGTCTCGTTTGATGTATTGATTTCTCGTTAGGTATGCAAAGACATGCAAATCTTCGTACGTACGCCGTCCGGCACGGTGGCGATGACCGTTGATGGATTCGATATGATTCATCACATCAAAGAGCGAATTCAACACCTGAAAGGAATTCCCGTGGGTATTCAGCGTCTTGCCTTGTCGGGTAAACCTCTCTGGGATGGACGCACGCTGGCAGACTACAAGATCGCAAACAATTCTACTCTGAGTCTCGTCTTTTCGACTCTAGGCGGCGAGAGTTATACAGGAGATACCGGGTACACGGGATACACCGGTTATACGGGACCGAAGGGTATAAGTGGTGGTACCGTACAGGGTGGTCGTGGAGAACAGGGTCCTGCTGGACCCCCTGGACCCACAGGTCCGACAGGATACACGGGTCCGCGAGGGGTTCAAGGCACACATGCTGCAGAGATACAAACCTTCGCGCCACCGACATTTACCCCATCGTCATTTGGGAGTGTTTTGAACTTGTACGGTGGTTCTGCCTATCCCAGTCTTACGAATCATGTGTCAACCATTGTGACGGGGTACGGAGGTCTTGCTGGACCCCCCGTATCCAGGTCCGTGGCGGGACTGAACGCCGCCCAGAATCGAGAGTTGAATAAGTACTCCGATGACCTGGTTGTTCTCCAACTAGACTTCGGCAACTCATCGCCCTCGTTTCAACTCCCGGCGGGGGCATTTTTTATCACAGCGAAGAATGCTCACAACGTTGATCCTGGATCCAATTCGAACCAGGTGAGTTTTGTTCTTGCCCTCGGTCAGTACTCTACGTCGTCGAGTTACAACGTAGTTGCCGTCGGACAACCAACCTCGCCCTACGGCGGCGGTATTTCTCTCCTGCACGCCTTTGTCAATCCTGCAGAGACCACAAATTTTGCACTTCGGTTGTATTGGCATACGTCTTCCGGACTTCCGTCCGCGCTTGGAGGCAGCAGCAGTGTATCCGCAATTATCTCGATTGTAAAATTGATGTAGTAGAACAATAGACGATGTCCACTGGACCGACTGGGTACACCGGATATACCGGACCCACGGGACCCAAGGGAGATCGAGGAGCCATCGGTGATGTAGGTCCAGCGGGTCAGCCCGGTGAATCGGGAACTCCAGGTCAGAAGGGAGATACGGGGTACACTGGTCCGACAGGATACACGGGGTACACGGGTTACACGGGTCCTCGCGGGTTTACTGGATATACGGGTCCTACTGGGTTCACGGGTCCGACAGGCGCAACCGGACCTAGGGGCGAGGCTGGCACAGCAACCAATACGGGTGCAACAGGATACACCGGATACACCGGATATACCGGCGCCACCGGACCCACAGGACCCAGGGGAGACCAGGGCGGTGTGGGTAATCCAGGTCCTGCTGGACTTCCGGGTGATACGGGGTCTCCGGGTCGGACGGGAGACACAGGGTACACGGGTTCGACGGGATACACAGGGTATACAGGGTACACGGGTCCTCGTGGGTACACGGGGTCGACGGGGTTTACCGGTTTCACGGGTCCCACAGGCGCGACCGGACCCAAGGGAGACGCGGGCACGGCAGAGAATACGGGTGCAACGGGATACACCGGGTACACGGGATACACGGGTGCCACTGGACCCACGGGACCCAGGGGAGATCGCGGAGGAGTTGGCAACCCGGGTCCTGCTGGACTCCCGGGTGATACGGGGTCTCCGGGTCGGACGGGAGACACGGGGTACACCGGTGCAACGGGATATACGGGATACACCGGATACACGGGGCCTCGTGGGTACACGGGATCGACGGGGTTTACCGGTCCCACGGGTCCGACGGGAGCGACAGGTCCCAGGGGAGAGGCAGGTACAGCAACCAACACGGGTGCAACGGGATATACGGGGTATACAGGATACACAGGATACACTGGACCCACAGGACCCAGGGGTCAACAAGGTGGTATCGGTAATCCAGGACCTCCAGGACTGCCTGGTGATACAGGGTTGCCAGGGCGCCAGGGAGATACTGGGTACACCGGGTACACTGGATATACTGGGTACACGGGTCCGCGGGGATATGCGGGATTCACAGGGTACACCGGTCCTACGGGGACGACGGGTCCGCCGGGAACAGCGGCAAACACAGGTGCGACAGGGTACACGGGACCGACGGGAATGATTGGATACACGGGATACACGGGCGCGACGGGTCCCAAGGGAGAAAAGGGAGATCCTGGGAGTGGCGGTGGTGGTGGAACCGGATACACAGGACCGACGGGATACACGGGGTACACTGGGTACACGGGTCCGACAGGATACACGGGACGTACAGGGTACACGGGTCCTACGGGGTACACGGGATACACGGGTCCTACGGGGTACACGGGGTACACGGGTCCTACGGGGTACACGGGGTACACTGGAGCAGTTGGTGCCACAGGATACACAGGATACACGGGCGACGTGGGTCCCACAGGATACACAGGTCATAGTGGGTATACGGGATACACGGGTCCACAGGGCGAGAGTGGAAACACAGGCCCAACAGGAGCGACAGGTCCCCGGGGAGCGGACGGCCTCGCGCAAGCCACGGGATCAACGGGTCCCACGGGTCCCACGGGATCGACTGGACCTAGGGGCGTGCCAGGTAGTGCAGAGAACACAGGAGCAACTGGATACACAGGATACACAGGGTACACGGGACCCACGGGACCGACAGGAATTCAAGGACCCGATGGCGTGCAGGGAGTCACGGGTCCCCAGGGCCCCACTGGCAACACGGGTCGACAGGGAAACGACGGAAACGCGGGCGGAACGGGGTACACGGGATACACAGGGTATGCTGGAACAACGGGGTACACGGGTCCAACGGGGTACACGGGAAACGCGGGACCGACAGGGTACACGGGATACACAGGACCAACAGGACCGACGGGACTCCAGGGACCCGATGGAGTGCAGGGAGTCACGGGGTCTCAGGGTCCTACCGGCAGCACAGGTCCAGCGGGAAACAAGGGAAACTCCGGTGACACAGGATATACAGGGTACACGGGGTACGCAGGACCGACGGGATACACAGGATACACAGGGTATATCGGATACACGGGTCCCACGGGGTACACAGGACCGTCAGGACCGACAGGAGTGCAGGGCCCCGATGGAGTGCAGGGAGTCACGGGACCACAGGGACCTACTGGTAACACAGGTCCAGCGGGAAACAAGGGAAACTCCGGTGACACAGGATACACTGGATACACGGGGTACGCAGGTCCGACAGGATACACGGGCCACACAGGGTACACGGGTCCGACAGGATACACGGGGTACACGGGTCCCACAGGTCCGACAGGAATTCAGGGACCGGATGGAGTACAGGGAGTCACGGGATTACAGGGACCTACCGGTAACACAGGTCCGCAGGGCAACAAGGGAAACACAGGTGATACCGGCGCCACAGGATACACGGGATACACAGGTCCGACGGGATACACGGGACACACAGGGTACACAGGTTACACGGGATACACGGGGTACACGGGACCGACAGGTCCGACAGGAATTCAAGGGGCAGATGGAGTGCAGGGAGTCACCGGACCCCAGGGACCCACTGGTAACACAGGAGGACAGGGCAACAAGGGAAATACGGGTGATACCGGTGCCACAGGATACACGGGATACACAGGTCCGACAGGATACACGGGACACACAGGGTACACAGGTTACACGGGATACACGGGGTACACGGGTCCCACAGGTCCGACAGGAATCCAAGGGGCAGATGGAGTGCAGGGCGTCACCGGACCCCAGGGACCCACTGGTAACACAGGAGGACAGGGCAACAAGGGAAACACCGGTGATACCGGCGCCACAGGATACACGGGATACACAGGACCGACAGGATACACGGGACACACGGGGTATACGGGACCGACAGGATACACGGGATACACGGGACCGACAGGACCGACAGGAATCCAAGGGGCAGATGGAGTGCAGGGAGTCACTGGACCCCAGGGACCCACTGGTAACACAGGTCCGCAGGGCAACAAGGGAGATACAGGTGATACAGGTGCCACTGGATACACGGGATACACGGGACCGACGGGATACACAGGACACACAGGGTACACGGGACCGACAGGATACACGGGATACACGGGTCCCACAGGCCCGACAGGAATTCAAGGACCCGATGGCGTGCAGGGAGTCACAGGGTCTCAGGGACCCACTGGTAACACAGGTCCGCAGGGCAACAAGGGAGATACAGGTGATACAGGTGCCACGGGATACACGGGATACACGGGACCGACGGGATACACAGGACACACAGGGTACACGGGACCGACAGGATACACAGGGTACACGGGACCCACGGGCCCGACAGGAATTCAGGGACCCGACGGAGTGCAGGGAGTGACGGGGTCTCAGGGACCTACGGGTAACACAGGTCCGCAGGGCAACAAGGGAGACACCGGACCCATAGGATATACGGGAGACACTGGTCCGACAGGATATACGGGATATACTGGACTGGGAGCGACAGGATACACGGGGTACACGGGATACACAGGATATACCGGACCCTCGGGACCGACTGGACTGCAGGGACCGGATGGAGTGCAAGGAGTGACTGGTCCTCAAGGACCCACGGGAAATACAGGTCCCCAGGGATTTGCTGGAAGCGCCACAAATACGGGTGCAACTGGATATACGGGATACACGGGATACACTGGACTTGGAGCAACAGGATATACTGGTGATACGGGCCATACGGGATACACTGGTTATACAGGATACATCGGTCCCACGGGGTACACCGGGCATACGGGGTACACAGGATATACGGGATACATCGGTCCTACGGGATATACCGGGCATACGGGGTACACAGGCCCCACTGGATACACAGGGTACACGGGGTACACGGGTCCGACAGGATACACGGGATACACAGGATACACAGGACCCACAGGGTACACGGGGTACACAGGACCCACAGGATACACGGGATACACAGGATACACAGGACCCACAGGCTATACGGGTCGCACGGGATACACGGGTCCTACGGGATACACGGGATACACGGGATATACAGGTGACACCGGTCCTACCGGATACACTGGCTATACGGGGTACACAGGACGGACAGGGTACACGGGTCCCACTGGCTACACAGGGTACACAGGACCCACAGGATATACGGGGTACACAGGGCCGACAGGATACACGGGATACACAGGTCCCACCGGATACACGGGGTACACTGGATACATCGGCTACACAGGATACACGGGACCCACAGGATACACAGGATATACGGGTGCAACGGGTGCGCCGAGTACAGTAACAGGACCCACTGGCTACACCGGTCACACTGGATACACAGGTCCGACAGGATACACGGGGTACACTGGATACACGGGTCCCACGGGTTATACGGGTTACACAGGTTATACTGGACCAACGGGGTACACGGGATACACGGGATATACAGGTCCGACAGGTTACACCGGCTACACCGGGTACATAGGACCGACAGGATATACGGGTCATACGGGATATACTGGACCGACAGGATATACGGGGTACACAGGCTACACGGGTCCAACAGGCTACACTGGCTACACCGGGTACATAGGACCCACGGGATACACAGGACACACGGGATACACAGGACCGACGGGATACACGGGCTACACGGGCTACATAGGACCGACAGGATATACGGGACACACTGGATACACGGGTCCGACAGGGTATACGGGATATACAGGTTATACAGGACCTACTGGGTACACTGGTCACACGGGATACACAGGTCCCACGGGATACACTGGCTACACAGGATACACTGGCCCGACGGGTTACACAGGATATACAGGATACACAGGTCCCACAGGCTACACGGGATATACTGGATACACGGGACCGACAGGATATACAGGGTACACGGGATACACAGGTCCGACAGGGTATACCGGTCATACAGGGTACACTGGACCTACAGGATACACTGGCTACACAGGATACACGGGTCCGACGGGATACACGGGGTACACTGGATACATCGGTCCGACGGGATACACGGGCCATACGGGGTACACGGGGCCGACAGGATACACGGGATACACGGGATACATAGGACCGACGGGATACACCGGTCACACAGGGTATACGGGACCGACAGGGTATACGGGATACACGGGATACACAGGTCCCACGGGGTACACGGGTTACACGGGATACACGGGACCGACAGGGTACACGGGTCACACCGGATACACTGGACCGACGGGCTACACCGGCTACACGGGATACACGGGTCCGACAGGGTATACCGGTCACACAGGGTATACGGGACCTACAGGGTACACTGGATACACGGGATATACGGGTCCCACAGGGTACACAGGACACACAGGGTACACGGGACCCACAGGATACACTGGATACACGGGATACACAGGTCCGACAGGATACACTGGCTACACGGGATACACGGGACCGACAGGGTATACCGGTCACACAGGGTATACGGGACCCACAGGATACACGGGGTACACTGGATACACGGGTCCGACAGGGTATACCGGTCACACAGGGTATACGGGACCCACGGGGTACACTGGATACACGGGATACACCGGTCCCACGGGGTACACGGGTTACACAGGATACACGGGACCGACAGGGTACACGGGTCACACAGGATACACTGGACCCACGGGGTACACAGGATATACCGGATACACAGGTCCCACAGGGTACACAGGACACACAGGGTACACGGGACCCACAGGATACACTGGATACACGGGATACACAGGTCCGACAGGATACACTGGCTACACGGGATACACAGGTGACACAGGACCTACTGGCTACACCGGTCACACAGGGTACACCGGTCCGACGGGGTACACAGGGCGCACTGGATATACGGGGCCTACGGGATACACAGGTTACACGGGATACACAGGGTATACTGGTGATACGGGACCTACTGGGTACACCGGTCACACAGGATACACAGGACCGACAGGATATACGGGATACACAGGATATACGGGTCCTACAGGATACACCGGTTACACGGGGTACACGGGTCCGACAGGATATACCGGTCATACGGGATACACCGGACCCACGGGGTATACAGGCTATACGGGATACACGGGTCCGACAGGATATACCGGTCACACCGGATACACTGGGCCGACGGGGTACACAGGGTACACGGGATACACGGGGCCTACGGGATACACAGGTTACACGGGATACACGGGATACACAGGTGACACAGGCTACACGGGGTACACGGGCCCAACTGGATACACGGGTTACACAGGATACACAGGACCCACAGGATACACAGGCTACACGGGATATACGGGTCCTACAGGGTACACTGGCTACACGGGGTACACGGGTCCCACAGGGTACACAGGGTACACGGGATACACGGGACCCACAGGCTACACCGGCTACACGGGTTATACGGGTCCCACAGGATACACAGGCTATACGGGATACACGGGCCCAACTGGATACACGGGCTATACTGGATATACGGGTCCCACAGGATACACGGGTTACACAGGATACACAGGTCCTACGGGATACACGGGCTATACCGGATACACAGGTCCCACAGGGTACACCGGCTACACGGGGTACACGGGTCCTACCGGGTATACTGGATACACGGGGTACACGGGACCCACGGGATACACCGGATACACGGGGTACACAGGATACACAGGACCTACTGGCTACACCGGTCACACTGGATACACGGGATACACGGGGTACACAGGTGACACAGGTCCCACAGGGTACACCGGCTACACGGGGTACACGGGTCCTACAGGAATACAGGGTCCAGATGGCGTGCAGGGAGTCACGGGTCCACAGGGTCCGAGTGGAAGCACAGGTCCACAGGGAAATAAGGGAGACACAGGTCCGCCAGGATACACTGGATACACGGGAGACGCTGGACGAGACGGATACACGGGATACACCGGGTACACCGGATACGCAGGATACACGGGATACACGGGATACACGGGACCCAAGGGCGACACGGGAACGATCACAAGCAACGATGGGACTATAAGTGGAATCCAGGTTATTACAACAGCAACGAACACCGACCTTACCTTGTTATTCAATTTCGGAAGCGGCATCTACTTTGACAATCGTGATGATGGTGATTCAGTAGGACGACTCTGGGTTGACCAGCATGGAGATCTTATATGGACGACAAATAATACAGATTATCCTCTAGCAGGACCCAATGTATAATGATTGTGCGCCTCTAACCAGGAAACGCTTCTATTTCTAATAACAAGATGCTCTCACGATACATACCCGGACAGGGGCTAGTGACGTGTGCTCCCAACCCATGTCCGGTCGCGCCTGGACCGCCTGGACCACAGGGATACACAGGATATACGGGTCCAACCGGACCGCAGGGACTTCCGGGAAGCTCGCAGAGTCCAGGACCCACTGGAGATACAGGATACACAGGACCGACAGGATACACGGGATACACGGGTCCCACGGGTTATACCGGTCCCACGGGTCCCACGGGGTACACGGGATACACGGGTCCGACAGGGTTCCCTGGGTCTGCAATGAATACTGGATACACAGGATACACGGGCCCAACGGGGTACACAGGACCTACCGGATTCCCGGGAGCGGTCATGAATACCGGATATACAGGGTATACGGGATATACGGGAGTCAGTGGAAACACGGGGTATACGGGAACGACGGGATACACGGGGCCCACAGGTCCCAATGGACGTCAGGGTCCTCAGGGAGCACCTGGTGCGATTGGTGATGTGGGGCCGACAGGATACACAGGACCCTCGGGTCCCACGGGAAACAATGGACCTGCGATTTCCGGAGTCACAGGAGCATCCGTATCGATATCGGGGTCGAGTTTCACCACAAGTGGTGGCATATATGCAACCGATACCTCGATATCCACTGAAAAGCCCATTTGGTTGCAAGGATGGTCTGTCGATCCATTCGACGGTGTGTATGTGACACAGGTGTATTTCGGACCTACCGGACACTCGGGTGGAGGAACAACCTGGGCGGCCTTTGCGGGGATTGTGAAGACAACCTCACCAACTGGAACAATCGGAATAAACTATTACACCCTATAACAACAATGTCGTATTACCCGCGGAAGTCAGATACGTGTTACGAAACCGTGAAGGGATGTACGGTACTGGGGTCTATCCCTGGACCGACAGGAAATACGGGGTATACGGGGTATATCGGATATCCTGGTCTCGAGGGAGAGTTGTCCGATTACGGGTCAATGGGATATACGGGATATACGGGGTACGCAGGACCTACTGGGTACACGGGTCCGACGGGATACACAGGGTACACGGGGCCCACAGGGTACAAGGCACCCACAGGATATACAGGTCCGACCGGCGCCACAAGTCAAACCGGATCCACAGGATACACAGGATCCACGGGATACACGGGGTATCGGGGTCCAACAGGTACATATGCAACATACGGAGTCATCGGGTACACTGGGTACAGAGGTCCCACAGGGTACACGGGTCCGACGGGGTACACTGGATATACCGGCGCCACAGGTGTCATGGGTCCCCAAGGAGGCGCGGGAACAGGAGGAACGGCGGGCGTGAGAGGATACACGGGATACACTGGACCGACTGGACCCCGAGGATTGCAAGGGACTCCGAGGTTGACTTCGGGGAGTGTGACGCTTACAAAAACAATCGTGGGGTCTCCTGCTACAGGTACGGTGTACTCTCTATCTGCATCGACGGGGATACCGACCACTCAACGAATTTGGTTATCGGGGTTCGTCAATCTCGGAACAAACAACCTGAATCGTGTGGTTCATATCTACTTTGCCAACGACGGAAACGGGACCTGGAAGGTGTTTCTCAGTTTTATCTTGAAGACCCCGAGTGACGTAAGCTATCAGATACAGTATTACTACGGATAGTTTGTCTCAGCACTGAATAAGAATGTCAAAGATATCGCAAACGATATCGCAATCGATGAAACACTATACAACCTTGGACTATCTCACCCAACACATTCTGGACTTCAAGGATTCGGAGGGCATCTTTGGGGTCTCGGCCTACGATGCCTCTCGGCTTGCCTTTGATGTGCGGTACTACGTCCTCCACACGCCTATCCGCCAACCGGTTCTCTTCGTCCAGAAACGCGGAGAGGAGTTCGAGTTCTTGGTTGAGAAACTCAAAAAGTCCCACGACGCGGGATCCGTCTCTCGGTTCTTCGAAAATGACGAGCTCTGGCAGTCGACCTGGGACTATTGTATGGGTGTGTACTGAGGGATACGAGGACGACCGTGCAAAACGAATGAATATAAACAATACACAAGACAAGCATATCATGGGGGACACCATTGTAGGCGTCCAGTTTGGTATTTCCAATCCCGACGACATTCGCAAACGCAGTGTCGTGGAGGTTACCACCGAGAAGACGTACCAGAGCAACCAGCCCGTTCCCAACGGTGTCTTTGATGCTCGGTTTGGCGTCATTGAGAATGGAAAGGAGTGCCCCACCTGCAAGCAGACCAACCAGTTCTGCCCGGGTCACTTCGGACACATTACTCTGGCCCGACCCGTCTATCTCTACCAGTTCTTTGATACCATCGAGAAGTTATGTAACCTCATCTGCCTGAACTGCTCCGTTCCCTTGCTCCCGCCCGCGAAACTTGACGAGATCAAGACCACGGGTGCGGCACGGTTCAAGGAGATTCGTGACGCGATGCCGATGAAGCGCCCCGCGGCCTGCCTCGTGTGCCATACGACAGTGTTTGCCAAGGTGGCGAAGGTGGTTGGTAAGGCCGCGTCGTTGGAGGGACAGTTTGCGGCACCCAAGAACGATCCCATTCCACCTCCTCCCGTTCCCATTCAGCCGGAGATGGTTCTGCAGGCCTTTGCTCGCATCACGGATGTGGACTGCAAGCGTCTGGGCTTTGACTCCACGTTTGCCCGCCCTGAGTGGATGATCTGCACGGTTCTCGCCGTGCCTCCTCTCACGGTGCGTCCCTCCGTCGTGATGGACGACCAGCAGCGTATGGAGGACGATCTCACGCACAAGTTGGTGGATATCGTGCGTGCCAATGCCGAGCTTCGTACGCGCATCGATCGCGGTGAGGCAGCCCAAATGATCGACCAGCGCACGGCACTCCTGCAGTATCATGTGGCCACCTACATCGATAACGACATCAAGGGCATGGCACCCTCGCAGCAGCGCTCGGGTCGTCCTCTGCGTACCCTCAAGTCCCGCTTCGGTGCCAAGACGGGTCGTGTGCGCGGCAACCTCATGGGTAAGCGCGTGGACTTCAGCGCCCGTTCGGTCATCACGCCCGACGCGACCATCGATCTGGATGAGCTGGGTGTGCCCGAGGAGATTGCCATCAATCTGACCTTCCCGGAGATCGTCTCGCCCTACAATCGCGAGCGTCTCCTGCAGAATGTCCGTAACGGTCCCGACAAGCACCCGGGTGCCAAGTCGGTGTACTCCAAGCGCGACAAGGCGACCTTCTCTCTTCGCTACGTCAACGCGGACAACATCGAGTTGCGTGAGGGTGATGTGGTGCACCGTCACCTGCTGGATGGTGACATTGTGCTCTTCAATCGCCAGCCCTCTCTCCACAAGGCATCCATGGAGGCGCATCGTGTGCGTGTGCTCCCGTACTCGACCTTCCGCCTGAACGTGTCGGCTACGCGCCCCTATAACGCCGACTTCGACGGTGATGAGATGAATATGCACGTGCCCCAGAGCATCGCGGCGGCAACGGAACTGCGGTGCCTGGCCTCGGTGCTGCGGAACATCATCTCTCCTCGCACGAACTCACCGATCATCCAGCTGTTCCAGGACACGATGACGGGTGCGTACCGCATCAGCCAGCCAGGCGTCGAGGTGCCCGATGTCATTGCCATGAATATCCTGGCTCGCATCAAGCGCCCCTTTGTCCGCAAGAACCGGAACTGGACGGGCGCAGAGATTATCTCGGCCGCCTTTCCGATCATGTCCTTCAAGGGCAATGTCACCCTGGATAACGGACAACTGGTGAAGGGCATCCTCAAGAAGTCTGCCTTTGGGTCGACGTCCGAGGGTCTGGTCCATGTGGTCTACAACGACCTGGGTCCGGAGCGCTGCGGTCAGATGATTAACGACATCCAGTCCATCATCACGCAGTACAACCTCTACACGGGTCTCTCGGTCGGTACGTCGGATCTGATTGCAGATCGTGACACGCTCGCCTTCGTGAACGAGAAGGTGCAGGAGGGTCGTAAGCAGGTGGCGAAGATCCTGTCGGACGTCCACTCGGGAACCTTTGTGAACGACACGGGTCTCTCGGATGGTGAGAAGCTGGAGGAGGAGATTCTGTCGGCGATGAAGAAGGTCGAGTCCGAGATCTCGAAGCAGGTGATTGACAGCCTGCCTAAGACGAACCGTATCGTGCAGATTGTCGACTCGGGATCCAAGGGCGGTCCTCACAATATTACACAGATGGTCGCCCTTCTGTCTCAGCAGCTCATCGAGGGCAAGCGCGTGCAGTACACCCTGCAGGACCGCACGTTGCCCCACTTTGCTCGCTACGATGACGGCGTGGAGTCTCGTGGCTTTGTCGAGCATAGTTTCGTGGATGGTCTGATGCCCGCCGAGTTCTTCTACCACGCCCAGGCGGGTCGTGAGGGTCTCATTGATACGGCCGTGAAGACCTCCGATACTGGTTACATCCAGCGCAAGTTGATGAAGACGATGGAGGACCAGCACATCGAGTATGACGGCACGGTGCGTAACGTCAACGGAAGTATCGTGCAGTTCGTCTACGGCGATGACGGTGTGGATACGACCTCGGTGGAGTTCCAGTCCTGCAACCTCGTGCTGATGACGCTGGAGGACATCTACCGCAACTACGCCCTGACGCCCGACGATGTGAATCCCTTCCTTTCCGAGTCGACGACGGAGGTCCCGGACATGGTGGACGAGATCATCGCGGATCGCGAGATGCTCTTCAAGTCCGTGTTCCGCAATCGCAAGGCGGACATGGTGAATGCACCCGTCCACCTGCGTCGTCTGGTCGATCGGTACTCGAACTCGTATGCGACTAAGACAGACCTGTTGCCCGGGTACGTCGCGTCTGCCCTGACGCGCTTCATGAAGGAGTTCCCGCAGAACAAGTTGTTCCACTGCCTGCTGCGGTTCTACCTCGCTCCCAAGAAGTCGATCCTCGTCCACCGGTTCAGCAAGGACACCTTCGATGAGTTGATGCGCGATGTTCGCTATCGCTACATCAAGTCCATGGTGCATGCGGGTGAGATGGTGGGTGCTCTGGCCGCGCAGTCGATTGGTGAGCCGACGACGCAGCTGACCCTGAATACCTTCCACTCGGCGGGTACGGCCAAGGCGAACGCAACCTCCGGTGTGCCGCGCATTGAGGAGTTGCTGGGTGCGTCCCCGAATCCCAAGCGTCCCTCGAACACGGTGTACCTGCGTCCCAACATCGCGAGCTCCCAGCGCGAGTGCATCTCCAAGATGAAGGAGATTCAGAAGACGACTCTGCGCGATGTCGCCAAGAGTGTGCGCATCTACTACGATCCCTACCCGCTGGCGGCCACGACGACGGTGGATGAGGATCGGGAGTTGCTGGAGGGCTATGAGGCGTTCAGCGCCGAGGCGGACGGGTCCTGTGGGTCTCCGTGGATCATGCGTGTGGCCCTGGATGACTACAAGCTGAATGCCCGCGATATCCGGGATCTCACGAAGATCCAGACGGCTCTGATGAACACCTCGGGTCTCAAGATCGTGCAGTGCCGGCACAGCGACTCGTCGGCACAGAACCTGATCCTGCGTATCGCCTTTGATCCGAATGTCGTGAAGAACCCCATCCAGCTGCGGTTCCTGGAGGACAAGGTTCTGGATACAGTGCTGACGGGTGTGGAGGGCATTGGTCGTGTCTTCCTGCGTGAGGTGAAGAACGAGATGTCGTATGTCGAGGCACTGGGCGCGTACTCGACGCCGAAGGAGAAGTACTACGTGCTGGACGTGGAGGGCACGAACCTGTACGATCTGCTGGTCTTCGACGGCGTGGATGGCACGCGGACCTTCTCGAACGACATCCACGAGGTGCATGATGTGTTCGGGATTGAGGCGGCACGTCTCTGCATCTACGAGGAGATCAATGAGGTCTTCGCATCAGAGAAGGTGAATTATCACCATCTGGCGGTGCTGGTAGATACCATGACCTTTACGGGGCGGATTGTGCCTGTGAGTCGCACGGGCATGAAGAAGGGCGAGACGGGTGTGCTCGCCAAGTCGTCCTTCGAGGAAACATCCAAGATTATGTTTAATGCAGCGACCTGGGCCGAGTCCGACAACATG
>Ga0114963_10000452_pt1 | contig 27402 bp, 26 predicted proteins | sample C_131016_EF_Meta_FD_87019 | JGI IMG/M metagenome (GOLD analysis project Ga0114963, IMG submission 87019) | Freshwater microbial communities from Lake Croche, Canada to study carbon cycling - C_131016_EF_MetaG | ecosystem: Environmental > Aquatic > Freshwater > Lake | place: Lake Croche, Canada... | reverse complement strand
ACCTGCTAATGCTTTCGCAATTAATGTTTTTCCAGTACCAGGTGGACCTTCTAATATGAGACCTTTAGGAACTCGGACGTTGTATTTCTGATACTTTTGATAGTTTTTTAAAATATCAACACATTGGTTTAACTCGTCCTTTACATTGTCATACCCACCAACGTGAGAGAAATTAGAGGTTGGTTTTTTCAACACTTCAAAATTCTTCGTTTTTGAATAACTGCTACCAGGGTTACCATTGTTACCATAGCTTCTACCACCATATGAATTATAATTATTATCATCATTATCACTTTTGTTTATTTCGTTCATATCACCAATTTCTTCATCAATTGGATTGAATTGAATCCCTAGTCCACTTAAAAAATTTGGTGGTTGTTTATTTATAATGATTCTTACACGTGGCAGATCATTTGTATTATTTGACAAAGATGGTAAATAAAATTCGTTTCCTAAAATAGTCATATGCTGTTCAGTAATATTTTTTGAATTTAATTTTTTTAATAAGTTTTCATAATACATGGATTTATTGTTATCCGAAAAATTATCAATGTAGCTTTGTGATAGATTATTGGTATTATTTTTTTGTTGCTGTTGGAGTTTTTTAAGTAATTCTTCTGTATATCTTTGAGAAAAATGATATTTTTGATTTGATTCTAAATGAAACCTATAGGACAATTTAGTATGTCTTAAAGGGTTTCTTAAAGAATGTGAAGAATTAATGAGACACAAGAATATATTCAACAATAAAGAAAGAGTTTTCATCATTTTTATTGCTAGATATTTATTTTTTGGATTATTATCGAATTTGAGTAAAATACAATAAATATTTTTCTTATAATTACATAATGAAAAAAGCTTCAATAACATGCCCGAAAATAGGAATAAAAATTCATGAAAGTAAAAATGACTACAGAAATAATCCTTTTGAAAACAACCAAAACAACCAAAACACCCAAAACAACCAAAACTTATTAAATACAAACAATTTTGACTTAAATATTGATAACTATTCCATGAAAGATATTTTCAATTTATTCAATATTCAACAAAATGAATTATTAGATGAAAAGACAATGAAAGAGGCTAAAAAATTTGTGCTAAAAACACATCCTGATAAATCAGGATTAGAACCGTCTTATTTCTTATTCTATTCTTCTGCTTATAAAAAAATATTTTCTATTTATGAATTTCAAAATAAATCATTGAATAAAAAAGAACAGCAAGAAGATTTATCAAATGAATCAAATAACAGAATATTAGAAAATATGTTCAATAAAAATGAATCATTGAAAGAAGCAGGGAATTTTAATAATTGGTTTAACAAACAATTTGAAAAATTCAAAAATGATGATGATGACACTGATACCAATAAAAAGGGATATGGAGAATGGTTAAAATCGAGTGAAGATCTAGTTGACACGTCAAATGTATCCAAAGCAAATATGGCGAATGAATTTGAAAAACATAAAAAACAAGTACAATCCATAACTAAATACGAGGGGGTCAATGACGTTTTTTCATCTACTTTTGGAGCAACCATATTAGGTGAACATCAAAATTATAGCTCAGGAGGTTTATTTAATGAAGATTTAGGATATACCGATTTACGACAAGCATACCGAGAATCAGTTATACCCATAACGGAAGATGACTACAATACTATGCCAAAATATAAAAATATGAATGAATATAAAACAGCGAGAGACAGTGTCAATGTTGCGCCGATTTCAAAAGAAGAAGCCATGAAACAATTATTCCAACAGCAGAAAAAAAAGGAAGATGAGAGCATTGCTTTAGCTTTTCAATTAGCAAAACAAAATGAAAACGCTCAGAAAAAACAACAAACGTTTTGGGGAGAATTAAAACAAATTACAGGATTGTAAATATATTTATTTTTATTATATAATTATAATAAATACAAAGCACAAAAATGACTGTTAATAAAAAATATGAAAATGGTCTCTTTATATTTCGTAGGGATTTACGCATTGTCGACAACAATGGATTGAATTTATTAAGTGATAATTGTAAAAATTTATTTACTATCTTTATTTTTACACCTGAACAAGTTAGTTCTTCTAATAAATATAAATCGGATAATGCTGTCCAATTTATGATTGAGTCATTATACGATCTCTCACACGAAATATCTCAAAAAGGTGGTAAATTGATAACTTTTTACGAAGACAACGATTTTATAGTGAATCAATTTATAAAAAAATTCAATATTGATATCGTTGGGTTTAATTTGGATTGTTCTCCCTATGCGATAAAACGAGACAAACAAATCATGGATCTTTGTCATAAATTGAACAAAGCTGTTTTATGTGACCATGATTATTATTTACATGAACCGGGGACTATTTTAACCGGTTCAAATACGCCGTATAAAAAGTTTACACCTTATTATCAAGTAGCTATTAAAAAGACTGTTGCTACACCAAAATCATATAAAAAGATCAATTTTGACCACGGTCATAGTAATAAACACAAATTAACACATGAAATCACTTTGGAAGAAGCGATGAAAAAATTCACAATACAAAATGACAATATATTAGTTCACGGTGGGAGAACAAATGGTATTCAACAAATGAAAGAAGCATTAAAAACACAAAAACATTGTGATGTTACACGTAATGAAATGGATAAAAAAACAACTGAATTAAGTGCTTATATTAAATTCGGTTGTATTTCAATTCGCGAAGTGTATAAATATTTCAAGCCCAATCATGGAATTGTGCGTCAGCTCATTTGGCGAGATTTTTATGCTAATATTTTATATTCATTTCCATATGTATTGGGTCACGCTATGAAACCAAATTATGATAAAATAAAATGGCATCAAAATACACGATTATTGAATGCTTGGAAAACAGGTAAGACAGGCTTTCCCATTGTAGACGCTGGAATGCGTCAATTAAACACTACTGGATATATGCACAATCGAGGACGATTGATAACGGCTAGTTTTTTAGTGAAAACACTCTTGATATCTTGGGAACATGGTGAAAAATATTTTGCTACTCGACTAACTGATTATGATCCTGCGTCAAACAATGGCAATTGGCAATGGATAGCTTCTACTGGAGCTGATAGTCAACCTTTTTTCCGTATTTTTAATCCATGGGAACAAACCAAAAACTATGATCCAACAGGTGAATACATAAAAAAATGGATTCCAGAATTAAGAGATGTTCCAGTAAAAGATTTAATGAATTGGGATACGTCTCGCATTAGCGAACAATATATAAAAATAAAATACCCTGAACCTATAGTCGATTACAAAAAACAAAAGGAGTTGGCGCTGAAAATGTATGGTGCTGTGTTTTCGTAGTTTTTTTATATTTTTGTATTTTAATTGAGGTTTGAATACAATGAATACTATGAATACTATGAATTATATGAATATAACAGAACAAATCATAAAAATGATTCGATTCGTGAAAGAAACACAAATCGAACAAAACACATATTTAGTAGCAGGATGTTTTTTATTATTTTTTATTTTTGTTGTGATTTTGGTTTTTATAGTTGGAAGTTATTACATTATCCAATTTTTAGAAGTAAATATCATTAATGATTTGTATTTTTGTAATTACTCGTATAACAAGAAGACTAGTGCTTTACTAAAAAAATACGGTGATTATAAAATTAATAAAATGTATCTTGTAAAAAATCCGATCTCCAAATTTACCAATTTTATATTAAATATAATTACATTTTATAAATTTCAAAAAACAATTGAGACATACAATAAAACATTTAATGCGAATATTTATCCGTATCATGTCTCGTTAATTGTTGAAATTAGTTTACCAAATAAACTAACGAAACTGTTATTAATTGAAAAATCGAATTGTATTAATGTCACTGAAAATATTTCTTTTAATGAAAAGAAGATTTTAAAAGTAATAAAAATACCCAAACAAAAATACTCGATTCGCACTATTTTACAAGAAACGCAACAACGAATTGGTGATAAGAAGTTTTTTAATTGGACCATTTATAAAAATAATTGTTATGTTTTTATAAAGGAAATTTTAATAACCATTGGCTTATTGAATAAAACCAACATTCGATTCATAAACCAAGACAAAATTATTAAACCATTGAATTTTAGTGATTTTACATTACACACTATTCACTTTTTTTGTTCTTTACATAATATTTTTGATAACTATATTTTACTGTGATCAGATATGCTTATATCTTGTATGCGACGAATACAATCACTGAAATGTTTATTAAAAATAGCTAATTGCCATTTAGGTTGTATATTTTTCATGCTTGCTATGTCGTCTATTTGATCTAGATAATGTTTCTGAGTTTCTTTTGCGTATTTCATTCTTTGTGCTATTTCCCTTACACTTTTACCTCGTATTATAACCGAACAATAAAGAATATTATCGTTTACAATTGATTTACATATATTACTGTTATTAGTAAATAATAATATTTGATCATATTCAAACCCATATGTAAAAACTAATTCATTTTTGGATTTATTGGATCGACTTGATTGCGTGGATATATTATTTGACATAGTTTCTATTGTTTATATATATCATAGTATAATTATTTTACAAAAAGTGAATAAATAAAATTGATATTTATTACTACGCACATTGAAAAGAAACATAAATAGTAGAAAAATGTCAACCCAAACGCTTTCAACATCATCATCTAACACTACGCCAACCTCCAACACAAACACAAATTCAGCACCCATATTTATTTTCATAGATGGTAGTTATTTCTGCTTTTATCGATATTATTCTATATTGAACTGGTGGAAATTAGCGCATTCTGATGAAAAATTGGAAGATCCGATAACAAATAATGAATTTGTAGAGAAATTTACAAAAACATTTATTGATACATTGAAACAGATTCCTAAAAAATTAAAATTAGATAATCTGGATAGCAATCCTCCAACTATGATAGTTGGACGAGATTGTAAAAGAGAAAACATTTGGCGCAATGATTTATATGATAAATATAAAGCAAATCGTGTTTGCGATTCAAGTACTGGATTTATGGGAGGCCCATTCTTTAAAAAGGTGTACGAAGAAGAATTATTTCAAAAGGGGGGCGCTACCAAAATATTACATCATCCAAAATTAGAAGCAGATGATTGTATTGCGATTTGTGTAAAAGAACTTTTGAATATTCATCCTGATTGTTCTATTTATATAATTACTAGTGACAACGATTATTTACAACTAATTAGAGAAAACGTACATATTTATAATTTAAGTTTCAAAAATTTAAAAGACAGTAAAATATTTACTGGTATTGCTGAAAAAGATTTACAATTGAAAATATTGATGGGTGATTCAAGTGATAATATACCCAGCGTATTTCCAAAATGTGGTATTAAAACAGCATTGAAATGTGTAGACGATCGCGAATATTTCAAGAAAAAAATGGGTGTTAGTATTCAGTATCACGAACAATATATATTGAATGAAACACTAGTATCGTTTGATAAAATACCCAAAGAATTGGTAAATGACTTTTTAGCTACTAATATTATTTTGTAGATTTTCTAGATCGTCCATATCAACAAGTGGCAAATTATCTGTAACAAAATACACCTCACCCGTTTTTTCCCATTTTGCGACTATAATTATTATTTCTACTCCAGCTTGAATAGCATTTTTTACAGCCGCTTTATATTGAGGATCAATTGTTGAAATTGTAAATCTATTTACGTCAGTTCGTTGTATTACATAACACATAATACAACGAGTTATCGATTCTTTTTTGATTGTAGTTAGTTCATGAATATGTTTCAAGGCTCGTGGACTCACTGGATCACTTGTTTTTTTTCGATAACCATCTGGAAAATAAGCAATTTTTGTTTTTGGATCCCACCCATCATAGTTCTTTTTTTTACGCTGGATTGACGTAATGTCTTCAAAATCAGCGAGTGGAACATTTTTTACTTCCATAATAAAAGGTATTCCATTCGTGTCAATTCCCGAAAAATCAAATCGCGAGTCGACTTTATTCTCAACGTAAATCTTTGTCTCTCTTTTATAGGATGATGTATTTTTGAGTTGAAGTCTAGATAAATAATTTTTTACAAGGGATTGTTCTACAATATCTTCAGCCAATTTAGGATAAATTCCTATTATTGTATCATCATTGTAAATAGATAAATACGCACGATATTCACATTTTGGTTTCTCTTTGGTGTCTTTGGCGTCTTTGGCGTGTTTGGCGTCTTTGGCGTCTTTGGTCTCTTTGGTGTCTTTGGTGTCTTTGGTGTCTTTGGCGTGTTTGCTTTTTTTTGTAGTAGTATCGATATTTATCTTTGCCATTTGTATTTTTGCTCCAGTGTCTGATAACCCACAACATCCTAATGAAGCAGTGTGTAGTAAAATGTGAGGGTCATTTTCTTTTTCCGAAATTTGCGCATCCGCAACATATGGACTTTTTATGATTTTTGAAGGACGTTTTATTATTTCTCCAGTGACTAAATTTTCTAATTTGAATAATAAAGGGTATTGTGATGTTGTTTGGATCATTTTTTACAAGTATTGTTTATTTATGTAAAAATATTTGAATTCAATTTTAATTTATTCTAATAATATAAGTATTTAATAATAACAACAATGAATATTCCTAATGAACTAAAAATAACAATTAATACGAGTATTCCAGGATTTCAAGTCATCAAATATAAACCTTTTATGACTTTACCCAATGATAATACAGATGGGTTTGTTCATTTTAATCCATTGGTAAAATTAAAACAATCTGTTATAAATTCTATTCCGAAAAATTTTCAAGTAAAAGAATTTTTTAATAAAGGATTGTTTCAATCATTAATTAATAACCATGGTTTAATTGAAACAAAAAATTTAGTGGACGCAACAAATGAAGGGATCGTTGATAATAATATAAAAGTGACTTTAGATACATTGTTCCCAACAAATGGACTTATATATATTAATAAAGAGGCTTATGTAATTGCTGATGTCCAATGGACAAAAGGAGATTGGAAAATTGATAAAAAAATACAAGAATTACCCAATATTAGGTTTAATAGAATAACAGATCCGTTTTTATTATCTTCTTTAGCAAAGCAAAAGCAAATTAGTGGAGAAGAAGAGATGAAAAAATTACCAGAAGATGTTTTATTTGGTCCCAATTATTCGCCACCTGCGCAGGCGCCAGAGGCGCCTTTACCATCCACACCATCAGCACCATCAAGACCATCAGTACCACCATCAATGCGAGCCATAACAACGACGCCAACGCCATCAGCACCACCAACACAAAATTTATCAAATAATCAGGGATTTAAATTGTTGCCAGAGACAGCACCGGAAGCACCAATAGAAGAATCACAAAATAAATACCCTCAAAAATATTTACCCATAATGCCACCCCCACCGCCCCCACCCAGTGCTCCGATCATAGAAGAAAAAGAAGAAGATGAAACTGAAAATTCTACTTATGAAACAAAATTAACCAATTCGGTAGCTTCAAATAAAACAGTAAAAGATTTTTTTCAAAATAAATCTTATTATTTTATGGTGAATTTTATGTTTAAAAATATGAATAAAACATCACAAAATCTTATTAACAAATTATTAGTAGACTCAACCAATGTCAACATAAAGTCCTTAACCAACTTAAGTAGAGTTGCGTACGATAAAAGCGTAGTAAACACACAAATTTATAGTAACAAAGGAAAAGGCGACTGTTTTTTTTTAGCAATTGCAGATGGTATTAATTATAATAATCGGTACTCTAATGACAAAATAATATATAATAATTATGGTAGAGGCAATATGATATTTACGCAATCAATTTTGAGAGAAATTGTTACCAAGTATATCTTAGAAATGAACGATCAAACATTGACAGATTTATTACAAATAGGTGAAACAAACGCTGAACTATTAAACAACGAATTGAATATTATTAAAAATAATTTAGAAGAGAAATGGGGTGTTCAGTCCGATAATTTTAATGACGAACAATTCATGTATTTATTAGAAGCTATTGATAATATTTATAAAACAAATGATTCTTCTTTTTTAATACTAAAACCAATTATTAAGACCAGAGATGATTTAAATAATCCATTTCATGCTATTAAAAATAAATCAGAAATTAAATCTTATATAGAAAGTTCTAATTACTGGGCGAATACTTTAGCTATAGATGCTATTATATATACGTTGGGTCTCAATATAATTACAATTAAATACGATTCGAAACAAAATAAAATGAGTGTTCCTTATATTAATACAAATATCAGTAACTGGAACAAATATCTTTTTTTATATTATCAAAACAATCATTATGAATTGATGACATTTGACTATATTTTTAATACAATACAAAAAAGACCTAAATTAGAAATTAAGACTACAAAAAAGAAAATAATATTTTTTGATCGCAATACGAAAAATATATACCCGCCATTATGGTTAATTTTTTTGATTTTTGGTAGCTATTATATTAATATTCTTTATGAAAATGAAAAAAATAAATTTACCATTTTTCCGTATATATTTGATGGTTTACATAATACTTTTAATAAAATATTAACACTTCCAGAAAATGAGGACAAAAAAACATTTCTTAAAATATTTAAAAGTTATTTTAATCCGTCTATTTTGCGAGAAAAACAAGAAAAACAACAAGGAGGAGCCTATATTACTAGTCAATTACCAGCATCATCGTATCCATTGTATCCACCGTATCCATTGTATTCACCGTATCCACCGTATCCACCTTATAATCCACGTAGAGGATACAATCAAAATGTAAATTCTATTTCTGGTTCTAAAATTGTCGATAATGACATATCCAATACGAACATAAGTTATTATATTACTATTGACATGGAGCTTAAAAAAGGAAAACAGTTGTCAATAAAAGATATGGTTGATATTAAATGTAGACAAAAATGGAATACAGTACGAAGAAATTATGCTAACTTAAGAGGGATCAAATATGTAATACCACCTGTTTATGACAACGCACCTAGTAGAATGACTAAAAATGTAGTAACCAATAAAAATTATACAAAAAAAAATCGACCTAATCGAAAATAATCGAAACTCACTTTTCCCAAATATAAATATATTCATTATAATCTTTTGTAAAACTGCGTTTATATTTTGGTAATGGTATTTTTTTCGCAGCTTTTCCCAATACTTTTATAGCAACATTATCATATATTTCGATTGGAATATTCATACAATAATGGCCTCCTTTTTTCAAATATTTGAATGTTCTCTCGAAAATAGGAATATAAAAATCACGATTCCATTCTTCTTTTGTTTTTACTTGGGACGATGGACTTTCACCATATATTTCTATATTATAATAAGGTGGGCTGGTTAAAACCAAATCATAATCTAGTTTAGAATAATCGATATCAAGAGCATTTTTAAAATACAATTCAATATCTGTTTTTGAGTGCTTTTTCAGAAATTTACACATGTTGTCGTAAGGTATTTTCAAACTGGCGTTGTTGTCAATGCCAATATATTTCGAAATATTTAAAGCACAAGCACCAACTAATCTCCCACCCCAACCCATTGTAAAATCTAAAATAGATCTTGGTTTGAAGGTACAATAAATTCGCATTGCAATAAGAGGTTTAAAAATAGATACAGCACTGAAATATAAATTCGATAATCTGAAAAATACCTTGGTTTCGTCATAATTTTTTCTGTTTTTTTTGTAAAACCGTATTATTTTTTTAACATAGGGTTTATTTTTGAAATATTCCTTGTTTTTATACAAATCATAAAAATTAACATTTTGTTTTCCTGTTGTATTCAATCGTTCAATTAGTGTATATTTATTGACAACTTTAGTACCATAATTGCTGAGTTCTGTATGATAATTACAACCAATTTCGCATAATTTATTATAATCATCTAGTACATCTTTATCAGTTAAATCATATATTTTATCTGAAATTTGTTGTTTTTGTTTTCTAGTATAATTATTTTTTTTATAAGTTATTGTTTCTTTTTGGGTTCGTGTTTTTCGTGTTTTTCGTGTTTTTTGTTGTGCTTCACGCATTCCACCTATATTCTTATTTGTCATTATATATACATGTATATTTTTTACTCATTTATCAAAATTATATTTTTCAAAATCGAAATTCCTAAGGGCTTCTTTTTGTTGTTTACGTTGTTTTTCCTGTTTTGCTTTTTCTAATACAGAAATTGCTGAAGATATTTCAGCGTCTGATATATTATTATTATCATTTGTATCAATTAATTTATGTAAAACGCGATAATCATGCGGAACAACACATAAATGGCTTTCTTCGTTAAATAGATGATCCGATAAAATAGTAAACACAGCCGTTAATCCTAAAGCTATATAGATGTCTCGAGTACCCATCCATGACATAGCAAAAACTAATATTTGTTTACTCAATGTGTATTTCATGTACTCTTCTGTTGATTTGCTAAATTGAATTGTTACGAATTTTGACCCAACGTTAAGCAATATCATAATAATTCCCGCAAAAAATTTGCTATTATTCAAATACATGACATGTTTATTCATAAAACTAATTAGATTTAACAGTGGTGTGAAAATGGTAGTGTTTTGACTTATTACTTCTCCCCCTGATATAATATTATTATTGTTATTATGTTCGTTTTTATGAATCTTGTTATGTTTAACCATATATTAAAGTAATAAATTAAAATAATCCTAATTTTCTAAAAAATGATAGAAATTTATTTTTCATTTTATTGTAATAATTATTTGTACCTAAACGTAGGTTTCTAAAGTAGGGACGATATGTTTCGCGAATTTTATTGGTAAAACCTTCCTTATCATTTTTTATCATTTGGTTGTGTGAAATTGTATTTGATGAAATTACAAGTAACGTAAATAACATAGATAATACAAATAGTACTACAATTAGGATTGTAAAATAATATATAACTGAAACTTTAGTTTTCATTTATATATTTGAAATATTTTTTTTTAGAAAAATGCGAATCCTCCTTTGAAAATGTTTTCAGTTGGCATTACGTTTTCAGAGTCACCAAAACGTTTTTTGGTCGGTATTGAATTTGATTGTTTTCCTCTTCGTATGGTATCTTCCGTTGATTGTAGATCGAAACCTTCTTGTGCTATGTTTGTTTTTTTATGGTCTGTTTTTTTGTCAGCATGTTTTTTCATCATATCAGCAGCAGCATCTTTGTTGGCGTGTTTTGTTATAACATTTATTTTAGGAGTTTCTATTTCTTTTTTATCGACATTTTCGAAGTTTTCGACAAAAATATATTTATTTGAATTCATTTTGTACAATACTATGATCATTAGAACAAAAATTATTCCTAAAAATTTGTTTATACATGTCATGAATATTAACAAAGCAATTATTATGATTCTTCCTAAATAGGTGGTCATCATAAATTCCAGTGTTCTAACTTTGGACAATAATATTACTAAAATTATTAATAATACGACGCCAGCACCGTTTTTCATCATTTCTTTGGATGTCATTTTATAATATTCTTATATAAATTATTTTTTTTGTAAAAATGAATTATTATTTCTGTGTCTTTGGTAAAATATTATTATCTTAATTTTTAATAAGAATGTCTTTAGCAATATATGCTGCTCCATTTGATAATGATTCAAATAATGATTATAATAATGACAATAATTTGATAAATAAAAAGAGACAAACACATAATAAAACGCAAAAAAAAAATTATAATGAAAGTTTTATAAACCAATCACAAAATTTTGATAAAAATAAGGTTAATTCTATTTTAGAAAAAATTCATCATAAAACAGAAGAAGAATCTGATCACGCAGGTAACGACGGTAATGACGGTAATGACGGCGACGACGGTGACTACGGTGATAATGAATATATCAAACCAAAATTTGATCCACCACCAAAGCCTTTATCGTCAGGAGGTGAACGAGCTGATCGAATGCGACCTAAGGAACCTATGTCAAATATGTATAAAATTTTTGGAAAAGCACCGCAACCCAATTATGAAGAGGAGAACAATTTAGATTTGAATAATTATTCGACAAACTATGGAGATGATAAAAGCGTTGAAGATTATTATAAAAAAATGTTGCCTGCTTATACTGGACAAAAAAATCCGAATAATCGGCCATATTATAATCAGCATGGTGCTAGTGGTGCTAGTGGTACAAGTGCGTTAAATTATACGATGAATGACATGACTGGTGGAAGTGGTAACGATGTCCTTTTACAAAAGTTGAATTATATGATTAATCTTTTAGAAGAAAAACAAGATGAAAAAACCAACAATGTTACAGAAGAAGTTGTATTGTATTCCTTTTTAGGGATATTCATTATTTTTGTAGTTGATTCTTTTGCGCGTGTGGGGAAATATGTTCGATAATCAACCTTTGGGAAAGGTTGAGCCAAAACAACTAATCAACCTTTGGGAAAGGTTGAGCCAAAACAACTAATCAACCTTTGGGAAAGGTTGAGCCAAAACAACTAATCAACCTTTGGGAAAGGTTGACCCAAAACAACTAATCAACCTTTAGGAAAGGTTGAGCCAAAACAACTAATCAACCTTTGGGAAAGGTTGAGCCAAAACAACTAATCAACCTATCTACTTTTTCTAAAAGTAGATAATAAAAAAATTGAAATTCTTTTATGATAATTTGTTTCATTATCATAAAATAAAATGACAACAACAACCGTATCAACAAGTGTATCAAAATACGAAGAATTTATTGGTAAAGAACCTTCATTGAATGAATTGGAACGTTTTATTAAAATAAACAAACAAGCTTTTGAAGAATACAATAACGAATGTATAAAGGATAATCACAAAGAAGATGTAATAGATTATTCTGTAGTATACACCTATCTGAAATTCGCAAAAGACTACGGGGGGTATTATTATATTGGCGGTCACATAAAAAAATATCCAAAAGATCCGATTACGGAAGAATCAATTCGAAAAGCAGTAAAACGAAATTTAGAATCGCAGCCAATGCATATGATGGAAGTTGCGTCGCAAATCAGAAGTTCAAAGGAATTAAATCATTTGGAAAAAATATTGGAAGTTTATTATGAAAAATATTTAGAAGAATATTATGCTCCTCCGTGTCAAAAGTCAGAATTACGTGGAGGGGAAGGATATGAAAAAATAGCGAAAGAAACATTCATTGGAAAATAATATTATTTGAATTTTAACAACTCGATATATATTTTTTTATAAATATACACCCCTGAACATTTTAAATGGAACTTTTAATTGATTTTTTATAATATAATTATATTATGAAACAAAAAGGAAATGATTATAAAATTACAGCAGTAAAATATTATTTGAATAATAATGATACTATGAATAATACTTGTAAAATTTTTAATTGTAAAAAACCTTCTTTACATAGATGGATACAACTATACAAAACTAAAAAGAATTTACAAAGAAAACCTAGAAAATCAATATCATATAAAGTTAAAAAAGAACAAGTAAAAACCGCATTAAATATGATTGATAAAAATAAGCAACTTACTATGGATGAATTATTATTTGACATGAAACAAAAATATACAGATTTTAACATTACTAGACAACATTTAGGAAGGATTATTAGAACAAATAACAGAACTAGAAAAAGAACAAGACATCAACACTTTCCTAAAGAAAGACGCAAAAAACCTACTGATAAAAATAAAGAATTAGAAGATTTCTATAATGAAGTAAATAAATACCCATTAGATAAAATCATCTGTTTAGATGAAACGAGTATTGGTTCTCATTTGAAACCATCATATAGTAGGTGTTATATTGGTAAACGTTGCATAATAAAAAGTAATAATAATTTTGTATTTCGTAGTTTTACTTTATTAGTAGCAATAAATAATCATAATTGTGTTGGAAAAACATTTTATGAAAAGGGTGGAACAACAAAAGAAAGAATTGTTGAATTCCTAGAAACACAAATATTTCCAAAATATAAAAACCATTTGATAATATTAGATAATGCAAAAAGTCATAATAATGATATGGTAAAAGAAGCGATACTAAAAAGTGGTAATAAATATTTATTCTCTGTTCCTTATACACCTAAAACAAACGCAATTGAAATGTGGTTTAATCAAATAAAAACATACATCAAAAAGAATAGAGATGTATATACTTTTGAAGGATTGGATAAAAATATAAAAAAAGCAATTAAAAATGTAAAACCTCAACATTATAAAAATTATTTTGATTATGCTTATGTAATAAAAAATAGTTTAGAATATAATAAAAAATCATCTACTAAAAAATGCAACCCCAAAAAATATAAAGAATAATATACTTAAAATTTTTCCATAATAACTATATTATGAGATTAAAAAGTGAATTATATAAAAAGGAACAAGAAGAAATAGTAGATAAAATTATAAATATATTAGATTTGAAAAATAAAAATACATATACGCTTTATGAATTGGATAATAATTTAGAAATACAAAATAAAATTATGGAACTTATACCCGAAATAAGAAAATGGTTTTCATTTAATTCATTAAAAGCAGTTGGCGAACCAAGTAGAATAAAAAGACCTTGGTTAAGTATTATTAAACAACTATTAAAATCAAAATATACTATTAAAAATAGAGAATGTTATACAAATGATAATTCTATTAAATCAATACGAACTACCGAATATATTTTAACACCTTTGGAAAAATAGATTGAAAAAGTAATAAAGACATAATTGTATAATATTTAATGGTGAATGAAAATATTATAAAGATGCAATTGCAGTTTATGTATTTGGGAATTTCATTATTTTCTTGTTTTTGTATTATGACTAACTTTTATATTATAACATGTTCTAATATCGTTGGATTCATATGTTTGATTGATTTTTATTTCGTTAAGAAAAAAGATATGCTATTACATCATATTTTGGTTTTGAGTATGCTTCATTATATGAATTATCATAGTGATATTGAAAATAGAAAAGAAATAGTTTCTGTGATATTGTCTACAGAGACTTCTACTATATTTTTAACTTTGAATAATTTGTTAGAAAATACTTCTTCTCTTCTTAATGTAAAAAAAATTAATAAACTTGCATTTGTGTCATCATTTGTTTATTATCGTATTTATAATTATTCGTATTATTTGATATTAGATAAAAATATTCATAATACATTTTTGATTTATTCTAGAAATAATTTTGAATATTGTGAAATATGTATTGGGTTGTATGGATTATTTATTTTGAATTTGTATTGGTGCTGTCTTATTATAAAAAAAATAATGTTTAAAAATAATTATATCAAAACAGGTGAAAATGCATAAAATGTAGCAATAAAACAAAATATATGAAGCGTTCCATGACAAAATATATGTTTATTACAACACCATTCTTGATTGGAATAATAATTGCTAAAATAAAAAGATATTGCAATTGCTAATAAAACTAATAAATAACTAAACTTGAATTTATACAAAAGCGTGTAAAGAATAAATGAAAAAATAACTATTTTTGCAATTATAGCATCTATTTTATGAATTTTTGATTGTTTTATAGGATTATTCCAAAAAAGTTGGGAGAATGTAATTGTTATTATAAGAAACGATGCTAATATATATTCCAAAAATGGTTTTTCTTTTACTTCTTGTGTATTGAATAAAAAATAAAATAAAGATATAATAAGCAATAAATTAGTATAACATAAATATTTGTGGTATGTTTTTATAGCAGGTCTTTTATTCTTCTTTTTAAGTTTTGAATATTTTATCATTCTAAATGTATATTATATATGTATAGTATAGCATACATTTTTTAAATATTTTTGTTTTAATCTTTCATGCCAGTAGTAATGGTATTATTATGAAAAATATTTCAAATAATATATAAATTTTCAATTTATTATTTTAACGAAAAAATACTTAAAATAATAATCTTTAGTAATATTATAGAATGGAAAATCTAAAAGAAAAACCTCCCGAATTTTTCAAATCCATTAAAACTTCACTCAAAAGTGTATTGAAACATCCTGAAATTAATACTTCCAAAATTAATGATGCTGTTATTAAGGCGAATAAAATAGTGATTCATACTTTACAATTTTTAAAGTTGTATTTACTTGATTATTACCAAAACAATAACAATTCTTTGCCTGTTATTAGCAAAGAACTGATTAATAATTCTATGAAGGTTGTTTGTGGTGAAAAAGAAGAAAAACGAGGAAAACCTCCCAAGAAAGAAACAGTTGAGATGAAAGAACTACTTACATTATTTTACAAAGAAAATTATTTACCAATTATGCAAAATGACCCAATTGATTACGCTGGATTAAATACTGTATTGGATTATTTGAAAGAAGATGTTATTACGATGTATGAAAACAATATTCAATTACATTATGTTGAATACGTAGAACGATATGTAAATGTTGTTTGGAAAAAGAAGTTTCTTACAGAAAAAATAAGAAAGTTAGGAAAAACAAAAGCAGAAAGAGAAACTAAATTGCGAAGTTTATGTAGTGAATTAAGAAAAATCAAAAATGATTTGTTGAATGTAGATTCAATAGTTTTTACTTCTAAAATTTATTACCACAAATGGATTAAAGAAGTAAAACAACGCATTTTACCTTGTAAAAAGAAGTTTGAAAAAAATAGTATTTACTATGATTTGAAATGTTGTCCAATGGATTACTTACCATGCATGATTTACATGATGAAACAAATTGAAAATGAAATGGAAAGTATTAATAATGTTTTTCCATTAAGAAGTGAAATTACACCGAAATATATAAGATTAGATACAAATACACTAGTGAATTTATTATTGAGAAAAGAACAAGGTAATAAAGGATTTTACAAAACAGAAGGGAACTTGAAGAAAAATGAAGATAAAATATGGAAATTCTTCTTTAGAACAGAGAGAAAATGTTTTACCAAAACAGGTTATTCTTTTCATCACATGATTTCCACAGATGGCGTTGGTATTTCTATTTTATTTTTACAAAAAGAACTAGTTGGAAAGAAATTACCTATGATGAAGAAAAAGGTTGCAAAAGAATTATATATTGATGAACTAACAGATTATTCAACTTTACAAAATAAGAAAATAGTAGGCATAGATGCAGGTAAATGCGATTTGATTTATTGTGTTGACAGTGCAAACAAAGATGCAAATGTATTTCGTTATTCACAAGACCAACGTAGAAAAGAAACAAAGACAAAAAAACACAATAATATCATTCTTGCTATGAAAACAAATAAAATAAATTGTCAAGGAGCGAGTAAAACAATTATTGAATATGAAACTGAATTATCACATTTTAACAAGAAAACACTTGACATTACCAATTTCAAGAAATATATACAAGAAAAAAACCGTATTAACGATATTTTATTTGGATTTTATAGGAAAGATTTATTTCGTAAATTAAAATTTAGCAGACAAATAAACACAAAACGAAACGAACAAAAAATGATAAATAAATTCAAGAAAATATTTGGTTCTCATGAAGATACAGTTATATGTATTGGTGATTGGGAACAGAGAAAGCAAATGAAATATAAAGAACCGACATTAGGTAAAGGAATGAGAACTTTATTTAGAAAAAACAACTATAAAGTATTTTTAGTGGATGAGTTTAGAACAAGTTGTAAATGTTCAAATTGTGAAGAAGGAATATGTGAGAAGTTTAGAATAAGAGAACATCCAAATAAAAAGAAAGATGAAATACGGTTGATTCATGGACTACTACGCTGTAAGAGCGGTTGTGGGTTGTGGAACAGAGACCGCAATGGTTCATCTAATATCTACAAAATAGCAAAACAAGCAATAAATAAATTAGAAAGACCAAGTTATTTATGTAGAGAAATAAGTAATCAAGCACTTAAACCGAGTTGCTATAATCAAACTTTACTACGGGTATGAAAAGACCCAACCTTGAACCTCTTTTATTTTTTTGAAACAACTTAAAAAGTTCCATTTAAAATGTTCAAGGGTGTAAATATATAAGATATTTTATGTCAAACTTTCAAGGAAATCAAACATATTTGACGCGTTCTTTCAAAGCAGATCAACAAATCCGCACGCCTGCACCAGGTACAAATCCGTTATATCGTAAAAACGCAATGTCAACATATATCACGCGACCAAATGAAGGTGACAATTCAATGTCAACCGTTTATAAAAATACTCCGTCAACTATGGACTATAATAATATGACTAATTGGAAATTAAAAGGTGGTATTCAGAGGAAATCAATGAGATCCAAGAAATCCAGGAAATCACGAAAATCCAGAAAATCAAGAAAATCACGAAAATCAAGGAAAACCACTAGAAAATAACTTTTAGAAAAACAACTTAAACCATTGTCATTAATTAATAACAACAAATAATTAATCAATGACAACAAAATATTTAGTAATCCACAACAAACACGAAGGATGTTATGATTTTCAATATTACGAAGACAACAGTTCAAAAACTAGACTTACATCCATTACAATTAACCCACCCAAAGTATTTTTATTCACAGATAAAGAAGAGGCGCACGAGTTTTTCAGTGAATACATGAATGACGTTGATGTCTTGGATATTCGTTGTAAGAAAGAAAATGATGAGGTTGAACACATTGATTACTGTACATGTGGGTGTATAGAAATGGACGATGACGGAAATCCAATATTATTTTATAATAAAAAGAATCAAATTTTCTTTATGGAAATAGGTGCCCAAGTATTTACACCACCACCTGATTTAAAAAATGATATTAGTAATTTTAATTTAACCAATAAATTAATCCGAAAAAGCAAAACTTTAGGTAAAGAACAAAAACAACGATATATTGAATTGGGTAAAATGTGCGAGCAATTAAAAGACGATGAATTCTAGTTTTTTTCTTGCGTTATATTATAATTATGACAGGTATTTTACCAACTGAAGCAACTAACATAAAATCAACAGCACCAACACTAGAAGCTAACTCTGTTGCTGCGCAATTACAATACCAATTGGGTAAGAAAGCTACTGTAACCGCAACCGGATCGCAGGTTACTGTTATGCCTAAATACGGGCTCTCAGAACAACAGATGAGCAACCTCAAAGTTACTGTACAAGCAACTAGTGTCCCACCTACACTTACTGGGATTTCATTTTCTGTGAAAGACGTTCAAGGAAACACAGTGGATTTAGAGGACAGTGCCTTAGTAGCTTCAGGTATATATATTTATAATTTTAAACAACCCGCATTGAATGCTTATAACGAGGCTCTTATAAGACAAGATGCTTATTATATACTTAACTTTCCTTCACCGTCAGTCATTGACGCAATTACAATCCATTTTAAGGGCGAACATACATTTAACAAACAAAAAATAGTAACAGTTTTTACTATCGATTGTGATCCTACTAAAGATTATAATGGCGATAAATGAGGTCCTTATTTTAACCAATAAATTATTCCGAAAAAGCGACGACTAAATAAAGGTGAACGAATATAAACAATCATCAATCATCAATTAATAATCAATACTTTTTTACAGTCGAAACTGTGATAAGCGAAATTATAAAAAAAATAAGCAGTCGGACTAATAACTTGTGGTTTTGTTTTTAAACATAAATTATTAATAATAACATGATTGTGTGATATTCCCTCAATAACAGCAAATCCAAACCCATCCTGTTCCCCTTTGCTTTTGTTACTCGCTATTTTCCAAAAACTTATTTTAAATCCTTGAATAAATAATCGTTCTCCTTCTTTGTCATTTTTATCAAAATTATTGATCGAAGCAAAACAAGACAGTATTTCGACATTTTTCTCATAAAACACACATGTTTTTCTATAAAAATAAGCACATAAAATGACATCATCTTTCATTAAAACATAAGAATAAATATTCTTTGTTTTGATCAACTCAATAATATTTGCGACTTCACTATTTATCACGATCTTAAAATGAGTTCTGCTTGTAGTTCGAATAAAATCGTATAAAAAATGAAAATTCTGCGCGTTAATTTCCAATAACTTGTACAAGCCATACAATTCAGGTGGCTTATTCCATTTGTCCATAGGAAAACCATAAGTAGAATATACACACAACGGAACGATCCCAGTCAATTCATCTTCTCTCTTGAATAAACTCACGACAATTTTTTTATTCAAATGTCTTTGATTATAATGATGTGTTTGTATTATTTGTGGCGCTATACCTTGTTTTCTATAAGATTTATCTATACATAAATAATCTACGTAGTATGCGTCAAAATAAGCATCTTTCTCTCCATTGTTGATGAAAATATGAATCGGTCGAGATGTAATCGCACCAACAATGCGTTTCTCTTCTACGTTAGTGCTTTTTTTTAAGTCAGTAACAAGTTCTGTTTGAGTATATAAAGATATAAACGATTTATCATTATGTCCTTTGAAATATGGCGCAACATTTTCCAATCGCGGAATAAAAACATTGTCCTTGTTTTGTAGATAATTGGAATTAATAAAGTGAATGAAACGTTGTAAAATGTGGGTTTCTGTCTCTTCATAGTAGCGAGTTACTATGTCTTTGAAATTAGTATACTTATTTTTATTGGGTAAATCGTGCTGAATAATTCCTGGAGGGAACATCATATAACCTATGTCGTAGACGTGAAATACGGGTTGGATAACCCAAAAACCATACTTTAATTTAATATAAGAATAACAGATAAACAGGATAATCGCGATAATAATAAATATATATGAAATATATTCATACATATTTATTAGATGGTTTATTTATGATGATAAATAACTCATTTTATTTCAAGTGAGTGTATTAGGTTCAATTAGGTTTCATGAAAATATATAAATATTGATATTCATAACCCACTTTAAGGAGATCAATTTTGCCTTGAATAATGAATCCGGCGTCTTGTGCGAAATTGATAATGTCTCCTAAATCATTCATATACAAAACATGTTCCTGTTTTCGGACTCTACCATCATTAAATTTGAATTTTTCATCAAATATAGCTATATCTGGTGATGTTTCATTTATTTTAAAATTAGAATTGTAAATAAACTGGTCGAAATTGATTTTGGTTTTGGTAATTCGTTCTTTAGCATATTTTTGAGGAGAAACGATGTATAATGGATTTCCAGGAGGGAGAATAGGATCGAATTTGTATTTGTCTACAAGATGAACAATTAAATATCCACCTGGTTTCAGCCATTCCATACAATTATTGAAAAATTGCTGCTTGTTCTCTAAATAATAAATGGTAAAATACAAGCACAATATATGGGTAAATGTATTGTAACCAAAACTGTCTCGGTTCAGAACATTCGTCAGTTGAAAGTTTAGATCCGGATAATTTTCCATTGCTTTTTTAATCATGGATGGAGAATTATCAATTCCTAAAATTTCGACACCCGGATTTGCGGCAAATTTTGCTACATGATGACCTGTTCCACAACCAACATCGAGTACGATTGTTTTTGTATTTGGCGAATTTTGATTTAATATCATGCCGACCTCGTAATCATTTTTCACTTGATTGAATACTAAATAATCATAAATAGAAGCATAAAAATCATCATATATATCTGGACCCTTTTTGAAAAGAAAATCTTGTTCTTGAATAAAGCCTTCCTTATTGCTGCTGCGACGTTCTAGTTCTTTGTTTGCTGATTTAAAAACTACGACTATAATCAATAAGAGAGATACAAAAAGCAACAGTTTTCCGAAATTGGATAATTTATTATATAAATTTGTAATGGATTTAAAATTCATCTATATGTATTGTTGTTATTTTTTTTGTGCAAATTTTATTATATGTTGGAAGATTCTGAAATAAATGATATTAGACAAATCACGGAATTCAAAGGAATCACTTTTTCAAAATTCAAAAAATCCGACGTTAAAAAAGAATTACTAAATAGTTTAATACAGTCAAAAATAGAACCTTCGTGCTATTGGAGCGCCGAATTAATTTGCGCTGGACATTTTAGTGATCTTTGGGACATTATACTCCATTTTTATAGTAAATATATTCATTTAGGTAATCCTAAAATTGCTATTTATTTGGAATTAAGAATCAATAATTTTAAACAAGTCATCATAAATGGATATACTAGTGATGAATTGAAATTAAGAAACAATGGGAAAGTACGGAAATTGTTTTGTGAAATTATGTGTGTACTTTGTGATGCTAAACGTAAACATAGTTTCAATGACATTAAAATTAGAAAGGTGGATTTTGATATGATTCAAATGAACGAGCGCCTTAAAGCACCCGCGATACATTACGGTAACGAAGTCTTTATGAAAGAGGATCCAAAAGAATTATTTGTTGCGGTGAATGAATTAGCGTATAGTATATCAGAAGATTCGCGGAATATCATTGAAAGCTGTTATTGGATTGAATGGATTCTTGAATTTGAGACAATTTGTAAAAATAAAAAGGAGCAAATGAAATGTGAGCGAAGGACTAATATTCCAGTTGACGCAAAATATCAAAAAGATATGATATGGATTGTATGGGATTTGTTTTTGAAAAAAACGGAAAATATGGCTGTAATTATTCAAAAAATTATTCGTTCCCTTTTGACATTGTTTACTTTGAAATACACGAATGGATGTAATAAAAGAAGAAAGTATATATTGTACTTTGTAGTGTCGCTTTTATGTGAAAATATTAGTTTACAAGAAGAAATAATGAGAGAAGATCAGAAAGCAGTAGTAGGAAATATTGTCAAAAAAATCGATTCAATTTATAAGGAGATCAAAAAGAATGAGGAAACACCAGGAACAGATTATTTGTTTAACAATGTTAAAGCATCGAATTTAGAAAAAACGATTGAACAATTGGAATTGATGGATACATTTGGAGAGAAATTTATACCCCGGGTATAAAAATAATATGTGTATTTTATATAAAAATGAAGAAAACAGTGCGAACCTCAAAATCGCCAAAATCGCCAAAATCGCCAAAAACAATGAAAAACAGAGCCAATGGAACTACCAACATGGTACTAAGAAATTTTCAAAGAGAGATCACCGTTCAGTTTTTTGAAATTATTTTAATGATTAAATTGTATCATTGGAAAACATATAGTTATTCTACTCATAAAGCAACAGATAGTTTATATTCAAACATGAATGAGAACATGGATAAATTTATAGAAGTCCTTTTAGGGAAAACTGGTATACGCATCGATCTTACAGATAAGAAAAATATTCAATTGTATGATTTTAATACCATGGGCGATTTTGTTAATAAAATTAAAGATTTCAAAAATTATTTAGTTGATTTGACTGATAATAAAGCCATGAAAACAATGTCAAATACTGATTTACTAAATATTCGTGATGAAATATTAGGCGATTTAAATCAATTTCTGTATTTGCTTTCATTCAAATGAAATGCTGATGCGAAATTATAATAAAATTAAATTATCTATTTTTATTATAATATTTAATATAACTAGTAATGGATACGAATCAATCAAATGATTTAACAGCATCAATAATGAAAACAATCAGTCTAAATAATCAACAAGGTCTAACTAGTAGCGATTCTACGTTCAATTTTTTTGATTACTTGAAATCGATTTCAGCGTTTACATGGGTCTTAATTATCTTAATTTTAGCATTACTTGGTTTTAATATATTTGTATATTTAGCAAAAGGAACACAAGGCGCAAGTAATATATTGAAAGAGTTTTTGAAATATTTTGGATTGGTGAGTAGTGAAGTTGTCAGCAATACCGCATTGGGTACTAAAACTTTAGTAGATACAACAACAGATGCGGTTATTCGAGGTTCCAATAATGTTAAGGGAAGTTTAGCAAATTCAGGAACTCCAATTCAACATGCTATTCCACAAGAACGTCAACCAGGAGACCTTATGTTAAATAAATCAAAGATAACACAAAATAGCAGTAAAGAATATCAGGCTGATGATACAAATAGCAATATTCAGAAAGGTCCTTCAAAATCTGGATATTGTTATATAGGAGAAGATCGTGGATTTAGGAGTTGCGTTTATGTAAATGAAAGTGATCAATGTATGTCGGGGGATATTTTCCCGACAAATGAAATATGCGTTAATCCTTCTTTGAGAGTATAAAAAAATAGTTCGTTTCTTATGAATTATTTTTTTTTGAAAAATTAATTTAATTTATATAAGTATAAATGGCTCCAACTCCTGGCCCGACCCCTACCCCCGACGTTCCGGTTACAAACACACTTGCTAATAAAGCAAATCTTAATAGTCAAACTGTGATTTCTACAGGACAATCTACATTTATTGGTGACAACACTGTTTTCACCGATAATCTAAGCAGTGGTATTCAAACATATCTTCCATTCTACACCAAATCTCAAGTTTATTCTCAAGGATTAAGACTATTGCCTGGTTCTACTAACAATTACTTTGTTTCAGATAATTTAACAATTGATTGCTGTGGCAATTTTTTCTCAACTGGCGCTATTGATATTAGTGGTTCAATTATAGCATCTGGTACTGCTAGTTTTTCAAACAATAAATTCACAGTTGATGCTAGTGGTGCTGTTTCTGCTTCCAATGGTCTTTTCACAGTTGACCGTTTCGCCAATGTCAATGCTTCAGGTAATTTACAAATGACCGGCACTGCTGGTTTTTCAAACAATAAATTCCTTGTTGACGCTAGTGGTGCTCTTGCTGTATCCAATGGTCTTTTCACAGTCGATCGCTTAGGTAATGTCGACGCTTCAGGCAATTTACGTATGACCGGTACTGCTGGTTTTTCAAACAATAAATTCACTGTTGATGCTAGTGGCGCTGTTGTCGCATCCAACGGTCTTTTCACAGTTGACCGTTTAGGTGCTGTCACTGCTTCAAAAAATTTCGTTTCTCAATCTGGTAATTTCAGCACTACAGGAGGTAATTTCACCACTACAGGTTATGGTAGTTTCATTACAACTGGCGGTGGTGCCTTTACTTCTCAGGGTGGTTCATTCACTACAAATGGTAATGGTGGTTTCAGCACTGACAATGGTTCTTTCAGCAATGTCTCTGGTAATTTCACCAGTACCGGTGGTAATTTCACCACTACCTATGGTAATTTCTCTACCACAAATGGTAATATCTCTGCCACAAAAGGTACGTTATCTGGTAAAAATTTGGTTGTTAATAGTGGAAACAGCTATTTAACTCTTGATAGTACAGCATCGGCTCCTTTATTAAGATTCAATAATGCTGGGTTTTCTGGTAACAATGGCACATTTATTCTAGATAGTTCAAGTGGCGTCATCAAGACATTTGGCACTATTTCATCAACTGGCGCAATTACAAGTTCAGGCGCTTTAACCGGCGCAAGACTTAACATTGGTATGGATGCTACTAATAATGCTAATTTTACAATTGATTCAACTGGTGCTATTACAACACAAAATTACAGTATTTCTAACTCAGGTTCTGCTAATTTTGCTAATCAGAAATTTATTATTAACGACAATGGTAGTATAAGTGCTTCAAATGCTAAGTTTGTTGTCGATTCTTCTGGATCTATTACTGCTTCCAAAAACATTAGTGCTTCCGGTACAGCAAGTTTCTTAGGTGGAAATTTTACAATTGACTCGACAAATGGTATTATATCGAATAATAATTTCATAGTCGATGTCAATGGTAATATGAACAAAGTAGGCAACATAGCAAGTCAAGGTGGATTATCTACAGCACAATCTATATTTGTTGGCGGTACAGATGTTAGTGGTGCTAATGTTATATTATCCAATAATAGTGTTTCTAATTTTAAACAAGGTGTTACTATTGGAAAATCAGCTACTGGATATAATTTTGTTGTTGACACAAATGGTAATTTAACAACACTAGGCGGTAAATTCACTGTCGATTCAACAAATGGTGTTGCTTTTAACAATAAATTTGCTGTTGATTTAAGTGGTGACATTGTCGCAGCCGGTGATCTTACTGCTGCTGGTGTTGCTAGTTTAGCATCTGGTAAATTCACAGTCGACGCAAGTGGTGACATTGTTGCTGCCGGTAGCCTAAAAACCAGTAAATTCTATGTTGACTCACTCGGCAATCTTGAAGCTAGTGGTAATTTGGTGAACAAAGGATCTCTTAACTTAGTAAACGGTAATTTCACAGTTGATTCAACAAATGGTATTAATTTTAATAACAATAAATTCAGTGTTGATGCTAATGGTAACATGAAAGCTTTGAACAATAATTTCTCAGTTGACTCGACAAATGGTATTAAATTTTACAATAATAAATTTGTTGTTGATTTAAGTGGTGATATTGTTGCTGCTGGCAGTCTAAACACAAGTAATTTCAGTGTTGCTGCTACTGGTGATCTTGTTGCTGCTGGTAGTGCTAATTTAGCAGCCGGTAAATTCACAGTCGATGCTAGTGCTAACATTGTTGCTGCTGGTAGTCTAAAAACCAGTAATTTCTATGTTGACACACTAGGCAATCTTGATGCTTGTGCTAATATTGTTGGCCACCAAAATTTAATAGTTTCAGGCAGTGCTAATTTACTAAACAGTAATTTCACAGTTGATGCTACAAATGGTATTAAATTTTACAATAATAAATTCAGTGTTGATTTAAGTGGAGCCGTTGTCGCCGCTGGTGCTTTATCTACAAGTAATTTCAACGTTGCTACTACTGGCGATGTTGTTGCTGCTGGTAGTCTAAAAACCAGTAAATTTACTGTTGATAAAAATGGTAATGTTGATGCTTCGGGCAATTTATCTGCTTATGGTACCGCTAGTTTAGCAGCTGGTAAATTCACAGTTGACGCATCTGGTAATATGGTGACACAAGGTGCTCTAACAAGCAGTAAATTTAAGGTTGATAAAAATGGTAATGTTGACGCTTCTGGTAATTTATCTGTTGGTGGTACAGTTAGTTTATCATCTGGTAAATTCACCGTCGATGATAATGGCATTGGTTTTTTCAAAAGTTATGTTAAATCTGATACAGCATTTTCTGATTATACTTTACCACTTTCCATTACAGATGATTATTATACTTATTATGATCCAACTGTAGCTATTCCAGCACAAGATGTCAGTGCTATGACTGCTCTGTTTGCAACACCAACAAATAACCGTTTTACTACTCAAGAATATGTTGACAAAGTTTTATATGTTCAAACTGCTCGTATTAATAATTTAGTTGGTCCTGATGCTAGTGCTGCTCTTCAACAATTAGCAAGTTACCAAAAATTACTTGCTGCTATTGATGGTACATCAACCGCAAATATTATCAATTCTTTGAATACTAGTAATTATCAACTATTAAATACTATTAGTAATACCATCAGTACTGGTTATAATCCAGTATTAATCAACTGCGTTCCTTCTATCTGGGGGGCCCAATGTCCACCTAGGCCTATCCCTACTCCAATCACACAAACTTATT
>Ga0114963_10000449_pt1 | contig 27485 bp, 21 predicted proteins | sample C_131016_EF_Meta_FD_87019 | JGI IMG/M metagenome (GOLD analysis project Ga0114963, IMG submission 87019) | Freshwater microbial communities from Lake Croche, Canada to study carbon cycling - C_131016_EF_MetaG | ecosystem: Environmental > Aquatic > Freshwater > Lake | place: Lake Croche, Canada... | reverse complement strand
TGGAAATACCTATATTCAAAACAATGCCTATAGTACCACTCCTCAAACAATTACTCTTACTACAGATGGAACTCACCCCCTTTATCCTGCCTTGGTGTGGAGTACTTTTACACAAATGACCAATGTGTTTGCACAAGAAGGACCACAATCTTCGACCGTCTTACTTTCCACCACCTTTCACACGGATAGCGCCTCCTTAATCTCAGCATTGACCTTGAGTAATACAGCAACAACTTTGACACGATATGCCCCTTCCAACACAGGAGTCAAATCCGTTAGTTATTCTTCAGGATGGACGATCGGCGTATCACCGACCTACGATGTCTTTTATTTATCAAATGCTTCACAACTTCCCTTTACCATTTCCAATGGACAATTTAATCATGCAAGTTTTCCAGGAGATCGTTCCACTATTTCGTACACGGTCACACATTCCAATGCCGGTGCTGCGTCTGCCTCCACCCTTCAACTCTCCATTAGCTCTTTCAACGATGATTTTACTCTTACAACCTATAGCACAGTAAGTACCTATGCATCTCTTTCCACCATTGTAACAGATGTTTTTTCAGGAGTGACAGGTAGCAATTTATTCTATTATCAAGCGTCTAACCGTGGAACGCAGCTTCCTGTATTAAATACTACAACTTCACCTAATGCACTATATTTGGTTCAAAGTAATCGTCAAATTCCATCCTATGGTGGAACCATCACATCGACCTTGCAAAGTTCAATTACCTATCAATTTCATTGCCAACCGTATTTGAATGTGCCGGCTGCTCCAACATTGCGCTATAGTAATGTCTGTTCCACGGCAATACAAGTGAGCGGCTTGTATACTCCTGATTGCAATGCAACCTTCTTTTACGATTTTACAACTTCCAACATTGGATCTGTCTTTGTTGGATCCAATTTAGGGCAGGGAACAATGATAGTAAATGGAGTCGCAGCGGGTACCACCACCACCTACACCAACAATATATTGATTTATAATGATGCCACCAATACACAGATTACAACTCTTCCCTTTCTTTCCTCCACTTTATTACGATTTTCCACGGTCTCAGCAGTGATTAATGCCACTCAATACACGACCCCTGGACTCAGTCGCCCTCTTGGTATTTCCACGTTAGCAGTTGGTTATAATCCAAATGGAGCCACTACTGCCAGTTCTACAATTTTAATTCAAACAGGTGGATCCAATGCCTATGTGGATACCTACAGTGCTGCCGGTGCCCGCAATTTTAGCAATGTGAGCACCTATACAAACGGGTTTCGTATTACCACCAATCTTCCTGCTGCAGGGTCTGTTCTTAGTAACATCAATGATGGAGTGGATGGATCTGGAAATTATGGCGGAGGATTATCCACTCTCTACACTCCCTACATTAGTATGAGTACCAATTCCATTGGATTATTGAGCAGTGTTCTTTATTATCAACATACTTCTTCCTTATCCAGTATCTACACCAATTATTATACCCGTGAGCTATTGCTTGCTAGTAATACCTATATCCATCCTTCTGGATACAACTATTCTGGTTATAATGCTAGTTTATTCGGTATTTCAGGATATGGATATCCTGATTTTAGCACGGATCTCAGCTGGGATTCCAATAATGGATACCGCTATGCCACCTTTGCCTATCAAAGCAATTTTTCAAACACCCAGCAACAATTCTTGTATGTGACAATCAACACACCTTCGGCAGTCGGTGGAATTACTACAACACGATCCAGCAACAATTATTGGCCTAATTCAATTGTTGCCGGTCCTAATCTTCAATATATGAAAGTACGCATGCATGCTCAATTATATTACTCTTTCACGAGTGGAACCAATCAATCGAATGTGACGCAATGGGTAAATGGATTCAAACCCGTTCCTGCTCTTGGCTATGATGACAGTATCTTTGATATGGGGGGTGGTGTTGCTGTGAGCACCCTTGGTGGGGGAACAAGTGTGCAATACAAGATGCAATTTGGATCTCGTTTCTACAACAATGTGATTGCAGTCGTCCGTATGGGAATTGCAAAAGATGCTGCTGTTGGAGTTGCAAGTACCATCACCTTTCAATCCGTCAATATTGGATTTAGTAATGTATAAAAAATTGATAGATTCATTTGCTATAATTGTTATTCTCAATAGCAACTATGGCAAAATCCTATGATATTGTGCAAAAAGATGTGAATCAGATGTTTCTGGCAGAAATTCGAGAACGCCCTGAATACGATCCTGCAAAGGATGAGGAATATAGTGAATCCTTTCCATTTATTGATACTCCAGAATATACCGATTTGAAGATGCTTGCAACCTACATTCGTAATTATATTCCACAAATACGCAATGGAGATATGATACAAATAGGAGGCGCTGGATACAGAAATGATAATTTAGCCTTCTGGAGCCATACAAAGGGAGTCATCTTACCCGATTGTATAACGGGTACCGATTATGGAAGTGTTCCCTCTGACTTTCGCGTTGGCAATGGATCTGGTGAATTTCATCCTCATCATTGGACAAAGAGTTCTGATTTCTATTATTATGACGGGCTCATTTGGCTTAGTACAGATTTGATCTCTGAAATACATTCCAAACTTATTAAAAATGCGGAAGGAATCTATACCTGTGATGTCGTGATCCATGGAACAACCTTCCAGATTCGATCCGAGATTCCAGATCCAACCGAGTTTCGAATTCAACATGGTACCTTTAACATTGTCAACTACGAGGATGAATAACCTCTGTGCATTTTATACAGGCTAAATAGGGATGAATACGATTGTGATTGGAGCCGGTCTTGCCGGTCTGACTGTTGCGGAAGCGTTGGCTTCCAAAGGTGACAACGTTTTTTTACTAGAAAAATATGGTACCCTTGGTGGACGTGTTGCAACAATGCATCTTAAAGCAGAAGGAAAAGTACCAGCATTGCAATATGAAATTGGTGCAGGGCGTGTTTTTTGGAATCATAAACGTGTGTTTAAATTAATTCGTGAGATGGGATTACATGTGTATTCTATTTCCATGGCAAATACGACGTGGCGAGGTCGCTCCACAGGATACGCTTCCGAACCCAATTTCTTTTCAGAAATGTTTGCTCCTCTTGCAGAACTTCTGTCCTCCCTTCCTCCTGCTCTTCTGGCAACAATCACTATTGAAAAATTATTAGAAAAAGTTGCTCCTCCTGAATTACAACGATCTTTAACCATTAAATATCCCTATTGGTCTGAAATCAAAGTGATGCGTGCGGATCTTGCGTTACAATCCTTTGTAAAGGATGCAACCATGGCAGTAACAGATGATCATTCTTACGTTGGTGTTGTTGAAGGGCTAGATGCGATTACTAATGGATTAGCGGAAAAAGCGAAAAAAGTAGGTGTTACGGTTCTGACTCATCATACTGTTACGGACGTGAAAGGATATACTGTGATAGGAACCAAGGGAAAAAAAGGAGAAGAAGTTCCCTTTTCCATGACAGCAAACCGAGTGGTGATCTCCACCTGTCGGTGCACCGCCGGCTCATTTCCCTCCTTAAAATCATTGCCGCTCTTCCAACATTTGGATACAGAAGCTCTTATTCGTATTTATGCAGTCTATCCTAAGGTTGACGGCAAAGTATGGTTTAGCAATATGGGAAAGGTAGTGACCGATTCACCTCTTCGCTATGTCATTCCGATCGATGAAGAAAAAGGGTTAATTATGATCTCATATACGGATGGTGAAGATTGTGAAGAGTGGAGAGGGTTGACAGAAAAACAGTTGGAACACAAGATTGCAAAAGAAGTCCATGCCGTCTTTGGAAAGGTTCCTGATCCTATCTACCTGAAAGCACATGATTGGGGAAAAGGATGCACCTATTGGAAACCTGGAACTTACGATCCTGTAAAAATGGCAGACCATGCCTTGCAACCTTTTACGGCATATCCTCATCTTCACCTATGCGGTGAATCGTATTCGATGCATCAAACTTGGATGGAAGGAGCCTTGGAAAGTGCTGAAGCTTTGTTGAAAAAGCTGTTGCATAAATAGGGATATGCAAATTAATGCTCTTCCGATCATTGATACAGCAGAACCAATGCTAGGATGCAATATGCATGATACCATGGATATCATCTATGATAAATATGCAAAACCAATTAAAATATATAAGTTTTTACCAGTCCTTCCTACCCAAGTGGATGGAATCTCCATTAGATTTGAGTATAATATTCCAATTGATGCATATGATTCCTATAAATTTGTAAAATGTAAGGTACTTGATCTTGTCATAATCTGTATCCTTTTGAAAAAAGAAATAATATCCAAAAAAACAAATAAAAACCGTAGAGAATATAGTATCCAATGTATTGGAATAAATAATACAGTAGATATTTTTGATATTCCATTTTCATTTAATATCAAATCAAGATCAAATATTATATATAACGATCATATTCATACATCAACCTTGCCTGGATTAGAACAGGGAACCACTGTTACACGAATTTGTAATGCCTTTATGGAATATTTTCAACCAGATTTGTTTGAACGGATTGATGCAGCACAAATTACTTGTAACAATGGAAGTAAATTTTATTTATCCTGGCTTCGCCTTCTTATCAAACCAACAGATACTGCCGATCTTAGTTGGTATAATAGTTTTGGATTAAAACGTGTATCTCCCTATGTGAGTAATAAACAAAAACTAGCGGATACCATTGATCGAATTAAGCATATCACTGCTAAAGAACTAGAAGACTATTATGAGAAAGTATACGATCTATTTTCGAGTGAAAAATATAAATCAATTCTTGTTGGTACCTATATTCCAAATGGATACTTTTTGTATATAAATGATGAACATATGACTCTATCTTATGAAACTAATTTACACTATAATAAACATCCTCGTACACTATATAAGCACAGTCTAGATCTTGTAAAAAAAGAATCACCTTCTACAACATTGAGTGAAATTCTTCAAAAAGGATCTTGTGAAGATCGTGCAGCAGTTCTAGGAACCATACCACTCTATGCAGTATCTGAATGGAATAATTATTCTCCTGGATTTGCAGGATTTCATGATACAGACTTAAAGAAAGAAGCAATCTTTCCTCATTTGAAAGATATTATGACACTTGGAAAATATATTACTTGGAATACGCGAATATATAGTTTTAAAAATAAGAAACGATCTGCCTGTAAATCCAAAACGCAAAAAAAGAAACGCACATAAACCTATCTTACTCTAATTCTTCAGTGTACTACAATGGAGAATCAGCTATTGAATCTTTTACCTTCCTTGATTCTGATGATGAGTCGTCCAGGAAATGACACACCTTGGATCACCCTTCTTGTAGTGTTTATTCCATTATTGGTTCCCTATTTGTCCAAACAATCATGGAGCTGTCCTCGTATTCGAAGTTCCAACTTAGAATATATTGCGCGTATCAAAACAGAAGAATGGAGTGAATTTCCCACAGCTGTGGTAAGTTGTTTTTCCAATGTAATATGGGATTGGATTCATTTAAACAAGGTAATGAATCTACCCATGTTGCGCGAAGACGTTCAACATCAACGAAATTATTATTCCAATGAGGAAATAAAACACAAGATTCCATTCTTTATTGATCACGAGTCTCAGTTCTTTTGGCACGTGGATCGCCCTCACATACGTTATTGCATGTGGATGAATCGCGATGTCGATAAAGATGGGTATGAGCACCCCTCCATACAATTAAAGATTCAAATGGTTGGTACCGATCCCAATTTATTGGTGAAACATATCGACTGGATTAAAGAGGAATCGGAACGCATTTGCAAACTGAAAGATCTGAAACAGCAAGTCTTGGTCTCTATGGAAGCACAGGGATCCTCTAGAAGGCACGATGACGATGAATCATCCACTCAATCCATTCCCTTTATGATTCATGAATTCTTTACCACCTCCTCCTTTACAAACTTTTTTAGTGAAGAAGCCACCACTGTAAAAAACGAATTAGATCAGTTTTTAACTGGAAAGAAAGATTATGAACGCATTGGACGTCCTTGGAATTACAGTCTATTAAATACCGGTGCACCAGGAGTTGGCAAGACCAAACTGGTGAAAGCGATTGCTGAATATACAGGGCGAACCTTGATTGTCTTACACCTCCAACATATTACGAGTCCCTTGTTATTACATCAAGTCTTTCATTCCTCCTTGTTAAGTGGGATTGATATTCCCCATGAGAAACGATTGTACTATATTCCTGAAGTGGATACGCAGTTATTAGAGATTGTGAAGACACGGACTGTAAAACCTACCTTAGTGCTCAAGGAAGGAGAGGAGAAGAAGGAAAAGGAACCTGAAAAGAAACCTTCCATTACGCTAGGAGATATTTTGAATGTATTAGATGGTGTGCCCGAACGAAAAGGACATATTTTGATTTTAGATACCAACCGCTTAGACGAATTGGATCCTGCCTTAATCCGTCCAGGACGCATTGATCGTGTGATTGAATGGAAAAAGCTGAGTTCTGCCTCCGCTCGAAAGATGATGGAGCATTATTACAACCAACGGGTTCCACTCGTTCATTGTTTATCCGATCAGAAGTGGAGCGCTGCAGAATTACAATCCATTCTTCATCGGTCAAAGACGATGAAGGAAGCATTGTGGAATTTAGTGAAGGAGGATGATTAACGTCGTCGGCGCGATTGACGCCGACAAGTGGAACGTTTTCCACGACGGGTAGTGCGTCTTCCACCACGACGGGTGTGACCAGCAGAAGAACTTGAGGAATTTAAAGATGGACCCCATACACGAATACTCTCATCCCCTGATGCCGATGCAAGGCGATCATCGCCAAGGGAGGCGACACAATACACTTGTCCAGTATGCCCCGTCAATGTGCGCAGGCATGTTCCCGTCTTGGCATCCCATACACGAACAGTGTTATCATTCGAGGCCGATGCGAGGCGATCATCACCAAGAAAGGCAACACTCCACACGTTATCGGTATGCCCCGTCAATGTGCGCAGGCAGTCTCCCGTCGTGGCATCCCATATACGGACAGTCTTATCTATTGAGCCGGATGCAAGGCGATCAGTGCCAAGGCTTGTGACACTAAACACTCTATCAGTATGCCCTATCAATGTGTTCAGGTATATTCCCGTATTGGCATCCCATACACGGATAGTCGTATCAGCAGAGCCTGATGCAATGCGATCATCGCCTAAGGAGGTGACACTCCACACGTTATCGGTATGCCCCGTCAATGTGCGCAGGCATATTCCCGTCTTGGCATCCCATACACGGACAGTGTTATCCCACGAGGCCGATGCGAGGCGATCAGTGCCAAGGCTTGTGACACTAGTCACCCATGCAGTATGCCCTGCCAGCGCGTGTAAACATATTCCCGTGTTAGCATCCCATACACGGACAGTCTTATCCCACGAGGCTGATGCAATGCGATCAGTGCCAAGGCTTGTGACACTACTCACTCTATCAGTATGCCCCGTCAATGTGCGTAAACATTCTCCCGTGTTGGCATCCCACACACGGACAGTCGTATCAGCAGAGCCTGATGCAATGTGATCAGTGCCAAGGGCGGTGACACTATACACTGTACTAGTATGCCCTGTCAATGTTTTTAATTGTCTTAGTTCTGATGGTGGAATATGACTTAAATAATATGCTCTATTAATTATACTCAATCCAGAATAATCATATTTCTTTGTAGTTCGTAATAGGGTTAATATAGGATGTTCAGATACCCAACCATCTTCTATCCAAACTTGTATAATATTCACAGGTTGAGTTGGAATTGTTGGAAATATTCCTTTCACAATATTTACATGAACATTGCTTAATTTATATAAATAACAGTTTTTACGATCTTTTACATCTATACCAATCGGAATATTGTCTGTTAAACATATTAATAATTCACTAATAAATGCATCTGTAAGTTGAAATAATCCAAAATTATTATCATAATAATACCATCTATTATTACATCTTAAACATCCTGTTGCATGTCCAGCTATCACTCCATCACTATCTTCATATATATGAGCATCTATCATAGAACCATCACTCTCAATGGTTCCTATTATAAATTTCATAGAAATACCAATCGCAAGGACTGGTCCACTTATAGTTGTTTCAATTTTAAATGATATATTACATATACTAAGTAAGTTACGAAATACTATAATTGTTTGGTCAAATGTTTCTCCAGATAAATAGTCTATAGATTTTAATCGTTGTTCAGATCTTTTACGATTGGATTGAGTTGCTAAAGCAACTGCTTTCGAATCTGCAGCAGAGCTTGTCCGTTTTAATGTTGCAGTTTTACTAGTCATAGCCTTATACATATCTCTTGTACGTGTAGGATCTTCACATGATTGTATTTCTTCATTATGCTTTATAAAGTCGTAATGTTGCATAAATCTATTTCGTATGGATTTAAATCCATTTATATATCTTTCTCTATCATCTGGTCGAATAATACTGTTACGAATACCAATATCAATAAGTTCCATAATTTTATCATCTTTTAAATTATAGAAAAGTAGTTGTGTAATATCTTTGAGTTCATCTGTAAAAAAGAAAAGTTCTTGTATAGAATCTAGCCAACATTCTCCTTCATGTTGAGAAAATCCAAGTTTATCGCAGATAGGCGTGATCTGACGACTTCCTTCTCGAAATGGACGTCGTGCAGTGTTAAATTGTTCATTTGCTGCATTTGCCCTATTAACCTCATTTCTTGCAGTACGAGTTGTAACTTTAGAAAGATACTGTTCGATTATATTTAATTGGAATATCTTTATATTACCAGAGTCTTCTATTGCTATACAATTATTACCAATATACATAATAAAATATGTATTTATATTTAATTTTTTCACAATAATACCTCTTTTAATATCCCATACAGCAATAGTATGATCATCTGAGGCTGATGCGAGGAGATCATTGCCAAGGCTTGTGACACTATTCACTTCATCAGTATGTCCCGTCAATGTGCGCAGGCATGTTCCCGTCTTGGCATCCCATACACGGACAGTTGTATCACGCGAAGCCGATGCAAGGCGATCCGTGCCAAGGCTTGTGACACTAGTGACCCAATCAGTATGCCCTGTTAATGTGCGCAGGCATATTCCCGTCTTGGCATCCCATACACGGACTGTTTTATCACCCGAGGCTGATGCGAGGCGATCAGTGCCGAGGGAGGTGACACTATACACTGAATAAGTATGCCCCGTCAATGTGCGCAGGCATTCTCCCGTCTTGGCATCCCATACACGGACAGTGTTATCGTTCGAGGCCGATGCGAGGCGATCACCACCAAGGGATGTGACACTATTCACTGAACCAGTATGCCCCGTCAAAGTGCGTAAACATTCTCCCGTGTTGGCATCCCATACACGGACAGTCGTATCAGCAGAGCCTGACACGAGGCGATCAGTGCCAAGGGCGGTGACACTAATAACCTGACTAGTATGACCCGTCAATGTTCGCAGACATTCTCCTGTCTTGGCATCCCATACACGGACAGTTGTATCACCTGAGGCTGATGCAAGACGATCATCTCCAAGGCTTGTGACACTAAACACAACGCTAGTATGCCCCCTCAATGTTTTTAATAAACTTAACACGGGAAAGGGACCCCATATACGGATGGTCTTATCCATTGAGGCTGATGCAATGCGATCATCGTTAAGGTTTATGACACTTGCCACTTCCCTAGTATGCCCTATTAATGTGTACAGGCATATTCCAGTCGTGGTATTCCATATACGGACAGTCATATCAGCTGATGTCGATGCAAAGCGATAAACACCAAAGGAAGTGACACTGATAACATTATCAGTATGCCCCATCAATGTGCGTAAACATGTTCCCGTCTTGGTATCCCATATACGGATGGTCTTATCCATTGAGGCTGATGCAATGCGATCATCGCCAAGATAGGTGACACTATTCACTATACTAGTATGCCCTGTTAATGTTTGCAGACATATTCCCGTGTTAGCATCCCACACACGGACAGTCTCATCATACGATGTCGATGCAAGATGATCACGTGTGACATGAGTCACACTAGTAACTACAGCAGTATGTCCCGTCAATGTGCGTAAACATGTTCCCGTCTCTGCATCCCATATACGAATAGTATTATCCCATGAGGCTGATGCAAGGCGATCATTGCCAAGATAGGTGACACTATTCACTATACTAGTATGCCCCGTTAATGTGCGTAAACATGTTCCCGTCTCTGCATCCCAAATACGAACTGTGCTATCATTCGAGGCAGATGCAATGTAATTCCTATTGAGGTAATTCGTATTAAGGCTTGTGAAACTAGTCACACTAGTCACTTCTCTAGTATGCCCCGTTAATGTGCGTCGAACTGTTCCCGTCATGATATCCCATATACGGACAGTTTTATCATTCGAACCTGATACAATGTGGTAATAGTCTAGACGTGTGATACTATTCACATCACTAGTATGCCCAGTCAATATATTTAATGTAACTATATCTGGAGATGTTTCTGACATTCTACTCTATATTATACAATTGTTCCCGTCGCCAATTCATCCGCCCGCGCATTTCCCAAACTGATCGGGTCTGTTTTTCCCGTATGACTATTCACATGGTGAAATTCAATGGTATAGGGGTGAGATTCACGTTTCCATGCCTGTACAGCTGTGAAAAGAGGTTCAATTACATCTTGATGCAAGACAGGTTCTCCGTTTGCTTTTTTCCATCCTTTTTTTGACCATTTTTGTGCCCAGTTTGGGTTTAAAATGCAATCTAAACTGTATTGAGAATCTGTATAGATATGGACTGTGGTAAATTTTATATCTGATTTATGAAGAATTCCTGGTACTTGGGTGGTAGCAATCTCCCATGCCTTACTTACTCCCCGTAGCTCGGCGCGTTGATTTGTTTGCGATTCCGATGGATTTAATGGAGCCGCCGTGTTAGCAAGTTCACGATAGGTTGTTCCCAGGATGACTCCCATGGTGACTGCATATCCTGCTTTGGCTCCTTTTCGTCCATTTGATGAGCATGCACCATCGGAGAAGAGAACTACTTGTGGTGGTGTGCTTGTGGTAGGAGCTGTCGAGCGAGGTGGAGACGGGGGAGGACTAATCGACGCAGGAGGGGAGGGACGTTTAGGGAGAAGAGTGGGTGCTTCTGAAACAGGTAAGGAGGACGGTCTGGCAGGGGTACTTTGAAAATATCCCATAATTGTTGTTGGTTTCGGTGTGAACACCGGTCGCACTCCGCAGCTGATTCCTAACTGCGCTTCACGGATTAGACGTTGTACCATTGGATCCTGAATGGCGGCAATACCGCGTTCCTTTGAATGTTCCACCTCGCTTCGAATCCATTTAGCTGCCAGTTGACAGGCAAGATTCGGTTCGCGTGCTCCATATGCTTCTAACAGTGTAACGATCTCCATATTACTATACTATAGGCGCATTTCTTTGGACCAAAATCATTTTTAAAAAGAAATTCGTTGCTTTTGCAAAATCATCTTTATAAGAATAGAATGAAAACCCGGCGACAGAAGTATCGTCAAAGGATGCAAGGAGGGGCTATATTAGGAGAAGGAGCTCATGGAATTACTTATAATTTGTGTAAGAAAGATAAAGAATCTTTTTGCGATGAGCTTGATAAACAAATGATTCGTGAGATAACTCTTTATACATCGGATGGAACAGAAACACTCTCTAAAAAAGAAGAGATTGATACATTTCTAGATATGTTACACAAAAAACAAGAACATATTGCAAAAATATTCAAACCTTGTGGAGTATTTGTATCCACTACAAAGAAACAGTTTGAAAGTGAAATAGATACAAACCGAAATATTATAAAAATATATAATAAAAAAGCAACCAAATATCTAACAATTTTATTATCTTCTCATAATCTTATGGGTGCAATCTTTCAAGGAAAGACTACCTATTATGTAATATTTGGATCCAAATGCAACAATAAATATGATCTTGTTCTTCCACAGTTTATACTTGATATTTTAGAAAGTATTCAAATTTTACAAACGCATGATTATAGTCATAATGATATAAAACCAGATAATATTGTAAAATGTTCGGATCGATATAAATTAATTGACTGGGGGGAATCAAATAAGTTTAATAGAAGTTTGAAACCTGCTTCACTTATGACATCAAGCCCTCTCCGTTGGTATTGCTATGATTGGAAACTACCTCCATCCATGTGCACAGGATTAATGCCCTTTCGAGCAAATATGTTAGAACCAGCTGCTGCAAAATCCACTTTTTTTAAAGAAATTGTTGCAAAGATTGAACGTGATTTTTCAAATGTATTAAAACGCGGTCTTTCACGAGAGGAACTTTATGAAACATATAAATATTCATTTGATCTATTTATGTTAGGTATGACACTTGTTTATTTAATACACGATAAACCTAATTATCATAAACAATATACACCAATCATACATTATTTAATATCTCTTACGGATCCTCCCAAGGATGCAAAAGAAGCGCTAAAACATATTAAATCACAACTTGCCACATGAATTAAAATATAGATTTATCCATTGTAATCTTATGACTAAAATAAATGGTCACCAATGATGCAATTTCTACATTCAGTACCTCGTTTTTTACAGATAATACGAATACTTTTTTAACGCAGTCCTTTTTGATGATGTGGCATGATTATCCTTTTACGTTATTAGCACGTGATGTAAATGCAGGAATTGACTATGGATTTAGTACGATTGGTGATTTGTACGAAAGTTCTTACTATAACCAAGCCGATTCGATTGGGTTTGAGGTAACCGACGATAATAATGGCGCAACAAATTATGTTGTGTTTAATTTCTCTACCACCACGTTTAGTATGCTAAGTACATTAGTAGGAGATAATGAAAACTATACTTTTAGCACATCTCCTTATTATTATGATTAGTTAGTTTATATTTTCGCAGTCCTATATAAGATGGGAAATGTACCAAACATTCCACTTGCCACCCTTCGACCGGTGGCAGAGGATGAAACCTTAGAATTTTTTTGGGATGAATCCCCCATGGGTCCTGCTACTAGTAGTTATACTATTAGTACTCGTACAATCTTGGGACCTTATGCTCCTATTTCTCAAACAGTTGATAGTTCTATTAAATATCTAAAAATATCAAGTTTGCTGAATCATACTCCTTATGCCTTTCAAATTTTTGGAACTAATTCTTATGGAGATGGTCTTCCCGTTTATTTCCGAACAGTGCAACCTGGATTCGTTCCTAACCCTGTAACTAGCACAACGGCTACCGTCCTAAGTAATGCTGCAGTACAGATTGGATGGACAGGTCCAATTCCCGATGTAAATATTCCTTCTACCGGTTGGTTTGTAGTACAATCCATCAGTTCCTCTCCTGGTGATCCTGAAATTCGTGTTAATACGTATGGATTTGAAAGCACCGTGGTGGTTAGTTCTTTGAATACCGCCTCTATGTATAGCTTCAATGTTTATGCAGTAAATGATCCTGGTTATAGTCTTGCAATAAGTACCATTGCGGTCAGTCCTGTTATTTGAGGAGGGGAGGTTCAGTACCTGCTTCGTTAACTGCTAAATGTGTCATCAGATCTATAAGATCCGTAACAGTTTCTTCTCCCTTGCAACGTTTTATCTCTGCTTCAATTGTTTTGGAAGGAGCAGATATGCATTGAATCGTATGGTACAAGTAGGCTGTGGAAGAGGGCAATACCCGATTACACTTCTTACAGGGTGTCTTTTCCCTGTATACAGGAATCCAATCTGCATGGGATCGTGCATAATGAATTAAACAATTTCCCTTTGTTGTCGTGGTATGACTACAACGACAACAACGATAGATCGGTTCTTTATACGAAGCCGGTCTTGTTTCAACATGCGTCGTTAAATGCTTTTCATATAAACTTTTTTGTACAAATTCTTTCTTGCATACCGTACAATTGTATGGCTTCTTTTCTATATGTTTGGTGGCAATGTGATAATGCATAGTGGAGGCATAGGTTGTAACCTTCTTACATAGCTTGCAGCTATATGTATCATCCGTTTTTGTATAATGCTTTGTAATTTCAGTCATGGTTTAAGATATTAAATTGTAATATATTTATTTATCAATTTTTAAGGATTTAAACTCTTCCACCAAATGGATATAAAATGAAGATTGCAGTGGTTACCTTTGTTGTCGGTCCTGACTACAAACGATGGATGGAACCCGGTCTACAGTCGAAACGGGACTGGTGTGCTCGACACGGCTATGACTTTCATTGCGGAGGAGACGCCGTGTGGGATCGGTCTCGCCCGATTCCCTGGTCAAAACTTCTCTATCTTCAAACCTTTTTAAACGATTATGATTATTTGTTTATTAGTGATGCAGATGTATTAATTACGAATCCAAGCTTGAAGATTGAAGATGTGATTCTTCCTCAGCTTGGAGATAAAGATTTACTCTGGACATTGGATGCATGCGACCATTTAAATAGTGGAAATATGCTTCTCCGGTGTGCATCCCGTGACTGGATCCGCTCCTATTTTGATCTTGTTTGGAAACAAGAGGATCTTATTCATAATATTTGGTGGGAAAATGCAGCTATGATCAAGGTGCTGGAAATACGCCCGGATCATGCTGCCCATGTTGCAACCTGTAAAAACTCTTGGTTGTTCAATGCCTACCTCTTCGGTCCGACTGGAAAAACAGTGGATCCACCCCGGCGCCTATGGAAAGAGGGAGATTTATTGATTCATTTTGCAGGAGTCTATCATGGAAATATGATTCATACAATGATGAACTATGTGCGCGATCATTCTACGATTGATCGCGGTTATTTAGAAACTTTACGAAAGGGAGAATAAAATGTTTGGAAGGAGTAGAAATGCCTAATACTCGCAAGAATGCACTCGGACGCAATCACGGTCCCAACGGAAAGTTTCTTTCTAAGACGCAACGTGCCTCTCGTGCAAGCGTTAATGCAGATGCTGTAACGGTCGGCTCCAAGAGACAAGTCTTTAACGGTAGTGCTAAGCACACGCCTGGCGGTCTTATCAAGTCTGATCTGGTATTAAATAAGCATGGTCGCATTGTAAGCCGCAAGCAGCAGGCAGCTGGTAAGAAGGCACTCAAACACCTTGTGAATGCCGGTTACAAGGCAAAGAAGGGTGAATTCAAACTATTTCATTAACTAATAATAACATTGATTAAGGACTTCACTTCCTTACTCCACTCATACTCTAAAATTGTTTTACGTGCGGCTGCACCATGCTTCACACGTAATTCGGAATCCATCACATATTCTTCCATGGCATAACACACCTCTTTCGGATCCACCAACTCGGCAATTCCTCCAATGCCTCCCATTGCCATTGGCAAATACGTGCGAAAGACTGGTTTTATTACCTTTGAATTAATATTATGTTTACAAAAATCTTTAAAGCCTCCTACATAAGGTACTATCTGTGGTATTCCTACGCCCATGGCTTCAAACTGGCATAAGCCGAATCCTTCTCCATCGGCACAGCTAATTCCCACATCACTCATTGAATACATATCATTAATCATTTCATCCGTAAAACTCATGGCTTGTTTCACCAATAAAAGTTTATTCATATGCGCTTGGGGAGGAACCTTTAGTAACGCTAATTCACGTACAAAGATTTCTAGGAGAGTATATCCTCCATGTTCTCCATTATCACAGACACACATCAATGCAATCGGTTGGGTTGGAAACCGTGCCACCAATTGTGCAAACGCCATGACCAGTAAATCATAGTGTTTTCGCGGCGTATTTCGATTTACATTTAAAAATAAAATGGCATCTTTCGGAATCTTGTGTTTTAGGCGAAGCTCGGTGCGATCTTTCGGTACAAACTGCGTGGGATCAAATCCATGTCGTAACACATGAATTGGTTTTGTAATTCCTTGTGCTTGCAATACAGACTTCCAATATGTTGTAAAGGCAAAATAAGCATGTGTATCCTTATCAATCCGTCCTAACAGTTGCGGTCGTTGCATATCATACACTTGATCAAAATAAGTTAATAGTTTATATTTGGATCGTTCTTCTATTGTTAAATTCTTTTCAAGACTATCTAAGAATTGACACATTACCATGGCATCATTATAGAGGAGAACATAATCGGGTTGAATCCTTTTTATTTCATTCGGAAGAAGGCTGAATCCAAATCCTCCTTCCGCTTTTCCACTCTTCTTTTCCTCTTCCATAACATCATAGACTTCCACATTCGAAGGATAGGCGCGCCAATCGGGACTGGATACCATAGCTTTTTGAAATCCAAAATGGTACAATTGAATGCGGGAGTCTTTTGCTATTTCTTTCACTAAATGATAACTTACCTTGCTATAACCGGTACACTGGTGAGCATGGGTACTTACTAAGAGAAACTTCTTTGGAGCTACAGTGGGAGCGCCTCCTACAGCGCTTAATAAAGCATCCAGATTGTTGTAAAACGGAAGTGCCATTTTACCAACAAGGTAGATTTTGTAAGACAAAATCTACCTTACCAAAGGTCTAAACTTTCAATCCGTAACTGGAACAGCTCTATGGCTACTACACGTGCTTCTAACAAGTTAAAGAAGGGAAAGCATATAAACCATATACGACCATATAAATATAGGGAACGTATGAAAACAGTTGTAAACGCAATTAAAATGGCAAAGACAGTGGAAGGAAAGACAGGAAAGGTGACCATTCCATTAGCACTACGCCAACAAGTCTGGTTAACTTATGTTGGTCGATCCTTTGAAACAAAATGTTTAGTTCGATGGTGTACCAATCGCATCACAGCCTTTGAATTTGATGTTGGTCATAATATTCCTGAAAGCAAAGGGGGTACCTTGGATATGTCAAATTTGCGTCCAATATGCCACAAATGTAATATATCGATGAGTAATACGTACACCATTGATGAATGGAATCAGTTGAGCAAGCCAATCGCTTGCTGTGGCTGGTGGTGTTGCTAGCTGTTATTAACTGGATAAAACCTTAGAAAGAGTTGTTCGTAACGACTGTTTCTTTTCCTTCCACCACGTTTGTAAATCTTGACGATGTTGTTCCATCACTGCTGCATTTTTGGAGAGTTGTTCCAGAAGAGTCGGTGCTTGTGTCCAGGAAGGAAGCGCTAAGATCGGTGATTTTCCTAACACAGTGGTATATTCATCTCCGTTAGTTCCTTCGGAGGGAACGTATAACGGAATGCATCCTGCTTCTAATGCTTCATACAGGCGAAAAGATTCTAACGACCAAAATCCTCGAAATGCGGGAATAAATTTACTTTTGAGAAGTTGATCCGTGTAAGCAGAACCTTTCAACGGAGATGGATCTCCAAAGGTTAATTTAGTCTCTTTTTCAAAGGGAGTGAGCACTTCCAATGCTGAAAGTGCTTCTTGTCGTCCTGGACGATCAATACTTCCCGCAAAACTCCATACGAAAGATCGATCACTAAAGGTCGGTGTAGCAATCGGTGCTTTTGTACTGTATCCTAGTGGAAGAATGGTTACCTTCGATAGATCTGCACAGTCTTTGCGGTAATAATTGCGAATCACATGTTTCACAGAGGGATGGTTGTATAATAGAATTGGATCTTGCCCGTTTTCATCGCTGATATGCAATAAAATAACAGAATTAGGTTCTTGTGCATCCAAGATCTCCTTGTATTTTCCTTGTTGAAATGTAGGAGGAGTTCGCTGTATTAAGAGGATGGAATTCTTGGGAAGAACTGTTTGAATGGATTTGACAGATAGAGTCGATTGAAACATATCTTCTAACCATTGTTTTTCATAATCCAGTCCTGTTCCAGGAATTATATAGACTGGTATACCTGTTGTAACTGACGTATCCACTACAGGTGCTACTGCGGATGCAGCAATCATTGGTTGCATATAGGCTGCTAAATGAGTGACCACCTCATCAGAAGGAAAGGATTCACGATACGGCAGCAACTCTAATTCCGTAAAACGTTCCTTATTATTCCAAATATCACTATCAAAGGTATCCTGCCGTTGCAAATCATTGAAATGAGACTGTTGATATTTGGGGTCCAAATCTTGAAAACAATGTGTGAGTAGAGACGTTGCAACATAAGTACGCATACGCATAGAGTGGTATCCTAGAAAATGATCCACCACCTGTGGAAATTTTACTTCAGATTCACGTAGATGGTCAAGTAACTTTTGAGCACACTTCTTTGAAATTATATAACTATACGTACAGAAATGAAACAGTGGTATAGGAGTTTGACTAAACAATGTATTTGGTTTAATGGTTGCCAAATGTGCATTTACCGGCTCTAATACAGATGGAAGTGCTGGTTTATTGGGGGGAAGAATTCCTCCTAAATACAACAAATCTGCATCTGCTGGAATATCCTTGGCATATGCCTTCCATGTTTCCATCCAATTAGGTGCAAACCTTACATCATCCTCCAACACAAGAAAATAATCTCCCTCTTCCTTTACAATCTGTGACCATATTGAAATATGACTCAAATTACATCCAATAATAGACTTCTTCCATTGAAATTGATTCATATGAAAGAGATTGTAAATCATGGAGTTTATGGTAAGAGTTTTTCCATTGACTGCAGAGACACGCGTTGCATACGATTGCAGTGATGGTTCCGCATCGATCAGACTCTTCCATCGATCTTGTCGCGTATCCAAATTAATAACAAAGGTCTTAGCAATCTTAGCTGGAGAGGACTGGTTGCAGAGAGATAAAATACGTTCACTCATCGTCTTCAGAATCTGTAAGGCTTTCTGGTGCGAAGCTTCATTCAATATAGGAGTGGTGGCAATTTGATGACATCGAACTGGATCCTGTTCTAATTGTTTTAACACATCCAACACATCCTCTGCTCGTGTAAGGTGAGAGACATTTACAATGGAATTTGGTGCAAAATCAGTGTCTGTATCTTTGTCACCCCAGTACAAAGGAATGCATCCTGCCATTTTGGAATGTAAGACCTTTTCTGTAATATATCCAGGTGCTTGCGAATTCTCAAAACTAATCGTAAACTTATGCTGCTTGAAAAACTGGTGCTTAGAAAGATCCCCGCATCCTCCACCAGGATATAGGAGCGCTAGCTGCCCACCAATATTATTATACAAGGCTCCTCCTGAATTTACTCGTTTATAATTGTTAATCACTTGAAACGTATCATTTCGAAGTTTACAGACTGGATTACTTACCACAAATCCGCAAAACTGAGATCGTTCTTGGAAAGATGGAACTGTTTTTGCAAAATACAGTGGTAAGCGAATAGGATTGTCCTTTGATTGCTCGGGTAAGGCGGTGGATTCAATATACCAATCTATAAACATCATCCACGTAGGAAGGCGCATATGTGTAGCATCTTCTGTTTTGGAAGGAGTTAAATACAAGGAAATGCGTGGATCACTAGGAACATTCCAGTTTTCAGCTGTAAAAAACACCTTGGGAAGGGAATCAGGAAGACTCTTCCATGTGTCACTGTACGGTCCAATGATCACCACCGAAGGAGGAGATACGCAGTCGATATAGTTCTTTCCTTGAAGAGGTGTGGATGTATGCTGTCGTAACGAATCCATAATAAAATTTGTATTATAATTAAATCCAGGCCACATATCCGTAAATGCAATCGTAGATATTTTTACATTCTGAGTTGAAATTGTCAAGGGATTATTTATACAATACAATGATTGTTCACATAATAGCGCTTCTAACGTGGTATATATCCCCCTTTGTTGAATAGATGTAATAAGAGAACGTGCTCCCTTCTGTGTCAACAAATAGGCAGAGGGAACAATTGTTCCCCCCGTTCGTTTCCGAAAATATGGATTCACAGGATCTGTCATACAAAGAAGAGTCGATCCTAGATGAACAATCTCTGCCTCTGCAGGAAGGGATGCAACTGCTTGATTCCATTTGGATTCCCAATCAGAACAAAGTTGTACCGTATCTTCTAGGATGAGATATGGCTGTCCGTACGAATCATTCGCACATCGTTCCCATAATCCAAGATGAGACACGGCACTTGCGATTGCTGCCTTATTCCACTGAAAGTTATTATCTCGAAACAATCGTGCCAAGGATGAGGTCAAAGAAAGTGTCAATGCATCCATTCCTCTCCATTTATATACCTGTTTATACAAGGTTGGATGATGTTGTTTGAACTTGGCAAGTTGTTCTGTATCTTTATCCGCATTAATTACAAAGACTTCTCCAATTCCAGTTGTAATAGGAACAAACGGCTTGAACTGTCCACGATGGACATATAACGGAGTTCCCCATGCTTGCGCTCGTTTCAACGAATGATCACAGTAAAAATCTTTCAAGGGAAGGCGTGGTGCTTTACAACGAGAACTTAGAATAGATAATATGGATTGGTCGTGGCGATGCCCGAAGCAAACACCGCTATACGGTCTCCACTTGTGTCCTTGGATTGTATTTGGTTGCGTTTTGGCAATCTGCAATGCCGCTTCAAACAGGTCTGACTGATAGTGACTTCCTACCTTATATCCAATGAGTCCTGCCGTGATCTGATTCTCTTTTAATTCTGCTGAAGTGGTGGACATGGATTTACAAAAATCAGGATGGCACCATCGTTCATTTGTCTGTTCATCGTCATTCAATAAGAATACATTGTGTTCCTCAATTTGATTCCAAATCTTTGTAATAGAAGAGGCTAAAAAGACGCCTGCATCAAGATATAAAATTGCAGTATTTGCCTCGACTTTGGTTCCAGCATCGTGAAGCACCCATAACTTCCATGCAAAGTGCTGCGGCTCCCAAAATCCTATCCATGGTTCTTCTGATGTGGGTAAAATACGAACGTCTACATCTGTCAAAGATGCAGTTGACTCTTTGGATACATCGGACCAGACATACAATACTTTTGGAATATCTTTTACAGAGTCCAGTAACATTTTTGCAGACTCTATATATTTGGCATTGGCAGCTGTGACAAAGCATTGTTTCTGAGGATATGGTCTGATTGTTAAACTAGGAGGAATGGTAGTAGGTGTGAAAGCAGGAGCAACCAGAGGAGCAACCACAGAAGCAACCACAGCGGAAGCAAAGGTCGACCAGTCCTCTTCTTTCACAGTTATATCACGACGAAGTCCAATTGCACAAAATGCTTTTACTAACATTCCCATCGTAGCAGTACATTCCTTGTGTTTCTTATCAGAAAGAGCAGGAACTGCCTGCATTGCCTTACAACGTGTTTCATCCGCATCCAACTCCTTTAACTGTTTTAATAAATCTTCGCCGTTTCCACACGTTCCTGCATGAAAGAATCCTGCTTCTTCAAAATCATTGGTCACTAATGGATCCCCCCAATAAATAGGAATGGCACCTGCCACCTTGGCGTGAAACAACTTTTCAGTACAATATCCAGGACTTGAAGCATTTTCAAAGGCAAGAACAAATTTAGAGCTCTTGTAATAATCGACCTTCGATTGTTCTTCTATAGGACCATTCACTCGATTACAAAATAATGGTCCAGCTGCTTCCACTGGTTTATACTGATTAATAATTTGAAAGGCAGCATTTCGTAAGGGATTTCCAGGATCTGTTTCTATAAAGGAACAGAACCGATCCCACTTGGAAGGATTTGCTGTTAAACAATCTGTCAGTTGTACCTTGGAAGGATCTGTTCGAAACCAGTCAATCTGTAACATCCAACTTGGAACACGAATATAGGGAGTTCCTCCTTGTTTGGGATACATAAATCCAATGTTCAATAAGGTATTATAATCATTTCTGACAGGAGTATTTTCTCTTGTATAAAAGATCTTTGGAATCGATTTCCATGATTCCGCTTGATGTTCCGTTCCAGACGCTCCATATACAATCAAATTTGGATTTGTCTTTGTCATTTCCACTGTAAAATTGTGATGTGCTCCTGCCCAAGTCAAGAGATCGTAGAAAAATTTGGAGTCTGCCATATCCACAAAGGCAATTCTCAAGATGGAGGATGGAGTGGAAAGAGCTCGTATTACTGGAACCGCGGTTTCAACTTGTTTTATGGCAGCCTGTAATGCTTCCTGAATGGAGGGTGCAGTCGGTCCAAAGCGTCCCTGTAATGTCTTCTTTCGAATGATTGCTGCATTTGGATGAAAAAATCCTTTTCCAGATTCTGCATCCGTCTTTAATCGAATCCACGCTTCTTGAGCATCTTGAATCTGATTTAATTCGTAGTAATAACTTCCTCCCATACTTTTTGCTATTTGACAATTGTGAATCATTGGAATTCCAAGGTATAAGGCATCTAGGAGCGTTGCCTTCAATGGTCTCCACCGTTGATGTGCGACCAAGACGGTTTTATCACGACGCATATCTGGCAATCGTAACCTTCCAACAAAAGATCCACTAATATCCGTTCCTAAATTGCAATTCTTGATAATATTTGATTTAAAAAAATCACTTTGAGCAATTCCATCTCCATTATGGATCATCCATCGCACATTATCTCCTCTTCCACGAATAGCGCTCACAATATTAATTGGAAGAACAGCACTACTCGAATTACTCATATTACTTTCCGTAATGCGCAAACACCATGCAAGAGTGGAAGGTGCTCCAGATGGAAGTTTGCTTTCAATCTGCTTTGCCGATTCACTCCACGGAGGAAGATTCGATTCTTTTTCATAGATATCCAAGGGTTGTGAATCCCATACAAAGGGAAGCTTGGAGACCTTGACACCCGATAGAAATTCTAAATAACGGATATCATCGGGTTGATAATGATCCCATGTCCAGATTCCATGAAGATTAGTAAACTCTCGTTTGGTAGGATTGAATTGATATACTGAGGATTCCATATCATGAAATAGTGGAGGATAGTGTGCAAATAAGATTGTTTTCTTAGCCACCTTCGGGCGGTCTTGAGCACCTACATTCCACACCACTTCTACAAGAATATCATAAGGAGTGGTGATGTCGGACAGATTATAGTTCTTGCGAATTGGTACATTTGCTGCATGCTCCTTACAATCAATAAACCACAAGGCTTCTTTGGGAGGAGCTAAGAGTTCGACATTATGCCCAGCTGTTGTAAGAGCTCTTGCAAGAGCAATCGCCACTTGCGTAGTGGCTCCGCTAAAATAACTGTTCTCAAATCGTCCTGTGATGGCGATCCGCATGTTTCTTAGGAAAGGGGTTCTGTTCCGTTTAGACAAACGTAGACCTGAATAGAAACATGCTTGGCTGGTTGTACCCTGTAGGTGGATTACTTGCACTCTTCGGACTCGCAAGTGCTGGAATCGGTCCCAGTGCCCTCTATAATGCGTTAAATGGACAAACCTTCAATCCTCCCGGTTACACCATTGTGATGTACCAATCCTGCATGCAAAATCAAAATGCAGGAAATCCGTGTGGATCCTTTAGCACGTTTGAATCTTCTAACGGTGTTTATACCCGTCAAGTCTATGGACCTGCTGCATGCTCCGGTTCTTGTTGCCGTACCTTTCATCTTTCCTTTGCTTGCGGTCAAACTGTTGCCATGAGTGGTGTTTCTGAAAATACTGTGTGTACCTATTCTGCTACCATGACCCATCCAAATATTTGTGGATTGGATATGACTGTAGGAAATGAAGCTGCTTCCATGAGCCCATCTGCACTTCCACCTACACTGACATCGACTATGACAGGGACTCAAACTGCTACAGCAACACAAACTGCAAGTGGATCTTCTACCCAAACAGCGACCGAAACGAACACGGCAACCTTGACCATGACTGCCACTCCTACCATTACAAGTTCTACCAGTGTTACCAGCACTCCTTTGTTTGTAATCACTGCCTTTCCTACAAGTACGGCAACGATGACCTTGACCGCTACGGAAACTCCTTTATTTATGATCACTGCTTGGCCAACGCCTAGTCCTGTGAATGTATCTGCCACCTCCAGTCCGTTGTATTATATGACCGCCTACCCCTCCTACAATCCAAATAATAACTCTGGATTGGATATGTTAGCAGGACTCATTGGACAAGCTCCTAGTTCTGTTGCGACTATCCTAGGAGGTGTAGCCGTCGGCATTGCTGGATTAGGTGCCCTTGGCTTTGCTATCAACTATTTACGAAAGGGAGGAAGTATAAAAGGATTGGTCGACATTGCTAAATCCAATGCAGGAGCTGCTAAACAGTTTTTAGACAAAGCTCCTCTTCCAGACTCCCTACGAGAAAAAGTAAAACAAGCCGAAGCGGCAGCGGCAGATCCACGTGCACAGCTTGCTTTACAGGCAGTGCAAGATCCACATACTGCTCTCCAACAAGCTGTTAATAGTGCCGGTTTGCCTCCCAGCCTCACTACAACTCTGACACAGGTGTTGCCTCCTAGTCTGACACAGAGTCTGCCTCCCACTCTTATAGCAGCACCTCTTACACTTCCAACATCTGAAGTGAGTATTCCTGTACTTGAACAAGTTGCAAATACAGTTCGAACTTCCCATGAACCTCTTCCTATTGCTCCCCTTGTACCTCAAACCGCAACCGTAGAAATGAGTGCAGAACAATTAGCTGCCTTTAAACAATTTTTAAGTTCTAAATAGATATGTTAAATCTTCGAACCTTGTTGTTTGGACTTATGTTTGGAATATTGGATGCAGTTAGTTTACCCGTGATTAAAGGTGTTAATACAGGACTTTTTTCCTATAAATGGATGTTTGTTCCGTTTGTGTTATATGCAGCAAGTCCCTTTCTCTTTTTACAAGGATTAAAAGGAGAAAGTTTGACAATCTTAAATTTAGTCTGGGATCTTACCAGTGATGTTATTGTGACAATCATTGGATTATACTTTTTTTCAGAATCAATTTCAAATACCAAAATGCTAGGAGTTTGTTTCAGTTTTATTGCCTTGTTTTTGATGTCCTATGAAGGAGGAGCCATCTCTGAAGCGATTGATAGCAATGTTGCCAAATTGAAACATATCTTTTCATCCTGAGGGTGCTTCTGGTCCTTTCGGTAAACTTTCCATCGGTGTTGCATTCGCCGGTTTTCCATCTCGTATATCTTGAATATCTTTACTAATCTTTTTCAAGATATTGGCATTATTCTTCTCATATGCATTTAACAACGACGCAAAAATATTTAATCCTACTCCTACCCAAATCAAATACGTATAATTATATCCCGTTGCCACCGTGGTAGTTAGGATTCCTCCCGATTGTACCAAATGAAACGCATAAATTAAAAACAAATTACACCGATTCAAGTATTTTCGTCGGGCTAATAAGGTTTCTGTTTCATCCAAATCATATTTATCAAAGAGAGATTTGATTTGCACATTTAAAAGAGGAGCTTTAGATTCATTCATCTTATAGAATGGACTGTTATATTTAAAAAATTGATTTTAAAAAAGTGTATATAATACTATACGATTATACGAATATCATACATGATTGTTGAAGAATTGCCAAATGGCTGCCGTGTGGTTGGATTAGAGGATGGTTCTATTAAAGGAACCTTCTTGACTCCCATGCTGTGCACTGATACAAAAAAGTGCCATGGTAAGTCAGGATGCGCAGAATGTCATAAACATCGTACTGCAATTGTCAAGTTCACTCAGTGGAAGCTTGGATTATTTGCATCTCATGCTGAAGATGGAAGTATAAAAATCTGGGATTCTATGTTTGGAACATGCATGGGAAATGTAGATGTTCTCACAGAAGAAGCGGTGGATGCATTGTGCTTTCCACCTATATTCTAATCTTCCTCTTCACTCTCTTCTACAATGTCTTCTTCCTCTACAACTATTTTTTTAAGAGCAGGATGCTTTTTATTCCATTCTCTTGTAATTGCACTTTTGGTTTTGGTATCCAATTTGACAAGTGCTTCATCCCCTTCAAAGACCGTTTCAGTTAAGACATCAAACATATCATCACGCGTCATCTTCAGATCATGAAGAGTGGTAAGAATCTCTTTTGCTGGTTTTGCTTGGAATAATTTGCGACGAAGCAAGTCTTTCGCATCCAACGCATCGGTTCCAATGCGTCTTGATAAATCACTATGCCAACGCTCATGCTTTCCACGTTTGGATTGCTTTCCTAACCATGTTGGAAACAAGTTCCAGGGTGCAGGTCCACCTGCCAGTGTCGCGGTTGCAGCAACAGCCGCAACGGCATGTGGCATCAACTCCCAATGTTGTTCGCGATAAATCTTTCGATCGAGAAGATCATAAAATGTATACGCATCGGCAGCAGCACTGCAAGCATTGATATTTGACTTGGAAGCGGCTATATACGCTTCTCCCACCATTAACGGTACCATTCCATAATCGACAAAGACTAATTCTGATCGATCCGTAAGATTGGCAGATGAGTTGAACAACTTACCGGAAGCAGAGAAGGCATCTAATCGCAATATATCATCTTTTTCAGATTTGGTAGAGCTATAAAACTGCAAGGTATTAATCACACTTCGTATATCATTTCCAGATTGCTCAACTAAGGCTTCCAAGGCGGAAAGTTTAATAGGGAGTTTGCGTGGTTCGACAAACTTGGTGAAAAGAGCTTTAGCAATGGTTGATTTCACTGGTCGTGCCATCTTCATCACCAAACAGACCGAGGTGAGTGGTCGTAGTTTGGTTGGATTTCCTTTCTCATTCGCAATGCAAATCATGGGAAGCATCGTTGTTGTGATCCCTTTGGCAATTTCTGTAATACCGCCGCGATCCCCTGTACTCATGCCATCCACTTCATCCAAAATCATTAATCGTTTTGTACTTACACTTGATGAACTAATTCCTTGAAACAGTTTTTTAATCGCAGACGCCGATCGTTCTTCACTTGCATTCACTTCAATCACATCGTATTTGCATCGTTTGGCGATCAAATGAGCAAGGGTTGTTTTTCCAATCCCTGGAGGACCCGTTAGAAGAATGGCTCTCTCTTTTATTGCAGTTGTCCAGGTTGATAACCAGGTAAAGACAGCTTCAATTGTTTCACGATGTCCAATCACTTCCGATAACTTGGTCGGCTTTTCATCGACCCAGAGCATTTTAATTATGAATTGAATAAATTATTCAAGATATAATCATTTTTATAAGTATTTAAACATGCAAATATTTATTATATCAAATGATTGAACGTATACTTCGAAGTATGTTTCGGCATACTCCGACACCTTTATTAGGACGATGGGAACGAACAAATCATAATCAAAATAAAATTAAAATTGATTTGGCAAACACAGATCATTGTGGAACTTGTACGTATAGTCCCCGTATTCCAAAAAAACCAGATCAAGAATTGCATGAACTCATTGATAAGAAAAAAGTTGCTATTATACCTCGATCTCTATAAATAGTTTTTTATCTTCAATTTATTTCTTTTACACCTTCGCACATTTAAAACGCCGATTTTATAGATAAAGTTTCAATATTTTTGCGAGATATTTGTTATTATATCGTATCTAAACTAAATAACCCTATTAATTGAGCTATCTGTATCCATAATATATCCTCGGAATCCGAGTGT
>Ga0114963_10000448_pt1 | contig 27503 bp, 33 predicted proteins | sample C_131016_EF_Meta_FD_87019 | JGI IMG/M metagenome (GOLD analysis project Ga0114963, IMG submission 87019) | Freshwater microbial communities from Lake Croche, Canada to study carbon cycling - C_131016_EF_MetaG | ecosystem: Environmental > Aquatic > Freshwater > Lake | place: Lake Croche, Canada... | reverse complement strand
AATTTATATCAAGAATGACTCCGAGTATGGATGCAAATGCATTGCGACAGAAAGTTGCCAAAATAGTAAACAGTCCCGGATTCACCGAAGATACTATTTTGCAAATTGTAGATGCAGGCGATAATATTTCGCACCCTGCTGGTCGTTATATACAACAGGCATTTCATGGACTACAATACAATTTAGGTAAAGAATACGAAGACTATCCGGAACGGGTTGCTGAAAAATTATTACATTATTTTAGAAGTATGCTGCCAGCATATCGTTTGGCGGAAGCCGATGAGTGGGAAGAAGATACAGAAAAGCGTGAGCGTTTCTTACAGTATGCCAAACAAAAACTAATGGCCAGTAATGGTAATATTGAAATGGCTGCGGCCTTGAGTCAACAAGATAATAAGATATTTGGCTCGCCTTTCCTAAACGACCCTGCCTCTCAACAGGCTCCTGTTGGAGCAGTTAGTGTAATCGATAATAGACCATATACCAGAGCAATTGCACAGATAATGGCCTACATTGAAAGCAGACAGGGCCAGGCCGAAATCAGTGCAACACAAGCGGCACTATGGTTGACCCCGCAAGGTAAAAAATTCCTTGAGCGTGTGTCCACTGATTTATATGGTATTGACAATAATGCGGCAAGGAAAAAACATGCTATTGCACTGAGTGGGTACCAAGTTCAGCATCTAGGTGGAAAAATTACCGGATCATATTACGGACCTGATGATTTTCATAGTGCAGAACAGAATATGACAAAAGAAGTGGCTGCCATCTATGATCTTGTCACTCTTGAATTAGAGCGCGAAGCAGGAATTGAATCAGCGGCTGAAGAGAGACAAAAAGACATGGCATTTTGGAATGCTATTCCATACCCACTAAGAGTTATCTGGTGTGCCTCGCTTGGTAAAACTCCTGGACAAATGGAATCAATATTGTTCGGAACAGAGGCCGACATGCTGGCCTCATTAAAGCCAAAACCCAATGCTACTCCAACACCTGCAGTAGACAAGGAAGAGATGGCAGAAAGCACAGGCCAGGATCGTAAATCCTGGATGGCCAGTATCCAACAACAATATCCTGATGTTAAATTTGTACAGGCCAAGATGCTGGGCGCACCTATCATGGCCATGGTCAATGGTAAGCCTGTGGCACAGTTTGATACTAAAAAAGGTGTAGCGGAAGGCATATTTGGTTCCCGGCCAAGTCCAGTGCTTCCTGTAGTTGATAAAATTGCCAAGATAGCCGGTGGACTTACTCCACAGAATGTCGAAGTCGGCAAGCAAATCATTCAAAACAAAGCCAGTGAGATCACACGCATGTTGAGCCCACAGGTCAAAACCGGTGTTGATGTTATCGAGCAAGGTGTGGCGGAAGGCTACACTGATGATGATATAGAAACAACCAGACAGTTCAGAAACGCCATAGCAGGCTTAAAAGCACGAAGTGCTATCGACAAAGCCAAAGACGGTGCCGGTGCCAAGTATTACTCCGACGGTGCAACAGTAACACCGCAAGAAACTGCCCGCAGAGCCGCTGAAAGAAAAGCAAAAAAAGACAAAAAAGGCATGGCGGAAGGTGTTCGGACCGAGTCTGCCGAGTTAGCAAAACAATATGGCTGGGCATACAACCAAGGTGAGTACGGAGCATCAATGACGCATCCAAAACATGGTCGTATTTCTCTTAGTTCTCCAGTGACTAGTAGGAGCGGAGATACCGCAGTTGAACGTGAGTGGACACATAATAATGCCAGTGGTATTGGTGACAGATCATTAGCACAGCATTTGCAAAGTTTAAAAGAGCAAGGTGTGTCGGAGGCCAAGGACGACTATGTGCCACCTAAAGAAGCCGACTATGGTCCAGAATATCAAGCCATGGTCCGGCGTGTGGGTCAAAAGGCCCGGGCTCAAGAAAAAGCCAAGCAACAACAGCCAAAAACTCCTGTGCGTGAAAGTCGCAGAGAGTTATTGCGACAAATCATCCAATCATAAGAACACCCTTAGGACCGCACTAGTTGCGAGGGTGCCCGGGTGCTGGGCGTGGAAAGCGATTCGCTACCGTGATCCGCAAAGTGACCATTTTTTTCTTAGCCAAACCCATTGCTTTTCTAAATATATCAATGTATACTACATGATCAAGGAGAACACATGAGCGATTATAACCGCACTTTCAACGGCGAAGCCAAAGCCAAACTCACCCAACTGATCAACGAAGGCATGCAAGTGCTTCACGAAGTTGACACACTGAACGAAGGCCTAAATGACACCATCAAGGCCATTGCAGAAGAATTGGAAATCAAACCTGCTACCTTAAAGAAAGCAATCAAGATTGCTCACAAGGCCAAACTGGGCGAGACCAATCGAGATCATGACGAGTTAAACACCATCTTGGAAACTGTGGGCAAGACACTTTGATTATTCCTATCGTATCTGCCAACCAAAAATATTATACCAAATTTGCCGCCAAAAATTTTGCAGGCAAGTTTTGTCTACAGCCATATAGTACCATCACCATTGATCCTGACGGAGACGTGATTATGTGTGGATGTTCTGCGTGGATGGGCGCCGTAGTTGGCAATATTTTACAGGATTCCTTGACATCAATGCTAAGTTCTCCACTGGCAGTAGATATCAGACGATCAATCACTCGCGGCACTTATGATTATTGCAATGAAAAAAGATGTGGAGTAATTGTCAATGATCAATTGGTCGGAAGGTCACAACTGGGGTCAGTGGATCTTGATTCAATTGATCATCCTGATCAATTTAAGTGGCCCAAAGAAATTTTTTTAGCCGGTGATAAAACTTGCAACTTGAGTTGCCCCAGTTGTAGAACATCAATTTATAAACTTAAACCAGAAGAAGTTGAAAGAAATGAGCGGTTGGGCAAAATTTTAACAGACAATCTATTTTTAAATCCGACTAACGAAACTATAACTTTGCATTTAAGTACCAGTGGAGAGTTGTTTGCTAGCCCCATGCTGTTGAATTTTTTACAAAATATCAAAACGGAAAATTTTCCCAATTTGAAAATATGGATTCAAACCAATGGATTGCTATGCAAGAAGTTTTGGCACAAAATAATAGGTATTGAATCAAAGATAGAAAATATAACTGTCACAGTAGATGCTGCCGAGCCAGACACATATCAGCGTCTCAGACGAGGGGGCCACTGGAATGACATACTAGATAACCTGTCCTGGCTCCAACAAAAGAAAAAAGAAATTGGCATGACCTTACACACTCGTATGGTTGTACAGCAACAAAATTATCAACAAATGAAATCTTTCTATGACATGAGCATGAACTATGATGCTGACCAGGTCGATTATTGCAAAATAATTAATGTAGGTACTTACAGTACAGATGAATTTTTATTTCATGATGTATTCAACCCTGCCCACCCCGAATACCAAACAGCCTTAGAATGTCTGCAACAGGTGCGTCCCCTACCACAGACTTGGTTTGCAGGAGGGCTGTAGATATGACACAGTCATTCAGAGAATGGCAAAGTTCTATCGCAGACTATGTGCGCAAAGACTTTCAAAATTATCCCCTGCGTTTTTGTCTGGAGATGTTGGGCTGGGCAATATCCTTTGGCTGTAGTCTAACCTATGCCATCATGGTGCCCAACTTGCCATTCATTCCGCTGTATGTGGCATTTATCACAGGATGTTTAATCATGGCTTGGTGTGCTTACACAAGAGGCAGTTTTGGTATTCTGGGCAACTATTTGATACTGAGTGTTATTGACTCAACTGGTTTAATCAAACTAATTTTGCTAAGTTAAAATGGACGTATACGTATATCCTTATAAACCGGTGGCCTACTTGCCTATTACCAAAAATGCCAGCACCACATTTACCATGGCATTCAAGACACAAGGTTGGCAATTACAACAACTTGATCAACTGGGTGATGATTATCATATATTTGGACATTTGAGAGATCCAATTGAACGCCATTTCAAGGGCACCGCAGAATTTCTAGTTAAAAATAATTTATCACGCATGCTTCAAGACCCCGAATGGCAAAAAATCTATACTCATGCTGTGATGGACATACATTCGTATCCTATCACATGGAGTCTAGGTTCAAGAGCAGACAAAATCAAATGGATACCTATTAGTAAAAAAATCTCTACAAATTATCTTACTCAAAGGTATCTTAAGAGTCACCAAATAGATATAAATCTACTAAGTGTCCTATGGTATGAAGTTCCTTCAATTGAAAAACAACAGGTATACTTAGAACTGCAAAAATTACATGGTCAACTGAATACAAATCATTTGGCATTTTTTTATGACAGTGATATTATTCTTTGGAACAAAACTGTACCATATCTAGATGAAGATAATATCCGACATTTTGTAAACTGATATATACACACGAGTCGCTCACGGTACGAGCATGAATCATGGCCAACCAGCCACAAATGGAGACAAATGAGTTATATTGACGCACTATTTGATCGTGAGCACGATCGCATTCACGTGGTAGAACGCCGCAATGGCGAACGAGAGTATAGAGAGTATCCTGCCAACTATATCTTCTACTATGATGATCCCCGAGGCAAGTTTCAAAGTATCTATGGCACACCCGTCGCAAGATTCTCCACACGCAACAACAAAGAGTTCCGCAAGGAAGTCCGCGTTCACAGCCATCGGCCGCTGTATGAAAGCGACATCAATCCCATATTCAGATGCCTTGAAGAAAACTACAAGGACCAAGACGCACCTGAACTTCACACAGCGTTTTTTGATATTGAGGTGGCGTTTGATAAAAATCGCGGCTTCTCACCTGTATCAGACCCTTTTAATCCCATTACTGCAATTTCAGTCTATCTAGATTGGCTAGATCAACTGGTAACCCTGGCAGTACCTCCAAGAAGCATGACCTGGGCCACAGCACAGGATCTTGTGGCTGACTTTGAAAACACAATCCTATTTGAACAAGAATCTGAAATGATCAAGACTTTTTTGGACTTGATTGAAGACGCAGACATCCTGACAGGTTGGAACTCAGAAGGCTATGATATTCCCTACACCATCAACAGAGCCACACGAGTGCTGTCAAAAGATGACACAAGACGTTTTTGTTTGTGGAATCAACTGCCCAAGAAGCGCATGTTTGAACGCTTTGGTGCTGAGAATGAAACCTATGACTTGATTGGTCGGGTGCATATGGACTATATGCAACTGTATCGCAAGTATACCTATGAAGAACGCCATTCTTATAGTCTAGATGCCATATCGGAATACGAACTGGGTGAACGCAAAACACAGTTTGAAGGCACACTGGATAGTTTATACAATCAACACTTCAAGACGTTTATCGAATACAATCGTCAAGATACTATGCTTATCGCCAAGATGGACAAGAAGTTACGCTTCTTGGAATTGGCCAATGAATTGGCTCACGCCAATACTGTGCTACTGCAAACCACAATGGGAGCGGTGGCTGTAACTGAACAGGCAATTATCAATGAAGCACATGAACGTGGAATGGTTGTGCCCAACCGCCGACAACGACTCACAGACGAAGACACACAGGCGGCAGGTGCCTATGTTGCTTATCCCAAGAAAGGTGTCCACGAATGGATCGGTTCAGTCGACATCAACAGTCTCTATCCCTCGGCTATTCGTGCGCTCAACATGGGGCCAGAAACCATTGTAGGACAACTGCGTCCGGTGATGACTGATCACTTGATCAAAAGCAACATGGCCAAGGGACAGAGTTTTGCGGCTGCCTGGGAAGGCTTGTTTGCCACCCTGGAATATACAGCAGTGATGGAACAACAACGTGGCACAGAGATCACCATTGATTGGCAGTCAGGAGAAGAGACTGTGCATTCAGGTGCTGAAATATGGCACATGATGTTTGATTCCAACCAACCCTGGATACTCAGTGCCAATGGCACAATCTTTACTTACGAAAAGAAAGGTATCATCCCCGGCTTGCTGGAACGTTGGTACAGTGAACGCAAGGAACTACAGGCTCGCAAGAAGGACGCAAAGGATGCCAAAGAGATTGCTTTCTGGGACAAACGGCAGTTGGTTAAAAAGATTAACCTCAACAGTCTCTACGGGGCTATTCTTAACCCGGGCTGTAGGTTCTTTGACAAGCGTATTGGGCAGTCCACAACGCTCACTGGTCGTAGTATTGCAAAACACATGGACGCATATCTCAATGAGTGCATCACAGGCGAATATGATCACGTTGGCAAGTCGGTCATATACGGCGACACAGACTCGTGTTATTTCTCTGCATGGCCGGCACTCAAGAAGGAAGTTGAAGAAGGCAGGATGGCATGGTCGAAAGAAACTTGTATTCAACTGTATGACAGCCTTGCTGAGCAGGTCAACTCAAGTTTCCCTGGCTTCATGGAACAGGCTTTCCATTGTCCCCGAGACATGGGTGAACTGATCAAGTGTGGTCGAGAAACAGTAGCGGACCGTGGCCTGTTCATTACCAAGAAGCGTTATGCTGTGAATGCCATTGACATTGAAGGCAAGCGATTGGATGTTAATGGCTCAATTGGCAAAACCAAGGCCACAGGACTTGACCTAAAGCGTTCAGATACTCCCCGAGTTATTCAAGAGTTCCTGTTAGAAATCCTAAATAAACTACTGTCTGGTGCTGGCAAGGATGAGATTGTGGAACGTATACGTGAGTTCAAGTATGAGTTCATGGAACGACCAGGTTGGGAGAAAGGCAGTCCCAAGCGTGTGAACAATTTGACCAAGTATGCGGCTGAAGAGGCTCGACTGGGCAAAGCCAACATGCCAGGACATGTGCGAGCCGCAATGAACTGGAACCAGATGCGCAGAATGAATGGAGACAACTATTCAATGCAGATTGTGGATGGTATGAAAACTATTGTGTGTAAACTCAAGTCCAATGCCTTGGGCTGGACCAGTATCGGTTATCCCACAGATGAACAACGTCTGCCCACTTGGTTTACTGAACTGCCATTTGATGACGGCCTCATGGAAGCCACAGTTGTGGATCAAAAGGTCGACAACCTGCTGGGTGTGTTGGAATGGGATCTGGCATCAGCAACCAACACAGAAAACACATTTACCAACTTGTTTGACTTTGAATGAAACTCAGTGACATAGTTAGTTATAAAAACTTGCTAGATTCTCTCAGCAGTGGGCCCAAGGCCGAAGAATTACTCAATGAACTCCTGAGTCAGATGCATATAGTTCAAGCCAGCGATGTAAAAATCCCAGGCGCCCTGGATCAATTGTGTCAAGCACATGAACAGATCACACAAGCAGTTGAACAATACCAACAACAATTTGAACAATTGAAATTATCAGTTCAAAATTTAATTGAACAATACGAGCCAGAATATTTTAAAATCAGCATGGACCTTTATAAATCCGTTCGTGGCAATGAAACCACTAGACACGTACCTGATGTATGGGAATTGTATGACTTAGAAACAAATTGTGCTGTTCCTGACTCGCAGTTCCGGGCTTATAATCGAGCAGAAGCCAACGCAAGAATGCATGACTATCAAAATCACGGCGATCACGGTTTTACTTTTCCAGATACCAATCGTTTTAGAGTCAGAAGAATCGGTACTGCACCTCCTGATCTTAGCCATGTCTTAGATCGACATATGGATGTAGATCCGATTACCGCGAAAACGATCCAACAGAGATTGCGACTGTATACCGATTGGCGACATCCGTGTATGGTCATTCGTCCTGCTCATGCTCTACATGTGCAAGATCTTGTGGCATGTGATCCTATGTATTTTGTAGATACAGACCGTCTTTTGTTGAATCTTACCGAATCGTGGTTTACTCCTGAGTACCAGCGCAGACTGCGTCAATATGTCATTGAAGATCACAAAAAACAACCTGCGTTTCAAAACTTGCCTGCTGATCAATTTGGGTTGATTTATGCATTTAATTTTTTTGATCATCAACCTTGGCCTATATTCCAGCAGTATCTCAAGCAATGTTTTGATTTACTCCGCCCTGGGGGTGTCGTGGCTTTTACCTACAACAACTGTGACATCGCTAATCGAGTGGGCAAAGTCGAACACTGCTTTGGCAGTTATACTCCTGGACGTTTGGTTCGTGAGTACACATCAGAACTGGGATACCAAAAAGTGTTTGATCTAGATGATGATGCCAACACCAGTTGGATGGAACTGCGCCGCCCCGGTACCTACTCTAGCATAAGAGGTGCTCAGACCTTGGCTGCCATATTGCAAAGATCATGATTACTATCTCACCAAAGCCATTGACACACGGATCAAGTCTGTGTACAATAAACAACATTAACCAAAGGACCAACCCATGAGAGACCATTTATTAGATCTAGTACAACACACACACGATCTTGGCTGTATTGACTTGATCAAGATCACCGGCGATGATGCCAGCACCGCCATCAACGGCCTGGCCGAAGACAAGAGTGTGGTAGTAGAAGCCCGGTTCCACACGCCAGTGGCAGACTTTGCAGGCACATTTGGCATGCCCAACTTGGCCAAACTCAAGATCTTGTTGAACTTGCAAGAGTATCGAGAGAATGCCAAGATTGCATTGACCAAAAAATCCACAGGTGCACCTGATGGCTTGAACTTTGAAAACGCCGATGGTGACTTCAAGAACAACTACAGATTCATGGCCGCTGAGATTGTGAATGAGAAACTCAAAACACTCAAGTTCAAGGCACCCACATGGCACATTGAACTAGAACCCACTGTGGCAGCCATTCAGCGATTGCGCATGCAGGCACAGGCCAATGCCGAAGAAACCACATTCACTGCCCGGACCGAAAATGGCGACTTGAAGTTTTTCTTTGGTGACCACTCAACACACGCAGGCAACTTTGTGTTTCAGTCTGGTGTGACAGGACAACTCAAACGTGCTTGGGCATGGCCAGTGGCACAGGTGTTGAGTATCATGGGTTTGGTTGGGGACAAGACCATGCGTATCAGTGATGATGGTGCCATGCAGATCACAGTGGATTCTGGCTTGGCTGTGTACAACTACATTCTTCCAGCACAAAGCAAGTGATAGCACAACTGGCCGCAAGAGGATATGGTTATGGTTCAGGCATACTCAGTCCGGATCATGATCACTTCCTGTTGAACATACCTAAAAATGCCAGTAGTTATGTGTTGGACTGGGCCAATCGCCATGGTTGGACCAGTTCGGTGGTTGATCAGCACAACACCATCAAAGAAATGATTGTGTGTATTAGAGACCCTGTTCAACGATGGGTATCCGGAGTGGGACAATATCTGACCAGTTATGTGCTGAATGTAACTGGCGCTTACAGTTGGGAAACTGGCCCAGGTCCCGATGATCAACAAATGTCTGCGGACGAATTTGTGGACAATTACAATTCGGTGGCAGAGCGATTGTTGTTTGATAATTTATCTAGATTAGATGATCATGTTTGGCCCCAGATAGAATTTTTTGAAAATCTAATGCCCTCGGTGCCTAGAAAATTCTTTTACATAGATCAAGATTTTGATCAACGTATTGGCAAGTATCTTGGGTTCTCTCCTATATCCAATCTAGATAGAAATCGTGCAGATACCAATCCTGACACATACAAAATTCAAACATTTATTCGACACCGTCTAAATACTAGACCTGAACTAGAGCAAAGAGTACGCAAGGCCTATGCTCGTGACTATGAACTAATCAAACAAGTATTCAACCAATGACCGAACAAGACAACCTAACTGCCAAACAACTGGACTATGCTGTGTTCTTGCCAGCCATTAGTGGCTTTTACGCTACTTTTGTGGGCAAGCAACGTGATCCTGTGAATGGTCCTTATGTGGATCCTGCACGTATGCCTGCTGGCATCCAGGACATGGAAATGATGAACTGGCTCAATGATCAAAAGGGGATGTTTCCTTACAAATGGTCATTGTATTCAGGTGGTCATGCCAACTTGGATTTGACCAAGCAGGACTGGTCCGAAGACATGGTTCGCAACAGAGATCCCAACACCATCATGCTGGGCGACTCTGGCGGATTCCAGATTGCCAAGGGCTTGTGGGAGGGTGACTGGAAGGCCAATAGCGGGTGTGCCAAGGCACAAAAGAAACGTGAAGCAGTGCTCACTTGGTTGGATTCAATCAGCACATATGGCATGGGTCTTGATATTCCCACCTGGGTAATTCATGACAAAAAAGCGTCGGATGCTTGTCAGATCAAGACCTTGGATCAAGCAGTAGCAGCCACCAAATACAACAACGAATACTTTATCAGACACCGCAAAGGAAAAGATAACGGTGGTGCCCGGTTCTTGAATGTGCTACAAGGTGACAATCACCCCAACGCAGATGCCTGGTATGAACTCATGAAAGAGTATTGTGATCCGGTCAAGTATCCTGGTCGTCACTTTGATGGTTGGGGCATGGGTGGACAAAACATGTGTGATGTGCATTTGGTGCTACGTCGATTGGTAGCACTACGTCATGACGGTCTACTACAAGAAGGCCTGCACGATTGGATGCACTTTTTGGGCACATCAAAGTTGGAATGGGCTGTGCTACTCACCGTGATTCAAAGGGCAGTGCGTAAGTACGTTAATCCGGCATTTACTATCTCCTTTGATTGTGCCAGCCCATTCCTCGCCACTGCCAACGGACAGGTATACCATCACATTGACTTGCCACACAACGACAAGTGGTGCTATCGTATGAGTCCCATTGTGGATGACAAGAAGTATGCCGCAGACACCCGACCCTATGGACAGGCTGTGGTAGCAGATGGCCTAATTGATCACTTTGATGAGTCGCCAATCAGCCGCCAACTACAAATGAAAGACATCTGTATCTACAAACCCGGTGATCTCAACAAGATCGGCAAGGAAGGCAAAACATCATGGGACTCGTTCTCGTATGCTTTGCTTATGGGTCATAATGTTTGGACACACCTGGAAGCAGTACAACGTGCCAATCGCACATACGATTCGGGTTCATGGCCAGCCATGATGTGGAATCAAGGTACCAAAGGTCGTACCGGAGATCATGCTCACTTCCGTGACATTGTGGATGCCATATTTGCCACACCTGTCCGAGAGGAAAGCGAAGCCATTATCCAACACTATTCGAGATATTGGATGGACATTGTGGGCACTAGAGGATTTAAAGGCGACAAGACCGTCAGTGCCAGACCACAGTTCAGTATGTTTTTCGAAGAAGTTGAGGTTGCGGAAACCTCGGATGATAGTGTACTATTAGACACATCAGCATTGGATCAACTGGAACAGGATCAAAAGAAATGAATCGAGAAGGACACGACAATGTCAACTTTTTTGTAGGAACAGAAGTTGAACGCACTCCTGCATTTGGTCGACGTACACTATTTGTTGTGGGTTGGCAACCTGTAGTTGAAATTGTCAAACTGCTAGCCGAAAACAATTCGTATACGGACACATCCAAACACATCCGGCACATATTCTTTGGTGCCAATCACAGTTTCCATCCTGCCAACAGACTGGAATGGCAACGTTGGGAAAGCATGATTGAACCGTTCCTGCAGGATGGGCACTTGTGTAGTCTGGACATTCCCATCACTCACGTGGATGAGTTCCATGATGGTCCACTTTGTGACTACAGAAACTTCATCCCACAGATTCGGGTAAGTCTACCATATACAAAGTTGTGGAATTATAATACAATGTTAAAAATAGATGACAAAGACTTTGATGCTACTAACCCCGGCGTTTGGTGTCACAGTTTACAGAGTCTAATGAGCCGTGACACATTCACATCATGGGATGACTATCGTGAGGACACAGTAGTCTAATGTCAACGTACCCCCCGATCCTGGGCGCCGCACTTCAGCCCAAACAACATAGACTTAACAAGATCTACGGAACACCACAAGTTGCATCAACAAGAAAGTATCCAACCAAAGGACCCAATATGTTTAAAAGAATGATCAAAGGCTTGGTCACATGGAGCATGAGCGATCGCCATGATCGCGAAGATATTCCCATGCCAGAGGAAACCAGTCGAATCAGTGCCACTGGCATTAGATTTGAAGTGTATCGTGCCAATGGTGGCACAGTGGTTGAGACTCGTCGACAAGACCGCCGCTCGGGTGATTCAATATATGAACTGCATGTGATATCTGGGGAACAAGACGTTGGCGCAGAGATTGGCAAAATCATAACCTTGGAAGCACTAAAAGCATGAACCAACGAGACCAAGCACTAACAGAACAGCGGGCTAGAATCATGAGTCACGCAGAACGCAAGATCTGGGTCACATTCCGCAAAGAAGGCATACATTGCTATCCTGCGGCAGCCACCGATCCTAGTCTGGCCACAGGTGATGAGTATGATGTAAGTTTCTTGGGTACCCCACACAGACACATATTCCACTTTAGAGTCTGGATTGATGTACTACACAACGATCGTGACATTGAGTTTATCCAGTTCAAACGCTGGCTAGAAAACTTGTACAAGGTGGGCATCTTACAACTGGACTACAAGAGTTGTGAAATGATGGCCGATGACTTGTACGCAGAAATTGCTGGTCGTTATCCTGACCGTGCTGTGTGGATTGAGGTTGCCGAAGACGGTGAGAACGGTGCCTTGATCAAGTATGAAATCGCTCGCCCGAATCTTTCAATCAAAATCTAAGGAAAAACAAAATGGCCAAGCCACAAATCAAGCACAATCCTCGTACTCAGCAGGTGTGGGAGGATCTGGATCGCTATCGCGAGTTCGTGCAGGACTATGGTTATCGCTTCAATGAAGCAGACTTGTATAACTTCCGCAGTTATGCATTTCAACAGTTCAACAAGTTTGCTCAGGGCAAGACTGCCAAGAACATGTGGGATGAAGACACTCGTCGTTTTGCATCGAGGTTCTAATCTATGACCAAGTGGCCACTGGTAAATGTTAGTAAAGACAACACCAGTTGGCTTGTTATGGATAACGTCTTTACTGATCTTGAACTTGACGAAATAGTTGGTCAAGCCGATCAAGTTAAAAAAGTATCCAGCACTGTGGGCAGTGGAACCGTTTCGGATTATCGTGTGTGCGACATTGCCTGGTTAGAGTCTGATGATATAGAATCAGATTTTGATTGGGTGTATGCCACGCTGTCAGATGTCGTCAATCGAGTCAATAATGAGTATTTTAGATTTGACTTGACCCACTTGCCTGCGTTACAATACACAGTATATAACGCAGGCAATCATGGCAACTATCAAAAACACATGGATCTAGGGCGACAGTTTCCCAATAGAAAATTGAGTTTCAGTGTGCAACTGTCCGACGATGCTGACTACACAGGAGGAGATTTAAGATTTCACTACATAAAAAATCAACCCGAAGTGGCACCAAGAGAAAAAGGTAAAGTAATCTTTTTTCCCAGTTGGATGGTTCATGATGTTACTCCAGTAACGCAAGGCACACGACGCAGTTTGGTAGGCTGGGTCAATGGTCCAAATTTTAAGTAAACATAGGAAAACAATGAGAAAACTATACTACATGGGTCTTGAAAGTTATCAAGGCCGTTATACACTACAACTAACAGAGTGGAACCGGCGAGTGTTTGACCGCAGAGGTCTTGACGTTGTGTATGTTCCTGGCACTACTATTGACAACACACAGGCCATATCAGTTGGTCAGGTGTTGGACGCACACGGTCGCAGTTACTTTGGCATGAGCCAGATGATGAACCTGGTTCAACTCATGAAGAATGGAGAAGTTACCCGTGAAGATGTTATCTACTTTGAAGACATGTTTCAACCTGGAATCGAGAGCCTGCCCTATATTCTTGATCAAGTTCCTGCTAATCAACGTCCCGAGGTATTTGTGCGCTGTCTTGCTCAGTCCATTGATCCTGATGATTTCGTACATGTATGGGGTATGGCAAAATGGATGGGACTCTACGAACAAATGGTCAATGAGTTTGCGACAGGAGTTCTCGCCACAAACGAAGAGATGGTTGCTCATATGCGCATTGCTGGATGGACTGCTCCTATATACAATATTAGTGGCCTAGCATTTGGCAAGGCAGAAGTACTGGAACGCATTGACGGTGCCAACAACATCAGACCATTCCATGATCGCCAACTGAGAGTGGGCTTTGCCGCTCGATTTGATCAAGAGAAACAACCCGGCTTCTTTATGGATCTAGCCGAACAGTATCAGGCTACTGATCCCAGTGTAAGATTTGCCATCTTCTCGGGTGGTCCACTGAGATCAAACAATCCTGACTATGTGTATCGTGCTAGAGCCTTGGCAGCCGCTGGCTTGTTGGAAATACACGAGAATCTAAACAAAAATGACTACTACGCTTTACTTAACGATACTCGTGTGCTGTTTAATTGTGCTTTACAAGATTGGGTTTCAAACACTGTATCAGAGGCCGATACTCTTGGATGTAATGTATTGTATCCAGCATATCGCAGTTTCCCAGAGACCTTTGCCAACGATCCTGAACGAATGTACATTCCCTGGAGCATGGAGGATGCCATGAACAAGTTGGATCCATTACTAGTCACACCACACGCCCGTATGGGTCGTATCAGTGACTGGAATGATGGCACAGTTGATCGCATTGTAGATATTATTCAAGGTTCTGGAGAGAAATGGAATCGTTCGGGCAACAGATATCGTGATTACATAGCAGGAGCCAAGTACTAATATGAACATCATAGTAACCGGATCAGCAGGCTACATTGGTGGTCAAATCATGTTGCAGTTGAAAGACGCAGGCCATACAGTATATGGTATTGATCGACAACAACCTCCCCGGCATCTGTTGGGAGCATGTGATAGGTTCTTGTTGCAAGACTTTGCTAGTGATGTAGCCTTGAGTTGGATTATTAGTAAACAGCCAGATGCTATCATTCATTGTGCTGGTACCAGTCTCGTGGGTCCTTCAATGCATAACCCTAGCGAATACTACAACAACAATGTGGTCAAGACACTGAAGTTGTTGGATATGGTCAAAAACAGTCTGCCCGGAACAAGATTTATCTTTAGTTCAAGTGCTGCCACCTATGGCGAACCTATCATGACGCCGTGTCACGAGGTGGACCCTTGTGAACCAGTTTCACCTTACGGCCAAAGCAAACTCATGATAGAACAGATTCTGGCCAGTTACAATCGAGCATATGGTCTGGACTATGTGGCATTTCGTTACTTCAATGCTTGTGGGGCTGACAGTCAAGGTAGACACGGCCAAGCACCAGAAGCCACACACATTATTGCTCGTGTGCTAGAAAGCATTAGAGATCAAAAAGACTTTGTGTTAAATGGAAATGATTTCCCCACCGTGGACGGTACTTGTGTGCGTGACTATGTGCATGTGGAAGACATTGCCGGTGCCCATATTCTAGCACTGGATCGAAAAGTAGAGCCGGGTGTTTACAATCTTGGTAGCAACATGGGCACAAGTAATCATGGCATTATTGAATGCGCACTGGATGAAACACAACAGCCATTGAATGTGATAGCGGGTGCTCGTCGTGCAGGAGATCCTGCGGTACTCACCGCCAGCGATGAAAAGTTTGCTGCCGTTGTGGGCCAGTGGCGACACTATACTCTAGATGATATAATTCGACATTCGTGGGCATGGTACAATAAGTAGTTGATGTACCACACAGCAGAACTTGTACATTGGATGCAAAATCGAGATACCAAGGCCATACTTCCGGCCCAGGTAGATATTGATCTAACCAACATCTGCAATCAAGATTGTTATTACTGCAACAGTGCTGATCATAGATTGGCAGCACCGGTACAGAAAAAATACACTGAATACATCGATCTCCTGGACCGGTTGGCCTCTTGGAGGGCACACACACCCAACAGTTACGGCACCACACACACCATAACCTATCCCGGAGGCGGCGAACCTACTGTGCTGTCCGGGTATGAACACGTGATAGAACACACCATTGATCTAGGATTCCTTACTGCCATCACAACCAATGGGTCAAAACTGGATCGCTTGCTAGACAGTGTGCCTGTGAGCAAACTTCAAAAGTTGGCCTGGATTGGTATAGACATTGATGCGGGCACTGAAGACCTGTATGAAAAAATACGAAGAAGTTTGACATCTAAAAGTTTGTTCAATCGTGTGAGAGAAAATGCTCGGGAACTCATCAATGCCGGAGTAAATGTCGATTTCAAATGCTTGATAAATCCCTACAATGACAATCAAGAGGCCGTTGACAACTTGTTTGACTATGTGAAAGACATACATGGTCGTATGTTGTATTTCCGTCCAGTAATCTACAACAATCAGGCTCATCCCATAACCCCTGAGATAAAATCCTGGATCTCACAAGCCAGTCAACGCACTGGCGTTCCTTACTGGATCAACGAAAACAAAACTCAACCTCGACAGTACACACGCTGCCATCAGATGTATCATTTTCCTGTATTCTGTGCCGAGGGCTATATCTATGTTTGTTGCGACAACAAAGGCAATCCTGCTTTCAGTATCGGACGCTGGGATCAAGGAGACTTTCGAGATCTATGGTTGAGTCCACGGCACAATGATATCTATCAAAAGACCAATGTGTCATTGTGCCGACCTTGTAGACCCAATGCAACCAACAATGACATACAATCAATCTTGAGCAATCCAAAAACTATCGAGCAACTTTATCTATGAATCCACAATTCCCCATCATTGAACTGCTGGATCGTTTGGCCATAGCACGAATCAAACACCAGCGCATTGGAAACAATCAGACTGAACTTGATTTCTATCAAACACAAGCCCAGCACTTGGATCTTGCTCTAGTTCAGACAGACTTGTCGACCCTAGAACAAATACACAACGAAATTTGGGAGTTGGAAAAAGAACTCAAGGCCGGTCGAGAAAGCGAACTTCCACTTGAAGAAATTGGTCGGCGTGCCATAAAGATAAGAGACTGGAACAACAAGCGAGTTAGCATCAAGAATGCCATGGCCGAAAAACTGTCTTGCCCGGTGCGAGAAATCAAGAAAGATCATCTGTCAGAATGAACTACACACTAGGTCATGTGGATCCTTGGTGGGATGATCACTACAAAAGTTTCACCTATCAGTACTTGCCGCACAAAGACCAACACATGGTTGCTGAATGGGTTAGGCAAGGTTACACCGCAGGAACTCTCAACGGTGCAGTATGTGATGTGCGCGAGCATCCATTTGCTGAAAGATTTTTCGAACTGTTTAATTGGTCCAACGCCGGTGCCGCACTGTATCAAATGAACACTGGAGACTTTTTGCCAGTGCATCGAGATCATTATATAACATACAAGCGAGTGTTTGATATCACCGACACCGGCACAATCCGGCGAGCCATTGTGTTCATGGAAGATTGGAAATCTGGACACTACTTTGAAATTGACAATGATCCATTGGTCGGTTGGTCGGCCGGAGATTATGTTGTATGGAACTATGATGTACCGCATATGGTAGGAAACCTAGGACTTGAACCAAGATATACCATGCAGATCACCGGAATAAAAAATGTATGAAAAACTTTTTGAATTTGAACAAGCACTAGCCACATTCACTGGTGCTCCCTATGTGGTGGTAACAGACGGATGTACCAGCGCCATCGAATTGTGTTTTAGATATCTAGGAGTCAACGAATGTAAATTCACTCCTTACACCTATCTAAGTATACCAATGTTGATGCACAGACTTGGTGTCAAATATTCTTACCTTGACCATGCCTGGCAAAGATGGGTTGGGGAATATCCTTTTTTGGGCACACCAGTTTGGGACAGTGCAAGACTACTCAAACAAGACATGTATCGCCCTGGTCAAATGCAATGTTTGAGTTTTGGCAATACTAAACCTTTACAACTGGGGCGAGTTGGTGCTATACTGTTAGACGACAAACCAGCATATGATCAAATGAGCATGATGCGCAGTGATGGAAGAGATCTTAGAATCCGACCCTGGACCGCACAACAAAAATTTCAAGCAGGCTATCACTATTGTCCAACATTGGAATTGTGCGAACTAGGAACAAAACTTTTGCCCACAGTTGATCAAGAACCTAAATATTTTGACTATAATGATTGTAGATTGTTACAAATCGATGATCCTTATACTCCACAATAACTTGACATCACAATCTAAATACAGTACAATACAACAAAGACATCCACGTCTTATAACTCGGAGAATAAATTGACAGAATCAGTATCAGTTGACAACATTGACGACAAGGGCTATGAAGAAGCATATCTAGCAGATGCCATTCGCTTCCGGATGCGACGTGATAACAAACGCTTTTGGGCAGGTGACAACATCAGTGACTATGTAGATGAACAAACAAAAGAACAACTGATCAACGAAGCAACAGAAGCATTTGAAACAGTACTAGACAGGCTATTGATTGACAGAGAAACGGATCCCAACTCTAAGGGCACAGCCCGACGCTTGGCCAAGATGTACTTCAATGAAATAATGGCAGGTAGATATGAACAGTCACCAAACGCTACGGCTTTCCCAAATGATACAGACGGTGCATACGAAGGCATGTTGGTCGTTCGTTCAGAACTCAAGAGCATGTGCTCGCACCATCACCAACCTGTGTCGGGTGTGGCTTACATTGGAATTATTGCTGGCGCCAAACTCATTGGCCTCTCCAAGTACACACGTATTGCTCAATGGTGTGCTCGGAGAGGAACCTTACAGGAAGAACTATGCATGGATATTGCTCGAGAGATTGGAACTGCCACTGGGTCACGAGATGTGGCGGTTTATATACAGGCTACCCACGGATGTTGTGAGAATCGCGGTATTATGGCACACAGTAGTCTCACCCAGACCACAGTTCTGCATGGAGTATTCAAGACCGATCCGGGCGTGAAGAAAGAGTTCTTTGACAACATCAAACTGCAACAAGAATTTGCACCAAGGTAAACTATGTTATTAGAAATTGCGTGTATAGTAGCAGGATTCTTGGCAGGTATTACCTATGCTCAAGAGCGAGACTGGCAGCGATATCGTCGAACTCGTGATGAAGTCAAGGACGAGGTCAGTCAAGAATTCGACTATTACAAAAATCTCAGTGAGAGTTTGAAGCAAGATCTACACACACTCAAAAGTAAAAAATGAGTTGCATATCCAACCGCGATGGTTCTATCCAACTGCCTGCGGAACCAGGCCTGTTGGAATGGTTACAAGAACATTATCCACATTCACAATATCACTTGATCACTATATGAAATACGAAACATTAGAATCAGCACACGCCGCAGGTGCGGCACCTTGGGATCTACGAGTAGAAGAACTGTCGGACTTTCATGTCACTGTGTTCCGCGATCGTTTTCCGGTTACCAATGGTCATTTGTTGTTTGTGCCCAACTACAACACCCCCGAGGTCATCTCAGATGCATTTTACAGTGCTCAGACTGTGGGCGACTCCATGGTTGTTCTTGGTGAGTGTGATGCCTACAACATTGGTATCAATCAAGGCGCGGCCGCAGGACAAACTGTCATGTATCCACACATTCATTTGATTCCTCGCAGAGCCGGGGACTGTGCAAACCCCATAGGCGGTGTGCGTGGTGTAATCCCCGCACAACAGAACTATAAAACTGGTGGCTATCAACAGCCTGTATAAATATTTGTTCAAGCGGTCTTGGGCGTCACTCCCGCTTTACAAACTCTGCCGCCTATGCTATAATTTAACATAGGAGAATTACAATGGCAAAATATTATTCTACAAAACACTACGGACACAACATTGGACTCAGTGCTGTGTTTAGACAGCCCAATGCCGACCATTCACACTGTCATTTGCTTCACGGCTACAGTCTGGCCTTTACATTTACATTTGGTTGCGATACCTTAGATGACAAAAACTGGGCTGTGGACTTTGGCGGACTCAAACTGCTCAAGGCCTGGTTGGAAGATCACTTTGACCATAAGTTGGCCTTGGATCAAGCCGATCCATATCTGGCCAAATTTCAAGAACTTGAAACCTTGGATCTAGTAGAGATCCGTATCTTTGATGGAGTGGGTGCAGAGAAGTTTGCCGAACATGCTTTCAAGTTTGCTGATAAATTGGTACGAGAATCCAGCCACGGTCGCTGTTATTGTGTGCGTGTTGAATGTGCAGAACATGGTGCCAACTCGGCCATTTACGAAGGCTAACATGACAGTTGACATATCCATCTTGTTACCCACACGTGGTAGGTCAGATGCACTGATGCGTAGTTTGGCCAGCCTACATGATTTGGCCACAGACTTTTCTACCATAGAACTGGTGCTGGGCATGGATCGAGATGATGTGGTAGGACTGGAATATTTCCTGCATCATGTGCAACCCTGGATTGAAAAATATAACATATCTCACAAGATTGTGGTATTTGAACCCATGGGCTATCACAATCTGCATCGCTACCTAAATGGTCTGGCCGAGCACAGTCACGGCACCTGGATGTTCTTTTGGAACGACGATGCTGTAATGAAGACCTCGGGCTGGGACACCTACATACGTGCCCGTACCGGTGAGTTCAAATTGTTAAGCGTGATCACTCACAACGAACATCCATATTCGATCTTTCCCATCATTCCACGTGAATGGCATGAAAAACTGGGTCACATCAGCCAACACAGTCTCAATGATGCCTGGGTCAGTTGTATTGCCTATGCACTGGACATCTTTGAACGCATACCTGTGTATTGTGACCACCAACGTGCAGATCTTACAGGTGTAAACAATGATGAAACTTATCAACGCAGAACAGTGCTAGAAGGTGATCGAGGCAACCCGTTGGATTTTAACTATCCAGATGTGGTGCAACTAAGAATGCAGGATGCGGCTGCTCTTGCACAGTGGTTGCAGGATGTAAAGGGGCAAGACATGACATTCTTTGCAGAATGTTGTGACGGCACACGTGACCCTTGGGTCAAAATGCGAGCCAACGACCCCAATCGACAAGTTATCAGTATGACAGTGGATCGATTAAATAAAGAATGACCAAAAGAACTATAAGTTTTGTACAGCCTAACTTTCAACAAGGCCCTAAAGAGTTTAATGCTTACTATTTGCCCTATTCAGCAGGCGTTATATTAAGTTACGCCATGGGCTTTGAACACATTCGCGAGGCCTGGGCTATAGATCAGTTGGTCTGGCGTAGAGAGCCCATAGAGGAACTGGCACCCAGATTGGCTCAAAACAATGTAGTGGCATTTAGTACATACGTGTGGAATCACAGATACAACTACAAACTGGCCCGACGCATCAAAGAAATCAATCCTGAAGTAAAAATCATCTTTGGTGGCCCTGAACCGGCTATTGAAGATCCCGAATTGTTTATCAAAGAACCGTTTATGGACTTGGTCAGCAAGATGGAAGGTGAGATCACCTTCAAACGCATACTTGAAGACTTTGATACTGATTTCACGCACATACCTGGGCTACTAATAAACACGCCCGGTGGCTTGGTCAATACCGGTGACTGTGCCAGAATAGATGACTTGGATCAAATACCCAGCCCTTACCTTACCGGAATCTTTGATCAGATCATTGAAGAAAATCCTGATGTGATATGGAACGCCACCCTGGAGACCAATCGTGGATGTCCTTATCAGTGTACATTTTGTGACTGGGGCAGTCTGACCTACAACAAGGTCAAGAAGTTTGAACTCACTCGGGTGTTCCATGAGATGGATTGGATCGGGGCCAACTGTGGTTTTGTCACAATCACTGATGCCAACTTTGGCATGTTTGTGGAACGCGACAACATGATCGTGGACAAGTTGATCGAAGTCCAAAAGCGTTGGGGCCGACTAGCATCGTTCTCCATGACCTGGGCCAAGAATCAAAAGAATGAAGTTGTGGACATTGTGAAGAAGTTGATTCGAGAAAGTCCCAACTTTGGTCAAGGCCTTACTGTGAGTGTACAGAGCATGGACCATGATGTGTTGGAAAACATCAAGCGTAGAAATCTAGACCAACACAAGATCGACGAAATCTTTGCCTTGTGTGATCGCAACAACATTCCGGTATATACAGAGTTAATCCTGGGCTTGCCTGGCGAAACAGTGGCCAGTTGGAAAGATGCATTCTGGAAAATTTTCCGTGCAGGCAATCACACAGGCATAAACATTCTGCAGGCACAGTTGTTGGAAAATGCCGAAATGAATCTGCTACAAAAACGCATGTGGAAGATCGAATCAGTTCCTGTGTATGACTACATGAGTGGCAGCCACGGTGATGCTGACCTCAACGAGTGTGTGGATGTGGTTATCAGCACCAAAGATATTCCGCAAGAACAAATGCTAGACACCCTGGTCTGGAACAGTTTTATCCAAACATTCCATATCAATGGCCTAACCACTTATATTGCTAGATATCTTGACAAGGCACATGGCATTGAATACAGCAAGTTTTATGATGATCTGTATCAGTGGGTTCAACAGGATGACTGGTTCCGTAAGCAATTTGCAGAAACACGCAATTACTTTGAGAACTGGACTCGTCAAGGATCCATTGATCATCCGCCCATTGGCAACATTCAAGTGTTTGGCTGGAACCTAGTACATCGCACAACCTTGTACATGCAAAAGCAAGATCGAGTGGCCTATGTGTTCGATAGTGTTGACAGATTCGTAAAAAGTCATTACAATATTGACAAGGACACACTGGATCAACTCATGCAATTCCAACGGAACTATGTGATTGACTATCGTGACCTTAAGTCATTGCCTATAAAACAACAGTTTGATTATGATTTCCTTGGTTATATCCTGGATGACGAACCGATCAAACAATCATGCACATACACATTTGACACCGTAGAAGATCAAGACATGAGCATGGACCGTTTTCTTGAAAACATGTATTTTGCTAGAAAGAGAAACTTTGGAAAAACAATTATCACCCGAGATCGAGTCCAAGACATCGCACTTGCCCGAACGTGATCTCTCTATAGATATCAGCATTTTGATGCCGGTTCGCGGTAGACCCGAGCCCATGCAAAAGTCTTTTGCTAGCCTTGTGGAACTGGCCAAAAATCCTGAACGACTGGAAATCTTGATTGCCTTTGATGATGACGATGTAGACACAATTGACTATTTTGTGGAAAACATTGCACCTTACTTGGATGGCAAGAATGTGCGCTATAGTGCCATGCAATTCAAGCGACTGGGCTACATCAGGCTCAACGAATATCTAAATGAACTGGCCCGACACAGCCATGGTGCCTGGATATTCTTTGGCAATGATGATGCTGTGATGACCACCCAGGATTGGGATCAGGTGATCATGGATCACGACGATAAGTTTGCTTTGTTACGAGCAGAAACCAATCATGAGCACCCTTATGCAATCTTTCCCATTGTGCCACGCAAGTGGGTGGAAATTACCGGCCATCTCTCACCACATCAAATCAATGATGCCTGGGTAAGTCAAGTGGCCTGGATGCTGGACATGGTCATTACTATCCCTGTCTTGATTCACCATGAACGCTATGACCTTACAGGCCTGAATGGTGATGATGTGTACAAAAATCGACCCATGCTGGAAGGCAATCCCAAAAACCCACGTGACTTCAATCATGAATCCTGGCGTAGAACCAGAATTGACGAGTGCATGAAACTGGCACAACACCTGGCAGTAATAGGGCATGACATGACCCATTTCCGCTGGGGCATACAGGGCACCGACGATGCTGGCAACGATTATGACATCTGGTGTAAAATGAATCTCGCAGATCCCCACAAACGCTTAAAACAATGGAAATCCTAACGTGAATAATAATCAACTGATCGACCGTATAAAGAACTACTGGAACACTCAACCCTGTAATGTCAAACACAGCCTGAGTGAACCTGGCACAGAACAATACTGGAATGAAATAAGCGAGCGTAGATACTTTGTGGAACCACACCTGCGTGACCTAGCCAGTTTTCATTTGTGGCGTGGCAAACGTGTGTTAGAAGTGGGTTCAGGCATTGGGTCGGATGCTGTGGAATTTGTGCGTCACGGTGCTGAATATGTGGGCATTGATCTTTCGGCAGAATCTGTGGCCATGAGTCGACAGCGATTCGACTTGTTTGGTCTTGATGGTGAGTTTCATGTGATGGATGCCGCAGACACTGCCAGCATGTCTGCTTTAGGCCGGTTTGATCTAGTGTACTCTTGTGGTGTGCTACATCATTACCCAGACATGACCACTTGTCTTGATAACATTCACAACGCATTAGATCCAGATGGTGAGTTCCGCATGTTGGTATACGCAAAGAATTCCTGGAAGTATGCCATGATCCGAAAAGGACTGGATCAGTTCGAAGCACAAGCCGGATGCCCATACGCACAGGCTTATTCAAATGATGAAATTTACGATTTGCTAAATGGCAAATTTGAGGTGCTAAGGATTAGACAATCGCATTGTTTCATGTATAATGTACCCAAGTACCGAGAAGGCGTCTATGAACTAGAGCCTTGGTTTGAGGCCATGCCAGAAGAAATGCGTGAAGCAGTGAAAGAATATCTAGGTTGGCATTTATTAGTCAAAGCAAAGAAAATATGAGTAAACTAAAAGTAGCAGAATTATTTTATAGTGTACAAGGCGAGGGCAGGTACATGGGTGTACCTAGTGTGTTCTTGCGTGTGTTTGGATGCAACTTCAAGTGTGCTGGGTTTGGCATGCCCCGAGGCGAACTCAGCACCGAAGTAAATGACATTGCTAGCCGAGTACACTACTATAAAACATACAACGAACTGCCCCTGGTATCCACAGGATGTGACAGTTATGCGTCATGGGATCCAAGATTCAAAGACTTGAGTCCCATGTTGGAAACCAATGCTATTGTGGATCGTATTATGCAAATCCTGCCACATCGTCGTTGGGAAGATGAGCATCTTGTGATCACAGGTGGTGAGCCCTTGTTGGGATGGCAACGTGCTTATCCTGATCTGTTGAATCATGCCAGCATGTCAAGATTGAAAGAAATTACATTTGAGACCAATGGCACACAAAAGTTAGATGATCAATTCAAACAACACTTGCACACGTGGACCTATCATCATGGTCAAGACTTCCACAGAGAAATCACATTCAGTGTGAGTGCTAAGTTACCCGGCTCAGGCGAGTCATGGTCAGATGCTATCTGTCCTGATGTGGTGTGTGAATATGAAGAATATGGCTATACATATTTGAAACTGGTAATCGCAACAGAGGAGGATTTAGCAGATGCAGAACGTGCAGTTTTGGAATATCGCACAGCAGGCTTTACGGGTCCTGTGTATGTCATGCCTGTGGGTGGGGTTGAGCGGGTGTACAATCTTAATAATCGATCAGTGGCAGAAATGGCCATGCGAAAAGGCTGGAGATACTCAGACCGACTCCAAGTGCCACTCTTTAAAAACGAATGGGGTACCTGATGGGAATACTTGATATATTCAAAAAGAAGCCTCCTCCTCCTGAGCCCCGAGTCCGGGCTGAACCCAAACCCAAGGAGCCGGTCAAGACCGAAAAGCAACTGGCCACTGACCGTGGCGAGCCTTGGGTGGCAATTTTGCACATGGACATTATCCTGAAAATCTGCATCAAGGTGCGTTTGAACTAGACTGGAATGACAAGTTTATATTCAATCTCATTCGTGCAGGTTATCAACTCAAAAAAGAAGACACGGACGCAGAGATTGTGGATCGCTGGTTCCAAAATGTCTGCCGCCATGTTGTGATGGAAACGTGGGAGCAAGAAGAAGCCATGAAAAAGTCAGGCATTTATGTTCGCGCTACAGATATCGGTGGCGGACGCACAGAGGTCTCTTGATTACAGAGATTTTTGTAAATGGTGACAGTTATTCTGCTGAAACTCAAGGACCCGATACTTACAGTAAATATCTTGGTGAGTTGATTGATGTTCCTGTAATTAACTTTGCCAAAGGTGGCAGTTCAAATGATAGAATATTTAGAACCACATTAGAATATTGTGCCAAACTTTCAAAAGATCAACAACCATTAATAATTATCGGATTTAGTTTTGTCACACGTGAAGAAACCTGGATAGAGGATGTATCAAAGTATGTTGATAGAATCAATGATTATCCAGGTTCAAAATTTATTACTTCTCAATGGTTGCAAGATAAAGATTTAGATGAATCTACCATGCATCTAATAATTGATCAAAATATCAACAAACAAATGATAAATTTTTATACAAAATTATTCATGTTGACTCAGACATTGAAATTTTTAAATCTTCCATATTTTTTATTTTCGGCAGCCGACAATAAAGATTTTAGAAACTTAGATTGGAACAGCCTCAAAAATTTAACAATGTATCAACACATACAACAAGATCCTTGTGTGTTTGATATACATAATTTTAGTATAGGTACTTGGGCCAAAGAAAATAAAATGCAAACCACGCCAACATATCATTTATACAGTGATGGACATGAAAAGTTTGCCAACTTTTTATACAGTAAGGTTTATGATCTTATACGTTAACGGAGACAGTCACACTGCCGCTGCCGAAGCAGTGAACTCTTATGCATTTGCAGAAGATGATGGTTTGTACTATGGACTAGGGCGACGCCCACATCCAGACAATGAACGTGTGAGTTGGGGTTGCGAACTGGCCAACCATCTCCGAGCCATACTACATTGTGATGCAGAAAGTGCCTCCAGCAATGCTCGAATCATGCGTACTACACGTGCCTGGCTACAACAACAAGACAGCGTCAAAGACACTCTAGTAATCATACAATGGTCAACTTGGGAACGACAAGAGTGGTTGTACAATGGCACCTACTATCAAGTCAACGCTAGTGGTATTGATCAAGTGCCATCAGAGGCTGCCGAAAGATACAGAAATTTTGTAATCGGGGTCAATTGGGCCGAAGCAAGACAACACGCACACAGCGAAATCTGGCAGTTCCATCGCGAACTCAAACTCAACGGTGTTCGGCATGTGTTCTTTAACGGCAATTCAGATTTCTCAGGTGTGGCAAATCCTCACGACTGGGGTGTGAACTATATGGCACCTTATGATCCAGCCAATACCTACAATAGTGTGTTAAGAAACGGTGGTTTTGCTACGGTACGCCCAGATTCCTGGCATTTCGGTGAAGCGGCCCATTGCTTTTGGGCCGAACATGTGTTAAACTACATCAAACACAACAACTTGGTTTAAACATGCGATACTTGCTGATTGATACTGCTAACACATTTTTTCGTGCTCGTCATTCGGCTTTCCGAGCCGCAGATCCCTGGGAAAAGGTAGGCTATGCTCTGCACATTGTGATGAGCAGTATCAACAAGGTGCATCGCAAATTTTCTGCAGATCATGTGGTATTCGCACTGGAAGGACGATCATGGCGCAAGGACTACTACGAGCCCTACAAGAAGAATCGTGCTGTGGCCCGTGCGGCCCTGACAGAAACTGAAAAAGAAGAAGATCAGTTGTTCTGGGAGACGTTTGATAGCCTGACTAAATACTTGAGTGACAACACAAACTGTAGCGTGATACGTCACCCAGAGGCTGAAGCAGATGATGTGATTGCTCGCTGGATTGCATT
>Ga0114963_10000447_pt1 | contig 27505 bp, 35 predicted proteins | sample C_131016_EF_Meta_FD_87019 | JGI IMG/M metagenome (GOLD analysis project Ga0114963, IMG submission 87019) | Freshwater microbial communities from Lake Croche, Canada to study carbon cycling - C_131016_EF_MetaG | ecosystem: Environmental > Aquatic > Freshwater > Lake | place: Lake Croche, Canada... | reverse complement strand
GGTTTTGTTACCTAACGCAGTTTTGAGCGAACAACTTTTTGCCATCCGCTTTGCTTTCAAGACTCAATCTCAATAAGACATGAAACTCCAAATTACTTACCTAAAGACCAACGACCTGCTACCTTACGCAGGCAACTCCCGGACCCACTCGGACGAGCAGGTGAACCAGATCGCCGCATCGATTAAAGAGTTCGGCTTCGCCGCCCCTATTTGCGTCGCCGAGGGCACGATCCTTGCCGGCCACGGGCGCGTTATGGCCGCTCGGAAGCTTGGCCTGCAGGAAGTCCCCACCGTGGACCTCTCCCACCTGACACCCGCCCAGCGTCGGCAATACGTGGTGGCCGACAACAAGCTCGCCCTTAATGCCGGCTGGGACGAGGAGATGCTCGCCGCCGAGATCGCGCTGATGGCCGAGGAGGGCAGCGACCTGGACGTGCTTGGCTTTACGGCTGATGAGCTGGCGGAGCTAAGGGAAGAAACCCAAGGATTAACCGAGCCCGACGAGGCACCGAGCGTCCCAGCCATGCCGGCTTCAGTCCTTGGCGACGTTTGGGTGATGGGCAACCACCGGGTGATGTGCGGAAGCTCGACCGAGGTTGCGTCGGTGGAGAAGCTGATGGCCGGCGAAAAGGCCGAGCTCTGGATCACCGACCCGCCTTACAACGTCGCTTACGAAGGAGGCACCGGGCTCACCATTAAAAACGACGACATTGACGACGCCAGCTTCCGCGCATTCCTAGTCGCCGCCTACGGTGCAGCCGACGCCGTGATGAAAGAGGGCGCGGTGTTCTACGTTTGGCACGCCGACTCAGAGGGCTTTAATTTCCGCGGTGCTGCGCAAGACGTAGGTTGGAAAGTCCGCCAGTGTTTGATCTGGGTAAAGAGCTCGCTAGTGATGGGTCGGCAGGACTACCAGTGGAAGCACGAACCTTGTCTTTACGGATGGAAAGAAGGCGCAGCCCACTACTGGGGCAGCGACCGCAAGCAGACCACGGTGCGCGAGTCCGCCGAGCAGATCATCCAACAAAACGAAGACGGCTCCCTTCAACTATCAGTTGGCTCACGAAACCTTCGGATTCATGGAATAGAAATGATGGTCGAAGACCTTGCTGGTTCGGTGATCAGAATTGAAAGGCCGAGCCGCAACGCCGAGCACCCGACGATGAAGCCGGTCGAGTTGTTTGCCTACCAGATCGGCAACAGTTCAAAGGTGGGAGGCGTCGTCCTTGATTCCTTTGGCGGCTCCGGCACCACGGCCATCGCCTGCGAGCAGCTAGGCCGCTCCGCCCGCCTGATGGAACTCGACCCCAAATACGTGGACGTAATCGTCACCCGCTGGCAGAACTTTACCGGCAAGCAGGCGACCAACGAAGCCACCGGCAAAACCTTTGACGAGACGAAGGCCAAGATGGAAGGCGCAAAGAAATGAGCGGCCCCGACAAAACGAAGGGCGTCGGCGTCACCACGCTGGCCAAGGTCTTTGACCTTACCCCGATGCGAGTGCAGCAACTCGCCAGCGCGGGCGTGATCGTGAAGGTCGGGCATGGCACCTACGCGCTGATGGACTCGGTGCGTGGCTACGTTAAGTTCCTGCGCGAGCGCGCCGACCGCACTGGCGGCAGCAAGGAGCTTGCCGAGGTCAAGCGACTCATCGCCCTTGAGGACTTAAAAATGAAGCAGCGCGAGAACTCGGTGCGCGACAAGGACGTCGTGGCCGCCGAGGAGATCCGCGCAATGGTCACGCTCGCTACGGCAAAGTGGGGCAGCATCCTTGCAACCAAGCTAGAGACCGAAGCGCCGGCGCGGCTGGTCGGCAAAGATTCCGCCGAGATGCGCGAAGAGATGCGCGCCGTCGTCGCCGAGCTCAGCGCAATCAGCCGCACGCTTTTCGTGGGCGAGATAGCGCCCGAGATCATGGCCGGCGAAGACGAGCAGACCCAGAAAGACGAAGCCGCTGCCATGGAAGAACTCAACACCGAGGACGAGACCACCGAGGCCGATGCTTAGGATTCCTCAACCGCTGGCCGACGCTTGGGGCATCCCGGCGCGTGATACCCGCCCCATCTACGAGTGGGCGCGTGACCACGTTGCCGACATCCCCGGCTCGCCGATCCGCGGTCGCTTCGACATCCGCAACTCCCCGTGGCTCAAGCGCCCGTTTGAGACGCTCACCGACCCGCTCTGCCGCCATACCACGCTCATCGCGCCGGTGCAAACGGGCAAGACCCTGCTCGCCGAGTTGGCCGTCGCCTACCGCCTCGCCAACGACCCCGGTCCCTGCTCCTTCACGTTTCAATCCGACGAGATGGCCGCGATGGAAGCCAAGACCCGCTTGATGCCGCTGCTTGACTCCATTGAGTCCGTCGCCCGCCTGCTTCCGCGCCCAGGCCCGCTCCGCACCCAGCAAGAGATCTTTCTCGGCAACCAGTTCCTGGTTCTTAACTCGGCCAACCTCGCGCACCAGCAAAGCCAATCCATCCGCTTCAAAATCAACGACGAGCTTTGGTTCCCTCGCTGGGCCGAGATCTACCCGCATGCCCTCGCCCGCGTCTCCGCTTTCGAGGCCCAAGGCATTTCTCACATCCTCGACATCTCCCAAGGCGGCACCGAAGGCGACACCGCTTGGACCAGTTTTGACGGCGGCACGAAAGAAGTCTGGCACGCCGACTGCGCTGGCTGCGCCAAACCTATGCCGCTGAAGTTTCGATGCAGCCGCACCGATGGTGGACGCGCGGGCGTGGTATGGGATGCAAAGGCGAAGCGCGACGACGGCACCTTCGACGTTGCACTCGCCGCGGCATCGGTGCGCTTCGTCTGCCCTCATTGCGGCCACGAGCACGCCGACACCGACCGCACCCGCCACCAGTGGCGCACGACGGGCCGCTACGTCACACCCACCGGCGAGGCACCCGCCCGCCGCCGCGTGAGCTTCACCTACGACGCCGTGGTTGCGCTCCCGATGGAAACCCTTGCCGCCCAATTCTGCGCTGCGGAGAACGTGTTCGCCAAGATGGGCGACGAGACCGAGCGGCGCAATTTCAAACAAAAGAAGGAGGCCGGCTTCTGGACCATCGAGCGCAACGTGATCGAGCTCGGCGACCGCAAGCCCTCCGGCTACACCAGCCAGACCCACCGCGACGCACCGCTGCCTGGCGAGATCGCCCGCGTGATGACCTGCGACAAGCAGCAGGCCGGCTGGTGGGTGGAGATCGGCGCGTGGACTCCCGAGCCCACCTACCGCCAGCTCTACTTTGGCAAAGTCGAAACCCGCGATATGTTGCGCGAGCTCCAGCGCATTTACGGCGTGAAGGACTACGCAGTCGGTCAGGATCGCGGCTATATGCCGAGCGAGGTGGACCGCGACTCGGTTGCGTTCGGTTGGAGCGGCATCCAAGGCGCCAAGACTAAAGGCAAGCGCTGGCCGATGCGCGCCCATGACGGCAGCATGATTCTGACGCCCATCTCCGACACCCTGTTTGCGACGGTCGGCAACGACCAGACCGCACCTTACATCGAGTTTGACGGCGAGTGGGCCAAGGACGTCCTCTCCGCTAGCCTCTCCGGTCGCGGCTTCCCCTATTTGCTCCCCGACGACCACAACCCGCTCTGGCCTGAGCAGGTCAAAAGCGAGGAGAAGCGCGAGGTGAGACCTGGCATCTGGCACTGGATCGAGGTGAAGCAAAACAACAATCACGCCCTTGACACCGCTGCCATGCAGATCGCGGTCGCGCTGGCTCGTGGTATTCTGCGGAGCCCTGCGTGAGCCTAAGAAAAGAATCTTTGATTTAGCTGGTTCAACTCCGTCTTCCGATTTTCTTTATGATACAAACGCTACACCAATCCCAACTCAGCCCTGCGGATAACAAATTCCATCTCGGCAACGGCGAGGACGGCAAGCACTACTGGCTGACGCCATGGGAGGAACCCGCAATCGCCAAGCTGGTGGCCGATTTCGGCCCGTTCGACTTCGACCCATGCCCCTGCCCCAAACCTGCGGACTTCGACGGCCTGACCTGCGAATGGGGGCAACGCAACTGGGTAAACCCGCCCTTTGGATCCATCATGCACAACGGGAAAAAAAAAGGCCCGACCGCATGGATGCGAAAGGCGATAGAGGAGCAGAAAAAAGGAAAGCTGTCCGTCGTGGTCTATCCGGTGGACAAGTGGGTTCTGATGATGCTCAACGCGACCGGAGCGGGCAACATCCGCAATCTGGGCGACGTGCGCTGGCTGGCGACCGAGGACGGATCCCGAGGCAAGGGAACCGGGCGATATATCGCGGCCTTTATTCTTCTGCCTAACAGGGAGTAGTCGGAACCTTTTCCAAATCAGATCACAAGCCCACCCGCAACGGTGGGGTTTTTCGTGTCCACATTTTACGCTCGCCCGCCTAATGCGGGTTTAGGTTCCCGTGTTTTGTGTAGCTACCGCCAACCCTCCGACGCGATGGGGCGCGGCTAGTCCCCATCCGGGGTTTTATCACAGCGCAGGCGGGGGCGCTGGCAATCGCCTCACCCCGCCACTTTTTACGATGCGAGCCATTGGTAATGGCTACCGTGTCCAATTTCTGCACCCAGTTTGCGACCCTCGGCAACCGCATTGATGCGGCTGAGGGCGTGATCTACGGCGTTGCAGTCATCACCAAAGGCCCAGCTCTCGGCCACGGGATGTCGGTGGACGACACGACCCTTGCCGGCGTGGTCGCTCAAGCCAACACCTACGAGGGCGGCATGAAGGTGAAGCTCGACCACACCGACTCCGCCGGTGCCATCGTCGGCTACCTTCGCGGTTTCCGCATTGAAGGCGACGCCGTGCGCGCCGACCTGACCCTGCTCAAGTCCTCTCCCCACCGCGACTACGTGCTGGAGATCGCCTCGACCATTCCCGACACGTTCGGCCTCTCCATCTCATTTTCCGGCGCCGACGAAAAGATCGGCGACCACGTGTTTGCCCGATGCACGGAGATTTACTCCGCCGACATCGTGAGTGAGCCCGCCGCAAACCCTTCCGGCCTATTTCAGGCCGGCGATACCCAACCCACCTCCCCCCCACAAATGACTCCCGAAGAAATCCAGGCAGCGATTGCTGCCGCCCTCGCCCCCCTGGCCGAGAAAATCGCGGCCCTTGAAGCCGCCAACGCAGTCGATACGGCTGCGCATGCCACCAACATGTCCGAAGCCGACAAGGCCAAGGTCCAACTTGCTGCCAAAGAAGCCGCGCTGTCCGTCCTGCGCGAGTTCTCGGCCAATCTCCCTGCTCCGGTTAAGTTCTCCGCTCCTGCGGTCGAGCCCACCGCCGAGAGCTTCGAGAGCATCGTTCGCGCCCTCAAGGCCGGCGGCACCAAGCACAACGACGCCGTGCGTAAGACTCAGGCCGAGAAGCCCGAACTCTACGCCACCTACCTTTCCCGCGCCCAAAAGGGCGAGGTGATTCTGTTCTAACCCTAATCCATCCATCCCATGTCCACCCTATATTCAGGCAACGGCACGTTCCTTGCGAACACCACCGTTACCGCTTTCCGCGCCGTGGTGCTGTCCAGCAATGGCGGCATCACCCTCAACTCCGGCTCCACCAAGCCGGACGGTTTCGCTCTGATCGACGGCGCCTCTGGCGATTACGTCTCGGTCAAATTCCTTCACAACCCCGGCACCCAGAAAGGCGCGCTCTCCGCTTCCCCGATCACCATCGGTGACGTGGTTTATGCCGCCAACGCCGGCAATGTTTCGCCTGCCGGCACCGTCGCCATCGGCAAGTCCCTCACCACCTCCGCCGTCACTGGCGCGATCATCGAGTTCATCGCCAACACCCTCTAATCACTACCCATCATGTATTCAAATTCAAATGCCATTTACCGCGCCGAGTTGGCCGGTCACGTTTTCGAGACCGAAGGCTGGGAGAAGAACCTCATTGGCACGCTCGCGCTGCCCGTTGTCGAGGTTGCCCTTCCCGAAGGTCAATATCCTAAGTTCCAGAAACAACAGGGCCAGTTGCTCAAGACCGAGGTTAAGGCCCGTGCGCCTTACTCCGGCTTTGCTCGCGGCACCTCGTCTTTTGTTCAGGACACCTACACTTGCTTGGAGTATGGTTTCGAGCAGGCTGTCGATGACACGATCCGTTTGAAGAACGCCACGTTCTTCGACTCCGAGGTGATCGCCACCCGCCTTGCCCGCCGCAAGCTCCTGCTCGCTCACGAGCTCCGCGCCGCCGCCGTGCTGTTCAATGCCACTACCTTCACCAGCACCAACTCTGGCACCGCTTACACCACCGCCAACATCGCCACGTTCGATGTCGGCAATGACGTCGATGATGCCAAGGATCGTCTGATCAGCAAGGGCGAGACCGCGAACACCGTCGTCATCCCCTATCAGGTCGCCACCCGTCTCCGCGCTTCCACGAAATTCCAGAACCGCGCTCGCGGTGCAGGTGTTTCAAGCGATTCTATCCTAAACCTTGATGCGTCCGCCATGGCCGACGTGTTCGGTGTTGACCGCGTCCTCATCGGTCGCGCCGCTTATGATGGTGCTGCCGAAGGTATCGCGTTCTCCAGCTCCCTGATCTGGTCGAACAGCTACATTTGGGTGGGTAATGTCGGCACCAGCATCTTAGACGGTGGCGCTGCCTACACCCTCAACTGGTCGCAGTATGGCACCGTTCTCAACGTCGAGACCTACCGTGACGAACCGATCAAGTCGGACATCGTTCGCGCCGCGCACTCGACCGCCGAAAAGGTTGTCAATTCCGCCGCTGGGGAAATTATTGCTACTCAATATTCCTAAGCCATAAGCGCTTAGTTCTGAGCCCACCCTTTTACCGGGGTGGGCTTTTTTGGGCATGAACGATTACTCTCAGCACGGCGAGCAAGCAGTCATCTTGGCCCACTGCGGCGCACCTGGCGTGTTCCTCGACATCGGAGCCAACGACGGCGTGACCTTCTCCAACACCCGCGCCCTCGTCGATCTGGGCTGGCGAGGCGTCCACGTTGAGCCCGGGGCCGCAGCGTTCGCCAAGCTCAAGCAGAACCTCCCCAACGCCTGCGCCTATCAGGTCGCCGTGTCGGATCAGGACGGAGAGGCAACGTTCCACGAGTCCGACGCCAACAGCCGGCACATGGTTTCGTCGCTAGTCGAATCGGAACTGCAAAGGTGGAGCTGCTACACCTTTGCCGAGGTTCAGGTTGAGACCCTGACCGTCGCAAGCCTGCTCAAGCGCGCCGAACTTTCGCGGGTGGATTTCCTAAGCATTGACGCCGAAGGATCGGACCTCCTGATCTTCCGCCAGTTCGATTTATCCGCCCTCGGCGTGCGGCTGGTTTGCGTTGAGCACAACGGCAGCGACATCGTGCCGTTCGACAACCACGCCGCCAGCCACGGCATGAAGCGGATATTCAACAATGCGGCCAATTGTATCTACGCACGACTATGAGCGACTTCGACCTTACCCAACTTGAAACCGACATGAGCGCCATCTGCTCCACCACCTATTCCGGCGAAGCCTTCGTCGTTGGTGGCGTGACCTACTCTGGCGTGTTCGGCCAGACCGACCAGCAGTTCGGTTTTGAGCTCGTCGGCAACCGCACCGATGCGACCGTCAGCCTGGCATTCAGCCGGGGCGTTTACACCCCCACGATCAACGCGCTGGTCTATCGCCCCTTCGACTCGACCACCTACCGCATCACCGACTTCAAGCCGGACCTGCAAGCCTACGACTGCACGCTCAACAAGCGCCTCGCGTGAACCTGAATATCGACCTCAATACCGCCGAGTTCCGCATGGCCGCGCAGCGGGCGGTGCGTGAGCTACGAGCCAATTCTACCGAGTTAATCCGAGAAGAGGCACGGCTTTTTATCGGCGAGTTCATGAAGCTCACGCCACCATTTGCAAAAGGTAATTACGGAAAAAGCATTGGAAATAGCGCTGACTTTGAGGCAGGGAAAAAACTTATCACGCATGACCTTGCCCAAGTCGCAGGCCACGCCGAAGAAGGGTTCCTCCATTTTGTGGTCAAGGAATTTGGCGGAACGACTCAAATCCGAAAGCAGTTTTTTAAGAAAGGAAGTAAAAAACCATATTTGATTGATTGGGATAAAGTTGCTTTTACAACCGGAGAATTAAGCAAGTTTCATCGCAGTAAGATGGATAAGCGCGGACGCCCGCCGAACCACTACAAGATGGGCGACAAGTCCTACGGCAGAGCGGACAACAACATCGGTCGATGGGTTGCCAAACAAAAACTTATAGTTCCAAACGAGGTTTATTCACGATATTTGGCGGACCTGATTTATAATGTTGGAGCTGCCAAGGCCACATTTAATGCCGCAGCCATGATTTTAGGCATGAAGCGCATACCTCCTTGGGTAAGGCGACATGGTGATCTTGGTTCATATTCAGAAGAGGGTAGCGGAGAAACTTTTGCCGTCACTCTAGGCGGAAGATCACATGTTCCTGGCGCACAGGGAGCAGCCAATATGGCCATTGCAATTCGAGGAAAGAAACTCACCGCCGAAATCCAGCGCTTGGTCAATTCATTTGCCTCCACCGGCAAGATCCTGACTCGTCGAAAATCCTTTAATTCCGAATAATTTATGCCCACCCAATACGACATCACCGACATGGTAAAAGACGCCGTGAAAAGCGTCCTCGCCGCCGGTCAAAACTACGTTCCCACCGCCGCCATCCGCACCAACCGCAGCGACATCGCCGCGGTCGCTCCGCGCATTGATGTTACGGTCACCGGCGTCAGCCGCGCCAGCGAGCAGATGGCATCCGCCAACGGCGCGTTCTTCTTCAACCATTTTGAGGTTGGAGTGGACATTGCCATCGTCTCCGACCGCGCAGGCGACGGGGCCGCGCAGCACGACCTCATCCTTCAGCGCGTTCGCTACCTGATGAGCCGCGAGGCGCAGTCGTTTGTCTCTCCGGTGGTCACGCTCTTTGAGCCGCTCGACATCGTTGAGTCGGGTGAGAGCCACGAGGTCACCGAGGAGACCCGCGAAGACACCTCAACCGTTTCCTATCGCCTCCCGATTGGTCTGCTTGGCTCCAGCTACACCGTGCCAACCTCCGGCACGCTGGTCTGATTTTTTACGAAGCGGCCATGGGTAACATGGCCATCCCATATCTTACCACCGCAACTCTCCCCTACGGCTCCCGCGTTCTTACTTTGAGCGCAGTTGGCTACATCGCCAACAGCTTCTCCACCTCCACCGGACTGCAAGTCATCGACCGCCAGGATGAGGTCGGCGCGCCGAACGGTGCAGTTGGCATCCGCCAGCCGATCACCGGCTCGGCTTCGCTCCAGCTCGCCACCACCTCCACAACCTTTCCCGCAGCGGGCGACCAGTTCACTGCGAACTCGGTGACCTTCTTTATCACCGAGGTCTCCAAGCCTGAGTCCCAGAACGGTTTTAAGATGGTCGATATTACCTTCCGCGAATCCGTTTAAGGACGTGAAACCCCGTGGACTCCACCGCTCTATGGGCTGAGAAATACTTTCCTCGCTGGCACGCAATGCAGGCGAGGGAGAACGCGCTGCGCGAGCAGGCGTTCATTGAGTGGAGTTCGGTAGTATGCGGCGAGCGCATCCGCCAGATGACCCTCGGCGATATGCTGATGCTGCAAGGTCTCGGCAACCCCTACGTTGCCGGCGAGGCCTACCCCGAGGCCGTGGACGTGATGCAGTTTCTCTGGGTGCTCTCCGTCGAGAATAAGGGCAGTCGGCTCCGCAAGTGGTATCAGCGCCGCAAGCTGATCCAGAGAGTGGCCCAAATCAAAGCCGTGGACCCGCTGGCGGAGTGCGGCACGCAAATCGATGCCTACATGGCCGACGTTTTCCAAGATGCGCCGAAGGGCAGCAAGTCCGACCGCCGGCCCCTCGGCGTGTGCTTCATGGCCTCCATGCTCACCAGGCTTGCCTCTGCGCTCGGCCCCCACGATCCCGCCACCGGCGAGGTCTGGGCGCGCTCCCCGCTCGCGCGCATTTTCCAATATCTCAAAGCCATTCGCGCCAACGAGGCCGAGGGTGAGTTCAAGGACTCGTCGCCATCCGACAAGGTAATGAGCGACTGGCTTGAAGAGATCAACCGCCCCGCTGCTTAACTTTTTCCACATGGCCTTCTTCTCAGAAATCAACGCACGCCTCGGGCTGGATATTAGCGAATTTGAGAAGGGAATGCTTGATGCAAATCGAGCGGCAAAAAAATCAGCAGATGCGCAGGCAAAGCTTGCCGACTTTAGAAGGAATAAAGCACTTGAAGAGGCTACTGATCTAAATAAGATTAAAATCTTACAGGGTGAATTGGTTCAGCTTTATAATCTAAGAAAGATTGCAATTGCCGGGTCTGCACCATATTTATCAACTCAACTTGAGATTGAGAAAAAAATGGTTGAGATCGGCAGAGTTAGAGTAACTCAAAAACAAGCCGAAGCCTCAGCATCTGCTTCAGTTGCTGCTTCAGATGCCTCATTCACTAAATCTATTCAAAAAAAGGTAGCTGCTTCATCTGGAGGAGCTGGCGGACAAATTGCAAGTGGTGTTGCTGGTGCAGCTACGGGTGGTTTTTTATCAAGAAATGCATCTAAAGGATTGGGTCTAGTTAAATCAATCGGAGGTAAACTTGGACTAGGTGGAGTATTAGCAGGATTATTTCCTGAAGCGGCAGGCGTTGCTACCGCAGCCGCCGGAGCAGGAACTGCTGCGGCGGCTGGCCCTGCCGTTGCAGTAGCTGCCGCGATTGCTGGAATTGTATATGGATACAAGAAAATCAACGAATATATTGATAATATAGCCGAAAGAACAAAACAAATTACAGAGTTAATGGCAGAATCCGGCCAACGAACAAGAGACTCTTTATTAAAATCATTAGATAAAGATCCAAAAAAGAAATTAAAGTTTCTTCAAGACGAAGCAGATCAAGCGTCATTAAACTTCAAAATAGCTTATGCCACATCAATAAACGAAGAGGGAGACTTAAAAACACTCAAAGCTAAAGCCGCGTCTGAAAAAGCCAACATTGCACTACAAGAACATAAAACCACTATGCAGGAAGCGGCAGCAAATGATGCCGCCAGTGAGGAAGAGCAAATAAAAGCCATAAGTGATCAAAGAAGTAAATCTTTGTCAGATGAATTAAAAAAGAAATATGGAATTAAGTATTTGCAGATGAGTCTTGCCGAAGCTGAAAAGGAGGCAAATAAAAATGGCTTAACAAAATTACAACTGACTAAAGCTAATTTAGCAGTAGATGAAGCAAGGGACAATCTCAGTAAGTTTACAGCAGAAGAAGAGGACAAAAGAAAAAAGAAGCAAGAGCACGCAATTCAAAACGAGCTTGATTCCTTTTTTGACTCAATTGATAAAAAAACCGCCGCCGAACAAGCCCGCACCGACAAACTCAAAGAGCAGCAGAAGACCCTCCTTGAGCAAAAAAAGACCATTGAGCAGACGCTGGCCGCGCAGGCCAAGGCATCGCTCTTGCCGTCCATGGCCGATGTCGTCTCAGGCAAGCGCAACATCGGAGGCGTTGCTCGTGGTCGGGCGACGCAACTTCAACGAGATCGTGCCAGCGCCCTTGACCTTGCGGACGCCGAGCAGCGGGCGCGTGAGGAGCTTGCGTCTGGAATAAAAACAGGAGGCATTTACAATCCAGGAGGAATTAGCTCAGCAAAAGTGGATTCCATCGGAGGCATACCTTCAATAATGGGCGAAGATCCACTTGGAAAAGGCCGTCGTATCCGCAGTGAGCTTGATCAAACACGTTCCAGAATTACCACCAACGAGAATCTTCTCGGCTCCCGCATCTCCGATGCCAACCCCAACGCGGCAATGGAAAAAGAATTAGTGGAAATTAAGGAGCAACTCCAAATTCTTAACAAAGACACACTCGCCCCACAAAAAATAAAATGAGCGTTACCTCCGTTACCTTTTACCCCGGCGCAGGCGTGGCATTTACTGCCGTCGCCACCGTTGGCCCGATGGAATGGCAAGCACCGTTTCCCGGTGTTACCGACAAGGTTTTATTCCGCCAGACCTTTCAGCAGAACATCTCCAGCTGGTCTCCGCTGGCGATGAGTTCCACCTACACCGGCGCTGGCTACACCAATTTCGTCTTGGTGCGCGAGTCTGATTTTAGATCCATCGGTGGTGGCCAGCACCAGTGGAGCCGTTACTACGCAATTACGCCGGCAGATCGCGTTGAATACACTACCATGGCAGCGCAGTTTCCAGGCTATCAATTCATCCGAGATCCGATCAACGCAAGCAGCATGGCTAAGATTACATTGGATTACTTCTTGGTAAGCGATTTTACAATCGGCGGCCCCAACGTGCCTGATTTGGCAGATGCAACCGTCGTTACTTTTTCAGCCAATAACACCGCACCGCTTCTTTCTAGCGTAGAGCTTACGACCTCGACCGATTTTACAATTTCGACCTACATTGCAAAAGTTAGCTCCGACCGAGCTAGTAAATCATCGTTCTCCATTACCGCCGAAGCCCAAACTCTTAACCGCTGGGAAGGCAACTTTTACGAGCGCCGCACGGTTCAAGTGAAAGCCAAATGAAAAAGATTCAAAAGCTGGTTTCCGTCGTCGGTCCGTTTGCGACGATTGGGCAAAAGGTCAATGAGATCATTGACGCCAACCCGCCGCTTGAGGCTGGCACCGGGCTTATCATCACGCGCTCCGAGAGCAATATACTGATCGGCCTTGATAAGAGCAGCATTAAGAACCGCATCCCGCCTTGGTTCCTAACAGGCACAGTTGAATCCGGCACCGCCAAGATCAGCATCAACCCCGGACTGGTGAATAACTTTGTCCCGACCATCGGTGGCGTTTCCCTTGGCGCATTTCCTCGCCCGACTCTGACCGTCACCGGCTTAGTTGGCGTGATCGAAATCAAGGCCAGGATTGACGGTGCCGGAATCATCACCGCCGTGATCGTGCAGAACGTCTCCACAGCCACCGCAGATACCGTGACCAACAAATACAAGACCATCGGAGGCTGGACCTCTGCGAGCGACGCGTTCACCTCGGTCACCTCGATTCTAAATACCAATCAGACCCTCTACCTCTGCAACGGCACCGCCATCTGGGAATCATGAGCATCGCCGCCCAATGCCCTGATTGCTGCACTTGCCCGACCGCGACGGTGGAGTGGGACTCGCGGAGTGCGAGTAGAACGAAATGCGGAATAGAGGAGTTTGAAGGATTTGTCTCAACCCCCCCCAAAAAATACCTTACCGCGACTCTTGCAGGGATATCAGCAACAGTTTTTTTTGATGCCAACGGAGAAAAACCTTGCGACGATAACCAAGATTCGTATGATATAACATACGCTGGAAGTGCTACTCTTAACCCATCAACATGCAATGAAGATGCTTGCGGAGCTGCAATAATAATTACTGAGCCACTTACGGGGCTAACATATGCATACCGAATATTTGAGCAAGGCTTTGGCCCCAAAAACTTGCTGGACGAAGGATATGCTAATATTTGTCCATACGAGGGCGATTGCGCTGATTTCAGCTCTGAAGTGTATTTTAATTCAATCAGTGCTACTGCGGTTTCTGGCACTTACGCTACATATCAATCTGGAGCTGGTAGCTGCACCCTTTCTAACGAATACACTAATGCTCTCCTAATATCCACAGTAGTTGCAGCACTGCCCGCTTACGACGACGACTGGAACGGCACGGCAGGCAGCTTCGCGAACCTCTCCACAGACGAACTCAGCTACTCCATCCGCGAGTCCCGCTACCGCCTGCGCTTCAAAATCCCGAAAGTAAACACGGGCAAACAACTCCGCGCATCGTGGGTTGAGCGGTTCATCGCCGAGGCAGGCGTTGCGGTTACCAGCGTGGAAGTTTACGCACGCGGAGTTTATCGTCCAACCGTCACCATCTCCACTTCACCTCTAGGCACTAATGCCGCCGCGACTGCCGTGATGGCAAGCGATGGCACGGTTGCCAGTCTATCAATTCTAAACCCAGGCGCGGGCTACATTCCCCTCATCACATTCTCGGGAGGAGGTGGAACGGGCGCGGCGGCAATCGCAATTATCAATTTATCTGGTGCAGTCACGGGCGTGACGATTACGAGCGGCGGGTCTAACTACACCTCCGCGCCTACAGTTGCTTTTACCAACGTCACCGCACCCAGAGTTCGCGCCACCGGCACCGCAGTTGTTACGGGCGGCGTGGTCACCGGAATTAACGTAGGCACAGCGGGCGACTTCCGGCCCACGGTTACCGTGCAAACGGCAACAGGTGGAGGCACGACTTCGACGGGTTGGATTGCGACCCTCGCCACGACTGGGGAGGTCGCCACAATTACTGGCGGAAACGCAGGCAACTATCTTCCCACGCTTGCGTTTACGGGCGGCGGCGGGTCAAGCGCCACCGCGACTTGCACGGTGGATTCTACGGGCGGAATTGCAGCCGTAACAGTTACGGGCGGGTCTGCCTACACAAGCGAGCCGACCTTGACTATCACGGCGAAAGTCACCGACTCAACCGCCGCCGATTTAATTATCCACCTCGGCACCGAAACCGCCAAGTGCGCGGTCTGGGGTGGCACCACGCTTGGCGGCAAGTGGGTAAAGCGAGAGGTGGCGGATGCCGGCCATGCGCTCACGTCCATCGAAGTCGTCCACGGCGGCAATTACCTACCCACCGTGACCATCTCTGACGGTGGCGGCACCGGAGCAACTGCAACGGTCACCGGATTTTCGGCAGATGGCAAAGTCACCGCGATCAGCGTTGGCGCAGGAGGCACGGGCTACACCTCTGCACCCACCGTCACAATCACAGGGCGCAACGGCGGATCGGGTGCAACTGCTACGGCTACGGTTTCGGGTGGCGCAGTCACAGGCATCACGGTTGTGTTGCAGGGTGATTATTTGCCCACGTTATCCATCACGGGTGGAAGCGGCGCCGGAGCAACTGCAACGGTCGCACTCAACTCTTCCGGCGCAATCAGCGGAGTAACATTGACCGCCGCTGGCTCAGGTTTCAAAACCAACCCCACGCTTAACCTAAGCTACTACGGCACCGAGACCATTCTTCTCGCCGCACACTTTGGAACCGAAACCGAATATGCTGACAACGCTCAGCCCACTGGCACGACTCCGCTGGGTTACGTCGATGGCGTGACCCGCACCTACCCGCTCATCGGCAGCACCGGAACCGCACCTTGGAAATACTACGAACTAGCCGTTCCCGCAACTGACGGCACTACGCTAGTCGCTAACGTCCGCACCGTCTGCGACGGCACCGCCTGCCCATGATTCCCACCGGAGTTATTCAAGTTCGCTCAGACATCTGCAAAGATTGCCCAACGCCGTGCAATCCTCGTCCAGATCCAGCGGACAAGTGCTCAAGCTGCGGCATCAAACGTTGGAGCACGTGGGGCGAATGCACACCCGAGGCAGTCGCTGCCGCGCCCATGCGCGGTCTGGGCGATCTTGTTGCAAAGTTTGCCGAGCCCATCGCCCGCGTCATCGGCCTCGACAAATCAAAGTGCGGCTGTGCCAAGCGGCAGGATGCAATGAATCGCTTGCTGCCTTTTACACAGCGTCAGGATTCCTGAGTTCAAACACCGTCCGCCCTTGGTCATAACGCTCGGCTGCGTTGCTCGCCTTGTAGGTCGCATCCATCGGCACCGACGAGTCGAAGTAAGGGTGGACGTGGCGGAACTTGAGCCGCTCGCGGGCGTCGATCACCACGCCATCCCGCCAAGCTCGGTGGGAAAACTCGTTGTCGGAATACACCGACAAATACTTAGGCGAGAAGAGCGTGCCGCCTTCCTGCCGCTCAAGGCGGGCGCGGGTCAAGATGGCCATGCAGAGCAGCGAGTCGGTGCGGTTGCCGTCGCTGACGGCCAGCACCCACTCCTGCGAGGTGTCGCCGATTTCGGCGAGGATTGCAGTGTCCCAGCCGTAGCAGGGAATCCAGTCATCCGACAACTGCACCAGCACGTCCCCAAGCGCCACCTTCGCCGCTGCGTTCCATGCCCGCACGCACGAGCCGGGCTCGACCACCACGTGGGAGAACTGCTTCGCCAGCTCCACGCTCCCTGCATCGTCAGAATCCACCGCGAGGATATGCTCCACCGCTGCCGGATTCGCCGCCATGCCAAGCCAACGCTCGCGGCACTCCCACGCCGCCTGAGCCCGCCCCCGCGTGGCATGGAGCAGCGAGATCCGCACGCCCTCCCGCTTCTCCGGCTCGCGGCCATTGAGCCGGGCAATGCGCTCGGCTAGATCCAGCCCCGCCCACCCATACCACTTCGCCTCGTAAGACCAAGGCCGGCGGTGGGCCGGTGGCTCGGGCAGCGCGAGCATCGCCTGCACGCAGTCCGCCGACCGCTGGTGGTTGCCAAGCTCAAGGTTGGCCGCGATCAGCGCAGCCAGCGGTTCGCGCAGGTGCGGGTTCTCGGCAAAAGCCTGACCAAGCCAAGGCAGCGATTGCTGCGGCGTCTCGGCCATGCGGCCAAGGTTCATCAATATCTCAAACCGGAACGACTCGTGGAGGTTGGGCATAGAGAGCGCGATCTCGCCAAACTCCCGCGCCTTCGCTTTCGACTTCGCGTAGTAGTGCTCCTGGTGAACGTAGAAAAGCTGGCTGGCCGCATCGCGCAGCTGGTTGCTCAGGATGCGGAGGTTGCGCGCATGGCTCATCGGCTTTTCCGCCACCGGCGCGTGGCGCCAGACCGGCGTTGCAAAATTATGCCGGCGGTCGGTTGGCTCGCAGCAGAAGTTCTCGTGGACCGCATAAATCCAGCGCCGCCCCGCATCCCAGATCTTGCGCGAGATTAACCGTTCCCGCATCGGCGACTTGTTTGTCCCCGGCACGTCGTAGGGAAACAGCAGGAGGTCGGCGTCGGTGGTCTGCACGCAGGCCCGCACGCCCTCAATGCCCACCGCCACGTCGTCGGCGTCGCACCACATGAGCCAGTCTCCGCTGGCCTGCGCGAAGCTGGCGTTACGCGCCGCGGCAAAGGAGTCCACGTGGTCCCAGTCCGCCGCGCTGGGTCCGTTTTTATATTCAGAAAACACGAACTTTTTTCCATTCGCCGCGCACCAGTCCGCCGCAGTCGCTGCGGTGTCGTCGGCTGCGCGGTTTCCGCAGGCCCGCACCAGCGAGAGCTGGTCAAAGGCGGGGCCGAAAGAGTTGAGGCAGGCGAGGATATGAGCCGCCTCGTTGCCGACGATCATGCAGAGGGAGATTTGGGACATATCTGCCCCGCCCCGTAAAGTTTTACGAACCGCCCTTTTTAATATGGCGATGGCAAACCCTTTTATAGGTCTCGATTCGGCGACGCTCACCACGCTGAAAACGCAGGCCGTCGCCTGTTTGTCCGCCATCCTCACCAACCAGAGCTACTCGCTTAACGGGCGCAGCCTCACCCGCGCCAATCTGAACGAGGTAAAGGACATGGTGGGCCAGCTCCAGGCCGCGCTCGACATCGCCAGCGGCACCACCGCCGAGACGACCTTTGTGAGTTTTAACAGCCCGAACACCTGGTAACCATGGAACGTCCCGACATCGCCGGCCTCGTGCAGAATCAGAACGCTTTTGAGCGTGCGCTCGGTGCCATCGCACCGGGCTGGGCAACGCAGCGCCTCCGCGCCCGCATCGAAAAGCACCTCTTTGAGTATCAGGCCGCGCAAGCAAATCGCCTCTTTAATCCTCGCACCAACGAAGCACCAAGCGAGAGCCCGAAGACGAGCCGCGAGCGCAAGGTGATGATGTTTGAGGCCCGCGACCTCATCGCCAATTTCTCCGCCATCGCTGGCGTTCCTGAGAAGTTCGCTCTCAACTGCACGCCCAACGAGTGGAGCCCCGCCACCGGTGACCGCGACTACGACCGCGCCATCGCCGACTACTTCCACGCCTGGTGCAAGAAGGCCGACGTCACCGGTCGCCACAGCTTCCGCCAGCTAATCGGCATGGCGTTGCAAATGCGCCCCGTGGACGGCGACTGCGGGTTCGCGCTGCGTAAGACCGCCGACGGCCTTCGTCTCCAACTCGTCCCTGCCGACCTAATCGGCAACCCCGCCCAGATCTCGAACTTCGACAAATACATCGACGGCATCGTCGTTGATGATTTTGGAAAGCCGGTCGCTTATCGCGTGTTCCAGCGCGACCGCAACGGCTCCTACTCAAACCCCGAGGACGTCCCCGCCCGCGCCTTCTGCCATTATTTCGATCCTTTCCGCGCCGACCAATACCGCGGCGTCACCGAGTTCCACGCCGTGATCAACACCGCCCGAATGCTCAAGGGCATCCTCGATGCCGAGAAGGTCGGCGTGCGCTTTGCATCCCAGCAGGCCGCGCTGGTCTTCAACGAGCGCGGGTCCGCCTCGCTGCGCCAAGCCTTCAGCGCAGCGCCGTCGCTCACCCTTGAAAACGGGCAGCAGCGCAAGGACGAGTTGTCCGAGATGGGCATGATCAAATACTTCAACACCTCCGACAAGGTGGAGGTGATGCCGTCGCGCCCGTCGTCCGCTTTTACCGGCTTTGTCGAGCATCTGATGGACGAGATTGCGATGGGCCTCGGCATCCCCGGCGGCGTGCTGTTCGGCACCCAAGGCTACAAAGGCCCGAACGTCCGCGCCGAGTTCGCTCAGGCTGATCGCGTCTGGGACCGCCACCGTGGCGTGCTCTCCGACAAGGTGCTTGACCCAATCAAGAACGACGTGATCCTGATCGCCATTGCCGAAGGCGAAATCCCCGCCCCGCCCGCAAAAGCTGGCGAGACCGAGGTGCAAGCCCTTCGCCGCGCCCTTCGTGGTGAGTGGCGTTGGCCCGCTCGGATGTCGATCGACGTGGGCCGCGAGTCCACCGCCAACCTCAACGAAAACCGCCAGGGCATCAAATCCGGCCAGCAGATCGCCGCCGAGAATGGATACGACTACGAGGACACCCTTGAGCAGCTTGCCATTGAGGCCGCGAAAGTCTCGGAGCTCGCCGCCCGCTACGGCGTGCCAGAGACCGCCATCCGCCTGACCACTTCCTCGTTGCCCTCCACGCCTTCCGCCGCAGCTGCATCTGGCTCGCAGGTCGGTGCAGCCGCCGCCGAGGCATCGCAAGCCGCGATAGCACCCAGCGCAAGCCGCTTTGCCGATATTTCCGCCGAGCTCTCCAACCTTAATGGCGCGCAGGTCACCGCTGTGATTTCGGTGCTGGAAAACCTACGCGCTGGCGAGATCACCTCCGACACCGCCAAGGAGTTCATGCTGTCCGCCGGCATGGCGCAGGAATCCGCCAACCGAGTCGCGCAGGCCGTCTCTGCTCTGCCGCCCGAGCCCTCCGCCACCACGCCCGCCGCCATGCAAGCGCACCTCGACGTGGCCAAGGGTCTCGCCCACCGCAACACTGCCGGCGTCCGCAAGCTAGGCCGCGACATCGGCGGCAACGTGATTTTTAACGACTTGCTTTCTGGTTTCACCGACACCGCTAAATGAATCCACAACTCACGAAGTTTGCCGAGTGCCTAAGCGAATCGCACGCCCGCGAAATCAAGCTGGCGCGCTGTTTGGCCGAGTCGCTGAAGCGTATTCAGACGCTAGAGACCAAAGGCGGAAAGCAGGCGGCGGTTATCCAGACGCAGTTTCACGAGGCCGTTCAAAGCGTTGCGGAAAAGTTGGCGCAACACACCACCGCAACGGCAAGCGCACTCAGCCAGCGCATTGACGGCATCGCGCAGGCGTTGCCCATTGAGCTTTCCGCCGTTCGCAGCGAGATGGAGACGGTGCGCGAAATGGCCGCGAAAACCACCGGGGCCGCAAACATCGCCGCCGCCGAAATCGCGCAGCGCATGACGGAAATTGAGGCCAATTTTCCCGCTCAACTCGCCGCGCTCAAGACTGAGTTCGCCAAGCCGGAAGCGCAGGCCGCCGCTCCCCAATCCTTCAACCCTCGCGGAGCCTACGAGCCCGGCGAGAAATACAAGCCCTTCGATTACGTTAGCAGCAACGGCTCCTCCTACATCGCCCTTGTCGAGAACCCCACCCAGCCGCCTTCTAAAAAGTCAAAGCAGTGGATGCTGGTCGCGGCTCGTGGTGCGGGTGGTGGTGTGGATTCTGGTGGTGGAGTGAGTGGCCTCGGCACCGCAGCGTATCGAGATGTTGGACAGGCTACTGGGAACGTGCTAGAATTGACCGACAATGGCGAGGTTTTGCTTGGCGATAACAGCGGCGCGGAGGGCGTATTAAAAATATTCGACAACGTGCTCAATGATTATTCTGCCGTTCGCTCGGTAAACGGCAGCCTCACCATAAACACAAATCCCCTCGCCTTTCTTTCCCAAGTCGGCGACCGCTACCTGACCAGCTCGACGACCTCGAACACGATTGGCAACGGAGCCAAAACTTTCACCGTTGGCACGGGCCTCGCCTATTCGCCGACGCAAGACATTACCATCGTTTTTGATGCGGCACACCACATGCACGCAGCGGTGACGAGCTACAACTCGGCGACGGGTGCGTTGGTGGTAGACGTAAATAGTCACACTGGCTCTGGCACTTACGCAGTCTGGACCGTGAACGTCGGCGGCATCGGTGCAGGCGCGATCCCAAGTGGCGGCACGACGGGTCAGGTGCTGGCGAAAGTCTCCAGCAATGACTACGATGACGCTTGGGTGACTCCCACGGTTGCGGTTGGTGGCATCACGGGCCTTGGCGCGAATGTGGCGACTGCGCTGGCGATCAACATCGGAACCGCAGGATCACCCGTAGTAAACGGTGGCGCACTTGGCACGCCATCTAGTGGCACGGTCACAAACCTAACTGGCACGGCTTCAATTAACATTAACGGAACGGTTGGCGCGACTACTGCTTCTACTGGTGCGTTTACGACTATAGATGCCTCTGGTTTGATTCGGCTTGTTGGAACCACATCATCATTTCCCGCACTAAAGCGAAATGGAGCAACTCTTGAATCAAGGTTGGCAGACGATTCCCTACAAGCGGGCATGGCGGCATCTTTTTTTACTGCTGGACAAAGTGGTCAGCAAGGTTCAGTCAGTTGCACCAATTCAAGTGGTAATTCCGTTTCACAACTCAGCGGCAGCTTGCAATATGGATTTCACGCTTCATCAAGCCTTTGCTTTTCATGGGGCAGCAACGCAACCTTAAACGGTTCTAGGGACACCTGTCTTTCTCGCGTATCTGCAGGTGTTGTTGGTGTTGGTTCTGGCGGTTCGGCTGGAGATGTTACTGGCGCACTTTCGCTAAACGAAATCCGCCTCTCTAAGACGATCACCGCTGTTGCTACAACTGGTGCACAAACGATAAATAAGTCTAGTGGTGCGGTAAACTTTGCTGCTGCTGCAAGTTCACTAGTCGTAACCAACTCGCTTGTCACCATAAACAGCGTTATCCTGCTAACGGTTGCCACTAACGATACGACGATGCGGAGCGCAATCGCCGTTGCTGCTGCGGGTTCGTTTACGATTTACCCAACTACTGCACCTACCGCTGAGACCCGTGTTAATTTCTTGGTCACCAACTAAACCTATGCAACTTGAAGAACTTATTGCCTCCCTTGGTATCACGCAGCACATGGTTGCGCTGTCCAATTTCCGCGATGACCTCATCCGCGAAAACGCTGCTGCATTACAAGCCCTTGGCATCGCCAAGGACGCTGAAAAGCAAGCTGCCCTTGATGCTCTTCGCTTAGAGCTAACGCAAACGGACGTAATCGAATGAACCGCGACGAACAAGACGCCATCCAGTTCCTGCTCTCCGTCGTTGTGATCGGCGTCGGGGTGATGGCTGGCATCTGCACGCTGTTTTTCCACCTACTCACATGAACCCCACCGTCGCTCTCCTCGCCCTGCTTGCGCTGACCGGATGCTCAACCTCCCGCGCCCCCGCTTTGCGGCCTGCGGTGGTCTCTGCGCCCATTGTAGCGAGTCAGGATGGCAAGGACCGCACCGTGCTCTCCGAGGCCGCGCAGATCGACGCTATCGCTCCCGCAGCCAAGCCCCACACCGATGCACAGCGCGCCGCAGTTGCGGCTGCTCCGGCGGCAGACGTATCCCGGCTGGTCAAGGCACTTGAGGCCGAGGCGGCGCAGCTCCTCAAGGAGATTGCGACCCTTACCAAAGAGCGCGACGAGGCACGCAACCAGACCGATCGCACCATCATCATCGGTGGCTACGCACTCGTGGCGTTGCTTGTCGCTGGTGGAGTCGCTACGTTTTTTCTGATGGCCCAGCTTGCCTTCTTGGGGCCGCGCATCGGCTACGCGCTCATCGGTGCCGGCGGCTCGGTCTTCGTGATGCTCCAGGCCTACCAGTGGACCAAGGCCCACCCGTGGGTGACGGGTGCCACGCTGCTCTTTCTCGTCGCTGCCGCCGCCTTCGCCGCAGCCAACCAGATCCACGCTAAAGAGTCCGCCGCATGACCACCATCAAAACCATCCTTGCAGACCTTCTCGCAGACCGCGCCGTGCAGCTCGGAACCGGCACCAGCTCGCTGAGCCTATTCGGTGCGTCGCAGCTCACTGCGCCTCCGGTGTGGATCGGGCAGGCCACCATCTACATCGGGCTTTATGCTGCGGTGGTCGGTGGGCTATCGGCGACCGCCACTCTGGTTTACGTCATTCTCAAGATCCGCCGCATCGTAAAGAGCCCGGTAGTGGTGGAGAGCGAGTAAAATCCCATGAAATTCAAACCGCGCCGCTTCGTAGTTGTTTCTGACAATCACGGCGACATGGCCGACGCCACCGCTACCGAGGCGCTGTTCGCCTTCATGGCAGATTACAAGCCCCAGATACGCATCCATGCAGGGGATAATTGGGATCTACGGAATCTCAGGCGGGGAGCATCAGACGAGGAGAAGGCTGCATCCCTAGAGGATGACTGGGACTGTGGCACTAGGTTCTTGGAAAAGTTCTTTAGGGGGGGATCGACTAACGTCTTCCTCCGAGGCAACCACGACGAGCGTCTCTATGATTTCCGCGAGTCAGCCACCGGGCTGCTCCGCGACTACGCCGCCGATGGGATCAAGCGGGTTGAGGCGATCATGAAACGCCTCGGCGTGACGATGCTGCCTTACGACGCTGAGACGGGCGTTTACGAGCTTGGCAAACTGACCGTGCTTCACGGCTACCATTGCGGTATCGGTGCCACCAGGATGCATGCTAACATTTACGGCAACTCCCTGTTCGGGCACGTCCACACGATTGAGTCTGCGCCAGTCACCAGTCGCGAACCAGCGGAGGCCCGCTCCATAGGGTGCCTCTGCCGCCGCGATATGCCCTATATCAACCGCAAAACCGCCAAGCTCCGGTGGGCGCAGGGCTGGGCTTACGGTGTTCTTTTCGAGGACGGCACTTACCAGCTTTTCCAGACCCGCAACATTGGAGGACGATTTTATGCCGCTACCGAAATTAAAAGCTACTAAGACCAACAGTTGGGCTGCAATGTTTGCGGCAGAACTCAAAGGCCGAGAGACCGTGTTTCCTGCGGACTCCAAATCAAAGGAAGAAATTATGGCCATGCGCAAGGGAATGGGGATATGCTGTTCCCCGTCTCAGGTGCACAAATTCCTAAAAAAAGAAATGGAAGCGGGCCGACTTAAAATGCTTACGGGGCGAGTGCTCGACAAAGACGGAAAACTGCAACACGCCGCCCGCTACGTCATCGTCTCCTGATGCGCATCGAAATTACAGTCGAGACGCGAAGCGGCGGGACTGGCAGCGAACGGAATTACGTCTATGCCTGTGAAGTTCCTGACAAAACTACATTTGAAACTATTGAGGCCCACGTCTCCAGCGTCGCCCGGCTGCTCGACCGCCAGGCAAGCGAGGCGCTGGACGAGGACGATGACGACAAGGAGGATTGGAAGGGTACGCCGTAGCAGGCGGATTTTAGCGCGCAAATAAAAGATGCGATAAGCAAGCGACTGAACGCGACTTGCAAAAGATGTCGCACAAATAGATTCAGATTCTTTTCTTTTTGTGTTGCAAAACGAAAACGGCGCGGGCAAGGTCATGAGCATGGGAGGCACAACGCCGACCGACCAATTCAGACGAACAAAAACAAATCCGACAATGACTACCCGCACCGAAATCAAGCCCGCCATCGCCCGCAGCATTAGCCACAACGAAATCGTCCTCCTGCTCGTGGACGACGCCAAGGCCGCTCTCGCCGCCATCGAAAACGACGAAAACGTGACCGAGCTGGACAGCGCCACGGAAAACAACGGAGACCTCGACTTGTGCGGCAAGCGCCTTGGCGAAGATTTCCGACTCAACATTCGCTCCGTCAAATGAGCCCCCGCGGAAACCGCAACGCCGCAAAACCAGCCGCCAAACGCCGCGTGCCAATTAGTGCGCGAGTGCTGCCTGAGACCGCAGCGGCCCTGCGTGCCGACAAACGCGGCGTAGGCCGGGCGATTGATGCTCAGATCAAAACCATTTTTGTGGAAAAAACAGCTCCACATTTTCAACAATAACACACATGAACACCACACTGCTCCTAGTCCTGCTTGCCCTCTGCGTCTCCATCATCGGCGTGATCGCCCTTGGTGGCGACTGGGCCAACCGAAATTTGACCGAGGCCAACCGCGGCAAGCCCCGCGATTTTCTCGCCCCCAAACCCATCAATTCAATTAAGCCCCGCCCTAAAAAGCGTGTCCGCAACGGAGGCCGGAAATGAGTCTGAAAGAATTCTGCTCCGGCACCTACCTAGCCAACCGCGCCGCCGATGGCCTGCCCTACCCTGAGCAGGCACCGCTGCGGCACGAGTCGTTTGAGGCAGCCCGCGAGCCAGAAGACCAGCCCGCGCCCGCGCCAATGAACGCCTGGGCGACCCTCGCCCCACTCACTTTTCACGACGCCGCAATCGGCATTGTGAGATCTCACCACATCAACACCGAAAACCTATGAACACAGACAGATCCACAGTCAGCATAAACGGAGGCCCAGCAAACCACGCAGGGCGCTTCAGCGAGATCGCAAACGCAATCTCCCGTCCTCGCCACATCCTTGAAACTATCCTGGCACTCACCCACGAGGCCATCGCAAATCAGATTGAGGAGGTCGAGTTAGCCGCAGCAGAAGCCGCTGGCGACACAGACGACGACAAGCCGGTCGTGGCAAAACTCTCCTTGGCCATCTCGTGGCCGGCGGGCGAGCCGATCCCAGAGGTGACGGTCAAATCATCCTACTCGGTGAAACGCACAAACGAGGCCACGGCCCTTGCCGATGGCGATCAAGGCAAGCTGGCGTTTGCAGGGGAGGAATCTAAATGAGCTTAAACATCACAAGAGGCCCGCGGAAGTCCGCAGTGCGAGCCGTAATTTACGGCGTCGAGGGCGTGGGTAAATCATCGCTGGCCGCGCTCCTTCCCGAGCCGCTTTTCCTAGACCTCGAGGAAGGCACCCATCAGCTCGACGTCGCTCGCTCAAGCGTGGACACGTTTGCCGGGCTGCAATCGGCGCTTGCCCAGCTCGCAATCAATACGGACGGCTATAAGACCGTCGTGATTGATTCAGCCGACTGGTGCGAGCGACTTGCCGCCGAGGCCTTACTCAAGAAGCAGGGAAAGAAGTCCATTGAGGACTTTGGCTTCGGCAAGGGACACATAATGCTGGCCGAGGATATGGCCCGCACGCTCGCCGCGTGCGATACCCTCATCAGCCACGGAGTGAACGTGGTCTGGGTCGCCCACGCCAAGACGGTCAAGGTTTCGCCTCCCGATATGGTGGATGGCTTCGACCGCTACGAGCTCAAGCTGCACAAGCAGACCGCGCCGCTTTTCAAGGAGTGGGCCGATCTGCTGCTCTTCGCCAACTACGAGACTTCGACCATAAAGGGCAACGACGGGCGGGTAAAGGGCGACGGTGGAAAACGCCGCGTCCTTATCTCCGAGCGCGCCGCAGCTTGGGATGCCAAGAACCGATATGGTCTCCCAGAGATCATGCCAATGATCCAGAACGAGCTGCCGCCTGAGCTCGCCGCGATCTTCGCTGGTAAGATGACGCCCCGACCCTCCGCTCCGGTGGCTGCTCTTGAGCCCGCTCCGGTCTCGGGTTTCTGGCGGGCGGCGGACATGCCGGTGGCGTTGGCTACGCCTCAGCAAATCGCCACGCTTACCACCTACGGGAAGACTTCGGTCTGCGCCAAAATCATTGACGCTGCGCTGGCCCACTACGGGCAGATCAGCCCGTCCGACCTCACCACCGATCAGGCCGCAAAGGTGATCACTCGTTGCCAGGAGGAGATGAATAAGCCTGCACCGGCAGCGAAGCCCACCGGCCCGCTCGCCACCTCAGCCGCTCCGTTTGTCTGGTCCGCAGGTTTCGCGGATTGGATGGCAGCAAACGAGGACGTGGTAAACCCTTTTCTTATTGGGAAGTTTTGGATCAACGCCGGCCAGACTTGGCGCGATCTCAGCGCCGAGCGCGCCGAGTCGCTGATCCAGCGCGAGGCGGCGTTTGCGGCATCGGCCAAGATTCCAGCGCGTGGAGGTGTAGCGTGATCGCCTTCTTCGTTGTTTATTCTGGCCGAGAAAAATCCCGTGGCCACGCCTGCATTGCCCGCGCCAAGGACAAAGCCGAGGCCCTGCGCGCCGCCCGATCCAATGGCATAACCATGACGCGCACGGCTTACGCCGAGCCGCTCACCGTGCAGCAATACGCAGCCATCTTGCGTGGTGCCGGGCTCAAGGTGTCGGGCGTGCCAGAGCAGATGCAGATGATGGAGGTGGCGTCGTGAGCTTGCTGACTGAAGAGCAGAAAGCGCGTAGGCGGGTGTGGAGGACAGCATGGCGAAAAGCCAACCCTGAAAAGGTTAAGGCGCAGAATGCCGCATATCGAAAAGCCAACCCTGAAAAGGTAAAGGCGCAGAGTGCCGCATGGAATAAAGCCAACGCCGAAAAAGAAAAGGCGCGGAAGGCCGCATGGAGGAAAGCCAACGCCGAAAAAGAAAAGGCGCGAAAGGCCGCATATCGAAAAGCCAACGCTGAAAAGATAAAGGCGCAGAATGCTGAATACTACAAAGCCAATGTTACAAAAGAGAACGCGCGGAAGGCCGCATGGCAAAAAGCCAACCGTGAAAAGGTTAATTCGCGGGAGGCCGCATATCGAAAAGCCAACCCTGAAAAGGTTAAGGCTTCAAATCGCCGAACCCGTCAGCACGCCCACCTCTGCGAGCTACAAACCACAATCGCGGCCATTCAGAAGGTCGCTGCCACCGCACAGAAACAAATCTCAGCCCAAATCCAAAAATGAAAACACAAATCGAAATACACAACGCCCTCCCCGACAGCGTGGAGAGCTTCCTCACGCTGCTACAAGGCAGCGCCAACACGCTGCTTCAAGCCGCTCAGATGCTCGTTCGCCTCAAGGAGAACGACCCGACCATCATCGACCAGGTGGTGAGTGCAGGCGCATCACCGCGCCTTGTCGGTGATCTGCTACGCGTCGGCGAGGGCAGTCTCAACCCGAGCCTGCTCTTCGACAACTCCGCCGCCGCCAAGAAGGTCAAGCAGTTGCCCGT
>Ga0114963_10000446_pt1 | contig 27527 bp, 33 predicted proteins | sample C_131016_EF_Meta_FD_87019 | JGI IMG/M metagenome (GOLD analysis project Ga0114963, IMG submission 87019) | Freshwater microbial communities from Lake Croche, Canada to study carbon cycling - C_131016_EF_MetaG | ecosystem: Environmental > Aquatic > Freshwater > Lake | place: Lake Croche, Canada... | reverse complement strand
AATAATTATCATAAATAATTTATAAGTAGATAGTTATACTTTTATATTTTTAAATAAATAAAAGTATAATTAAATATAAAAATAGTATATATTAAAATAGTAATAAGTCTAATTAAAACACGTACGTAAATCAATTTTTGAAAAATTAGAATCATCATTATTTGAAATTTATACAATTTATAATGAATTTAACAATAATAATTATCAATTAAATATGGAAAATTGTTTTGAATTAACAAAATATTCTCATACTATGAATAATATGCCAATGACTGTTCATTATGCTTTGTTATCAAAATCATTAATACCTATATTTCCATATTCTATCTACTTCTATCATCCAATGATTGCAAATATCCCAAATGTTAATATTTATGTTATACTTTTTAGATTTAGATTTAGATCAAAACAAATACCCACATTTAAAGTAGTTAGTGAAACACAAAATTTCTTTCATTAAATAAAAAAAAATTTATTAAATATTAAATTATGCTTCTTTCATATCTTTATTTAAATCATATATTAAACTAGCATTATAGTCAGTTTTTTTAAGTTCATTTACTTGATCAACGAGAATTTTTATTTTTGTATTATGTTCTTTTTCTAATATTAAATAATCATCATATAATTTAGATAATTTAATATCATTAAATGATTTAATTTCTTCTATAATATTTCCCATATATTTTAAACATGCTTCAATTTGATTGACAATCCATGTAGTAATAGGTGTTCCTCCAGTAGCAACATTATATTTTGTATTTGCCATAATATATTTTTGTACAAATTGCCAATGACCATTTCTAAATATATATACTTGATTTACAATTTTAAGTAATCTAATCATATTATCAACACCTGACATTTTAATTTTATCATACAATCCTACACAATCTGTCATAAGATCTTTTAAAAATTCTTGTACCACATCTGGTCTATATTGTCTCATATCCAAAAGATATTTAGTTAACTCATTTTCAGGATAATAATTTATAACACCACAAAATATATCTTCAGTCGGAATTATATCATCTTGTGATCCTGATTGTCCTCTAAACTGTTGTGGTTTATTATCAAAACAATCTTCATATATTACACCATCACCAAATATACTAGTATTCCCTGTAATACCCATAATAAATGTTCTAAAATCCTGATAATTATGATGATTACTTGCAATCCACATCTGTTTTCTTACTTCATTTATTTTAATCATAATATTATAATTTTCATCAAGTCCATCTATAATATTTCCACTTAATGTATTTTTAATTGAATTAATTAAATCTTTTCCAAATCTGTTAATATCAACATGTATCATAATAAAACCTGTTTCATCTCTAGATCCTGAAAATTTTGCAATCATTTCTAAATTATCCCATGTTTTATCTTTAGATTTATCTATTTTTTTATAATTACATAAAGAATAAGCATAATGATATTCCATCCAAGGAAATACTTTTAATTTATCTGCTACTAATACAAATGGTTTAGCTATATTTTTTGGTAGAAAGTTTTTTCCTGTTATTTCATCAGTAGTTTTTATATTACCACCTGAAAATGGACATCCTGAACTTTCTTTATTTTTATCACTATCATAACTTCCATACTCTTTATAATGAAAATGTGCTGGTTCTAAAAGATATGCACTAGAAATAAATGCATATGATCTAAATAATGCTTGTAATATCATTTTATCTGTTACTAAACCTATTTTTTCTGTATAATCAGGAATATCTTTTATATATTTTTCTATTTCCCCCCTTTTACTTAATAAACCGTATGAATCTCCAATTGTTACCGGCATAATATCAATAATTTTTTGTAATTCTTCAAATTCAGATGGTAATCTTTCTATAGGATCACTCGATGGTAGAAATCCAAACTTTTCTGAAATATCAAATATCCCATCTTGATATGTTTTTGTTAGAATGCTAGTCATCTTTCTATTTATGTATTTGTTATTTATATCTTGTTTATAATATTAGACAAAATGATTCTGATTTTCAATATTTTTAATAAATAAATTATGATGGGGCCTGGCCAGTCAAATGCATTGGTTTATAATTTTGTAATGTAATAATATCATCTAATGCTTTACCAGGTGCTACTAATGGTAAACACAAATCTGATTTAACTTTAATATCGCATAAAATTGGACCTGGATAGTTTAATACATCTTCAATTATACATAAATCATCAACCTTTTTTATTTTAATTGATTCAATACCGTAGCTTTCAGCAAGTTTACAATAATCAGGATTAAATGAACAATCTGTAGCTACATAATTTTTATCAAAAAATAGGGTTTCCCATGCTTTTACCATTGACATTTTACCATCATTCATAATAAAGATTTTAATAGGCAAATTATGTTTCCTCACAGTCATCAAATCTCCTAATGTATGATTAAATGATCCATCACCATCTATAATAATTACTTTCTTTTTAGGATTTGCAATTTGACAACCAATAGCATAAGGTAGACCAACACCCATAACACCAAGACTACCAGATGTAATAAAACTATTTGGTTTAGTCCATCTATAAAATTGTGCAGACATCATTTGATGATTTCCAACACCTGTTGTAACAATAGTATTATCATGATCTACCTTTTTATTAATATCTTCAATTACCATTTGAGTATTTAACAAATTATAATCAATTACACCATTACTATTTGTACACCTATTGTATGTAATCGGATATTGCTTTTTCCATCCTTCTATCTTTGTTTTCCATAATTTTTTACCTAATTGTGTTAATTCAATATTTTGTGTAACAGAATTAAAATCTTTTCTATACTTATCTCCATTTGGTCCCAATGATTCTGCCCAATCATCAAGTGTATATTTTTTAATTGCAATTCCATTCATTTTTCTTAAAAAATCACCACAATTCTGAATAACCTTATAAACCTTTCTTTCTGGTGTATCTTTAATAACTTTTCCAATTTCAGATGATTCAATATTAACATGAATAATATTTTTACATTTTGGTGCATATTTTGATAAAGTACCTGTTGTTCTATCATCAAACCTTGAACCTATAGCAATAATAAGATCTGCATTTTGTACAGCATGATTTGCAGCAGGGAAACCATGCATTCCCAAAAATCCCAATGATTTTTCATGATATTCGCTAAGAGTTCCAACTGCATGTAATGTTGAAGTACAATATAGATCATATTTTTCAATAAATTCTTTTAGTTCTTCTGGATATTCATTACATCCTTTTCCAACTATAATAATAGGTTGAAATGATTTACATATTAAACTGGCTAAATTATCATAGTCATAATTATTATTCATAAAATTAAATCCATCAATAACTACTTTATTATTACCATTATTACCTGCAAGACGACATTTGGGTAAATCAATATGAACAGCTCCTTTCTTTCCGTAATTTGCAACTCTAAAAGCTTCATCAACTAAATATTCAAAATCATCTCCTTCTTTTGCACAATAACTCCATTTAGTACAAGGTCTTGTAATCTCTGTTGCTGGACATTCCTGAAAAGCATTTGTACCCATTGCAGCAAGTGGTACCTGTCCTGAAAATACAACTAATGGTGTTGAATCATTTGTAGCATCCAAAATAGGTGTAACCATATTAGTCAATCCTGGACCACTTGTAACAATTGCTACTCCTGTTCTACCTGAAGATTTAGCGTATCCTGTAGCAGCATGTCCACAATTCTGTTCATGATTATTAATATAATATCTAATAATTTGTTTTCCTGTTTTCTTATCTTGAAACAAATCAATCAATGGCATAATAGCACCTCCTGAATACATAAAAACATCTGTTACATTATTTTTTTGTAATCCATTAAACACAGCTTGGGCACCAGAAATAGGTTGTCGAATTATTTCTTCTCTAATAAGAACATAATTCATCTTTCTTACCGAATGAACTGGTTTGAATAATCTTAAAACAGATCTATACATTTTTGTAGATACTTATAAGTATATCAGGGAGCTTGTAAACTATTATATTTTCAACTTTTTGATAAAAAATTGAAAGATAAATTAAATAATCATTATATTATTATTATATGAAAAATATAGTATGATTATATATAATGCAATAAATCAAGCTATTTCTATGGCAGGTGGTATTATTATTGCAGAAACAATTACTTTGCCATTATTACCAATTAGTACAATAAAAATAACATATCAAACAACTGATTCAGTTACAATACCACAAACAATTAAAAATGTATATAAAAAATTCGGTTACAAAGGATTTTTTAACGCATATCCATCAACTGTTTTATATCATATTGTTGCTGCTACTACAAAATTTACATCTTATAAAACAATAAAATCTATTAGAAAAACAGATAGTAAAGATTTATTAAATAATTCTATAAATGGAATGTTAGGAGGATTGTTTGGTTCTATATTTACTCACCCTGTTGATGTTATTAAAAATCTACAACATCGAAATATTAATATTATACAGGATTTTACAATACATGGATTTAAAGGATTATATAGAGGGTATTCATCAACAATATTTAGAACTTTATTATCATATAGTTTTCTATATCCATTATATGATTTTTATAAATATAAATTTAATGATTCTCCATTTGTTGCTCCAATAGCACTTATAACAAGTACATTGATAGTACAACCATTAGATTTTATTAAAACAAAAATGATAGCAAAACAAAATTACAATTTTGGATTAGAAATACCTAAATACTATAAAGGTATATCATTACAATTATTAAGGAATGTCCCTAGATTTTGGATAAGTATGACATTTATGGAAAAAATAAATAAATCTTTTAATAGTTAATTATTTTATTTCTATTAATTTAAGGTTAATATATTCTTCTCCATATTTATTAAATTTGGAAATATCATCCAATGCATTCTCTTTTGTTACTAATCTAGAAAAAACAGCAGGAGGACCCATCCACATTTTTTTGACGATGATAAATGTTTTCTATGTTTACTTCCAAATCTCTTATGACCTCTTGTACTAGTTTTAGAATTGTGTCCAAATCTATTTCTTCCCCTAGTTTCGCTAACAGTATGTTCAGGCATTTAGATTAATAATCTATGTGAAATATCTATTCTTTAAGTATTTTATAATTCAAATTTCTCCATATTTATTAAATAAATAAATATTATAATATGCATATTCTTTATCTTTCAATCTAAAATAAATACTAGATTGAATTTCTCTATATCTTAATTTATTTGCAGATGTAATAGGTGTTTTACTTGATCTGCAATTACGAGGATGTCGCTCAACATGACCTCTCATACTGGTTTTAGAATTGTGTCCAAACCTATTTCTTCCTCTATTTTCACTAACTGTATGTTCAGGCATTTATAATATTAATTAATATTAAAATACATTAATATTTAATTAATAATAAAAATTGAAATATTATATATATTGAATAATCTATTCATATATATTTATTAATATTAATATTCAAATTATATAATTTTATAGATAAAAGGAAATAATGACCACATTAAGAAGGGTATTTTCTAAAATTTTTACACCTAAAGAAAAATTTTCATTTGAATCATCTTCACCAGCAGAAGAATCTAATCTAAATGATTTAGCATCACAATTTTATAATCTTCTTAGGGAAAGACATTATGATATTAGAGGAATTGCAAGATGGATGAAAGTAAAAGAAAATAAACGTAATATTGAGCCTATTAGAACATCATTTATTTCATATCCGAGCAAAATTATTGGAAATTTTCAGGAATTATCATTTACTATAATCTTTATATGGGATGACAAAATTAATTACATCTCAGATTTTTTAGTAAAATTTAATGACAATAAGGAGATATTAATTAATTCTACTAGAGAACCAGAATCATATATTGATAAAGAAACTATAGATATTTATACAACATTCTTTAAAAAGTTAAATTGTCAAATCAAAATGCTTCCAAAAAGAATTGACCCATGTTTAAATTTTCAATTTGAATAAATCTATATACAATTTAAGTCATAAGTAGCAATATATCCTTCATCTACAAATTTTCTATCAAGTTCTATTATTTCTTTATTAAAATATTTTTTAACAACTTGACATGCAAATTTTTTTGGTGTTTGTTTTAAATCCAACTTTCCATCTATTAATTCCTTCATATAAAATGATTTATTACATATTTTTACAAGTTTAAACATTCTTACATGAAAAAAATTACTATTAAATTCTTCAATAAGTTTTACTAAATCATCATAATGTTCCTTCATATAATCATCTATTTCATAAACAACTTCATCTGCAGATAACATAATTTTTTTCATATGTTTTATATATTCTGTTGATTCTATCAATTTGTCAATTTTATCGACAAATATTAGAGCCATTTTATTTATCTTCTTACATTGTCCTGTTCTACCAAAAATAATCTCTCTTATCATTTTACATTCTTTAATAAATTCCGATTCGGTATATTTTCCAACAAAATCAGAAAATTCTGTAACATCTGTAAAAATATCATTACAAATATTTTTTAATACTCTAAAATTTGCAGATTTTATATCTATTGATATAAACCATTTTTTATCATTTGTTGGATTATAAATATTATAATTTAATAAACAATCAGGTATTATTATTGATGGATCTGTTTTAAGAAAATATTTTTTATATCCATATGATTCTTCAATATGATGATATATTTCAGATGTAACTTTATTTATTTCTCTTTTTAATCCATTTAATCCTCCAAATTTTTTAACATCTGAAACTAATAAATTATATAATCTTTTGCAATTAAAAATAGGATCAAATAGTTCAAGATAATAATCAATAAATTCTATTTTGGGCACAGGTATTGGTACATTACTATGTGTGTCAAAAAAATCTACAACTGAATCATCTATTAAATTTTTAACAACTATTTCAGGTTTATCTTTTGTTACTATTACTATCTTTTGAGTTGTTCCTTCTTTTGTAATAGACCTACTAAATAATCCCTTTTCTTTACAATATTCGTGTAATTCCCCCCTATCTTTATTACTTATATTATCATCAATTTGCATAATATTTTTATCAGACTCTATAAATTCATCTATCTGTTTAATATACTCCATATTCTATTCTATATTTACATATATCACTTAATACAGTTATAAAATTATATTAATTTCAATATTTTTATCTATATTATATTTATACATAATGCAATTATCTTTAATAGTTATAATTATTATTCTATTTATATTATATTTCGCTTTTTTTAATTCTGCAACATTAGAAAGTTATAGTGATGATTATGATAATTTAGAACGATTAAATACAAGTTCTAGACTATATTTAGATGATCCAAATTATATATGGCCTTATTATGGTATATGGGATCCAACATTAATAGGAAATAGATTTTTTTGGAACAATGGAACACGATATCCTAGAGGATATTATCCTTATTGGGCTATAGAAAGATATTATAGAGATTCTTATAGAAATTCTTATGGCTATCCTTATTATTGGTAGTAAATGAATTTATTTAAATTTTCACAATCAATATTATAAATAATATGGTAAATAATAAATATAATAAAAATAATATATTGATAACATTAGATGGATTATCAACCTATACTAATGTATATAAGGATAAATTAATATTAGAATCACAATTATATTATAATACAATTAATAATAATAAGAAATTAAAAAATATATATAAAATATTATGTAAAAATATAATAAATTATCAAAAAGGTGGAGATATTAGTTCAGGAACAATGATTATGGCTGGAGTATCATCATCATTGCTTCTTGTTGGAGTTGCTGCCCTTGTTTATTATTGGTGGGTTTATCCAAGATGTAAACCATCATATCCATTAACACCTATGGAAGAAGTTAGATCTCCAGCAGATATAATATTAAATATGATGCCATCAAATTGGAAAAAGGCTGCAGAAGGAAGAGATCCAATAGGTGTTTTACATACAATTCAAGATTATATGCATACAATGATGGCTCCTTTAGAAATATTAAATACTGATGGTGCAGGAATTGGTAAAAAAATAGCTGTAAATACAACAAGAATTATAACAGGAGCTACAGCAGCTGTTGCAACTCTTGGTGCTGGAGGAGATATTTTAATAAATTTTGTATTTACAGTACAAAGTACAATTGATACAGTTATAAGTTTTATCGACAATATAATAGATATTGCAACAGATACTGATAGTGTTCGTTTATTATATGATATATTTTTAATTGATTTTACAGATGGTCCATTCGGAGTTGAATGTTGGATTGAATATATATTAAAAACTTATGGTGAAACAAATAACGCATATTTAAAAGTATGTACTTTTTTTAATAAAATGATACAAAAATTAGCAGATTTTTTAGGAAATTTATTAAGTACAATGATTCCAGATAATGTTGGATTAGTTGCAATGGTAGTTCCATCACTGATAGTAAATTTTAGAGATGGTTTTTTTTCGGCAATAGAAGAAAAATTAAATGAGTATTATGATAAAATTCCGGAAGATTATCAGCAAATGTTACAACATCCTGAATTATTTAAACAGTTTATTCAGGAAACATTAAGTTCAGGAGCAAATATTTTAAATACTTTAACAATTGGAACAACTAAGGGAGCAACAGATGCACTTATAAATATGTTAACAAAAAATCTAACAGCAATTATTACAATGATTCATAAATGTTGTGCATTAATGTGGAGCTTAATGTATATTTTTATGAATTGTAAACAACAAAATGAAATAGACGAAATAATAAATGATCAAAATAATAATGATGATCAGGATGAAAACCCTGCAGATAATGAAGATCAATCTTAAAAAATATTGAAATTTAATAGTTATAAAATATACATACATATATATGTATTAAATCAATTATACATCAAATAATAGATGGATACATTGCAATTATTTCAAAGATTAGAGCAATTAATAAAACCATTAACTACAAAAAAAACAGAAGATGATACTGAAATAGCAATAACTGATATAAAACCAAATTCTAAATTTATAGAGGCTGTAAAGGAGAGTTTTACAGAATTATCAAAATTATACGTTATGTTATCTGTTTGTGATACCGATTACATAGAAAAACATTATTCTAAATTTATAGGTACTGCTCCATTTTCATCATTGAGCAATAATTTAATAACAGCTAGAGATGATTTGAAAGAAAAAATAAAGATAGATTTCAACAAAAAGATAATGGTATTATTATCAGAATTAAAACCCGGAGAAACTGGTGTATCTATGGAAAGTTTAGTAACAGGAGATTTAAATGTTCAAGTAAAAATTCTTGAAACTATGGGGATAGAAGTTATAGATGAAGTTGTAGATAGTTGTATAGAACTAATAATACATGCAATGAATAATGAAGATATTATTTCTAGATTAATAAAAGCAAATAAATGTGTAGATAAATTGGACAATATTAATTTTCCTATTGATTGGCAAATTGTTAGCAAAACAATAAAAGCTGTACTTGATAATCAGAAAGAATCTGATTTTGAAAAATTATTTAATTACAAAATACATAATTTGATAGCTTATAAAAATGTTGTTGGATCAATTTTGGATAAATGGAAATCTAAATACAACTTAGAAAGTAAATTTAATATCAAAACAACAACTGAAAATATTATTATTCAAAAAATTAATGATATTTTAGAAAAAATTACTCTTGGTCCTGCTTTAAGAGAAGAGATAAGAAAAGAGTTTACAGACTTTGAAACAGGTAAAATAACAAATAGAAAATTATTAGAAACTACAGATCAAATTATAATGAAATATTTAAAGGAAGTAATTGATATTCAAAAATATGAAAAAAAACAGATTTTGTGGACTTATATTGAATCATTGAGAAAAATTATGAAATACTATTCTGATGAATTAACTATACTAACAGAAAAATTAAATCCTATTCAAACAAAAAAACCTAAATATAGTATATTTTCACAGGTGGTTATTGAAGATGGAAATTTACATAATATTGCAAATTATGTATTTTCTTGTATAATTACACAAAAAGAATATTTAAAAAGACTTTCTGAACTAAAAAACAGGTCGAAAGAATGGCTTGTTGATGAATATAAAGTTTTAGTTGATAGATCATTTGATCCAGATATAATTGAGATGACTAAAAATTATAATACTACAATTAATATGTATTTAGAAATAATATTAGCCCTTCCTGAAAATAATATATTTGTTGAATATGTTAAATTCCCTTGGAATATTAAATCACATAAGGAATTTCCTATTTATATTTCAAATGATTTAGATAAAATAATAGATGCAAATGTAATAGAGAAAAGAGAGGATATAGATTTATATGTTAATGTTAACAGTAGATTTATAAAATTAATTGCTATTAAATTCATAGAAAATAATGAATCTATTAAAAAAATAAATAGGGAAAATGTTAATAAAATGTTAAATATTATTTCAAATGTTGAAACATTACTAACTACAAAAATAAAAAATTATAATTTAAATAATGAAACTATATTTGATATAAATAAAATATTCGCAACATTTACTCAATTTTTAAAACTATTAATAATTAAAGAAGCAGATCTTCAAAAGATGGTTGAAAAAGGTACTATTACTAAAGAAACTTTGCATAGAATAGCTGATATTACTGATAGTAATTTGACAAAACTTATGAAATTAAGTGTAGATATTATGACTTTGGGTTTGTTGCATAAATAATTTTTTTTATATTAGATATATTTAAAGTTATAGTTTTTATTAGAGATATTTAAGATTATAGTTTTTATTGGATATAATTAATGTTATTATTAATTTTATTAGAGATAATTAAGGTTACAATTTTTAATAAAGATAAATATAATTTTTTATTTATAATTATAGTTTTTAATAGAGATAATAAGAGTTATAGTTTTATTATAGATAATTAAAGTTATATTTTTTATTGGAGATAATTAAGGTTATTATTATTTTTATTAGATATATTTAAAGTTATTATTTTTATTGGAGATAATTAAAGTTTATAATAAAATATATAAAAAAGTAATAATATATAATAAATAAGATATATAAATTGATTAACAAAATAGTAGATTTTAAAAGTCATAGAAAATTCAAAAATTCAACACACAGAGGGGAGTGTGTTGAAATTTAAAAATTATAGAAACTTTTTTTTTGGATATTTTTAGTGATCACTTTTATTTAGTATATATATTAACTTTTGATAACATATTTTTAGGAAATTTTTTTATATATTTTCTGAAAAAAATTACAAAAAGTAATAAGATAAATATTTTAGATACTTATTACATTTTTATATTAAAAGAATATCATTAGACAATAATAAAAAATAACACTTTTTGTAAAGTTTAAATTATTGTCTAATAATATACTTTTATATAAAATTAAAAATTTAAAAGAATATCATTAGACAATAATGATTTTTGTACATTTTTAGTAAATTAATAAATTATTGTATTATGATATACTTTATTGGTGTTAAAATGTATTAAAAAAGAATATCACATAACAATAATTTATATAATTAATAAAATTTATTAAATTATATTCTTGTCTAATTGTATACTTTTTATAATTTACAGTTTATAATATATATGATGATATATAATGTAATTTTTTGTATATCATGATTCAATATAATACAATTTCACATCATAAAATGTATATAATATAACAATAATGCAATGAACAATAAAAAAAGTATTATTAATTTATAAAATATTTTTTTGCAGTTTAGAAAGTATAAATAAATAATATATTATATTTACTTTAAAAAAATATATCATACAACAATAATATTTTTTGCAGTTTTAAAAGTATTACATATAACAATAATATTTTACAAATAAAACATAAATTATGATAAGTATAACAATGAGTAAAAAATAAAATAAAAATATATCATGTGACATAAATAATACTGTGTTTATAATATATTAAAAAAAATATAAATTAAATATATAGAAATATGAAAAATTATATTTGTGAACCTTGTAATTTTACATCAATTAATAAAACTAATTATAATAATCATCTTCATACAAAAACACATATTAATAATATAACACCTAAAGATAAATTTTGTTGTGATGTATGTTTAAATATTTTTAATTGCAAAAGTAGTTTATATAAACATCATAAAACATGTAAATTACAAAAAAATACTATTGATAATAATAGAAATAATAATATCAATAGCAATAATAATGATAATACTAATAATATTGACATTAATAATGTTGATCCAATGATAGAATTATTACTATTAAAACAGAAAGTAAAATTTCTAGAGGAAAAAGCAGCACTAGAATCTAAATTATTAAATGAAAAAAAAGAGATTGAATCCAAATTAATTAAAGCAGAATTAGAATCAAAACTAAATTCAAAACTTATTAGAGCAGAATTAGAATCAAAATTAAATTCAAAACTAATAAAAGAGAAAACAGAGAATAAAATGTTACAGAAGCAATCAAAAGAGAAAACTAAACTTATTAAAGAGAATAATAAATTACTTTTAAAATCAAAAGATGAACAGATAGATTTAGTGCAGAAAAAAAGTATTGAATCTATCAGACAGGCATATTCTGAAGGCAAAATGAATGCTATGACTTTTGTTACTCAATGTTATAATAAAACACCAAAAATGATTCCACTATCTCTAGAATCAGAACATGTTGTAGCCGATGTTAAGAGTGATAAAAAAATTAACTATTGGATAAAGAAAAAACCTGATTCAGCCGATGAATATATTGCTGAAAGATTACTACATATTTATGATGGAAAAGAATTTTCTAATTATATTACAAATATAATTGTCAAAGCTTATAAAAAGGATGATCCAGCAGAGCAAACTTTTTGGGCATCTGATGTTTCTAGATTAATTTATATAGTTAGAAGCACATTTAATCAGAAGGATGAATGGGTTTATGATAAGAAGGGATTAATAATTAAAGAATCTATAATTGATCCTTTATTAGAGGAGGTCAATAATATAATTATTAAATATCATAAATATATGGAAGATAGATATTTACATAGCACAATAAAACAGGAAAGTGATTATTACATGGAAAAATTACCTGTATTAAAAGTTGCAGAAAAATTAATAAATGATTTTAAAAATAGACAATCAGTAAAAAATCAGATAATAAGAGTATTAGCACCTAAATTTTATTTAGATAGAGATGTTGAAAAAGATAAAAATAAAATACAAAATAAAAAATACATAGATAAACAAAAGCAAATCGAATATGAACCACCAAAGATAGAAAATAATACAATATTTGATAAGATAAAAAAGAAGAAATTAGAAGAATTAAAACAAATAGAAGAATCATCAGAAGATACTGAAGAATTTTTAAATGATCCGAGAGTAAAAGCTAAAATGGAAAGAGAAAGATTAGAAAAAGAAAATAAAAAAATAAAAGTATTAACACAAATAGAAGAATCATCAGAAGATACAGAAGAATTTTTAAATGATCCAAGAGTAAAAGCTAAAATGGAAAGAGAAAGATTAGAAAAAGAAAACAAAAAAATAAAAGTATCATCACATATAGATGAATCATCAGAAGATACAAATAGAAAGAATATAAAAAAAAGAAAATAATTTTTATAATATTAAAGTTGTTGCATAATTAATAAGTTCCTTTGTATTTGTTAATAATAAAAAATTCAAAGATTCTTTATCAGATAATAACCATTTACATTCACAACACCATCCAAAATACTGTTTATCTAATTTTGGATATTTTAATTCAAATTCGCGACTAATCATATTTATTATAAATAGATAACTATTCATATTTTTATTATTTTTAGTAATATCATATAATGATTTTATTGTTTTTCTATTTTTAACTAATTTTTCTATTAATTTTTTACCATCTGGAGATATTTTAATATATTTTTTTGATGTTTGAATAAAAAAATCAGTATTGTTATTTAATATTTTTAAAATAGCTTCACTATAAATATTTTCATTTTTTTCCCATGGTAATTTTTCTTTTAATTTTTTACAACAATAAATTTTATAACTTTCATTTGATATAAAATTCATTATATCATTTTTAATTTCATTAAACAACCATATTTCAGGTTTTTTAATAAATAAATCATAATGACTATCATATTTTATTTTAAATTTTGCATTCATTACAAATCCATAATCAATAGCACTTAATTGATACCCATAATATGGTATTTTTTTATTATTTAATATAAAATATTTTTTATCTGTTTTGTTAATCATAATATTTCCAGCATGCATATCACCATGTATATATCCTCCATCATATAATATCATATGTATTTTTATAATTTGTAATATCAATGAATATACTTGTTCTGTTTTTAATTTTATATTTTTTCTTAAAAATTTTTCTAATGTTAATTTTCCCTTGTATTCTACTAAAAATTTTATACACCATGATGATTCGTCTAACTTTTTCATTTTTTGAATAAATGTATCTTTTGGATCTATAGTTGAATCTATTTTTATTGATCTAATCTGTTTATGTGTACATTTATCATATATTTCATATCCATAAAGTTTCATAAAAAATATCTGATCATCTATATTTAATTTATTAATATATTTATATAAATCTAATTCTCTCCATATTCCATAATTATAATTTTTTTTTATTCTTCTAATATTTTTTGTACTTTCAAAGCGAAATTTTGATTTTTATATTCTACTAAATATGCGGTTCCAAACATTCCAGCTCCTATTTTCTTTATCATTTTAACATTATCAAAATCAATCATATAATTATGATTTATATAATATCTACTAACATATTAATATTTATTGAATAAATAAACTATTTTGCTGTTTAATTTGTACAAATGCGGGATTAAATGATATTCTTTTTCTATTTAATATTTCAGACATAATTTGGGAAAGATGTAAATGTTCTAATTCATGAAATATCTCAATAAATTCATCTGTAAAAATATTAAAATCATATATATAATTATCATATAATTCCTTTTCAATAATTAATTTTGTTGATTTACATTTACTATTAAAACAGTATACTTCTGCATCATCCGGAATTCTGACTTTATGTACTCTACTACCAAAATCTAAAAAATAATTAACATATGCTGTATCTGTAAAATGAAGACCTTCACTACATTTATCACCATTAAATAGCCTAATATCATCCATAACATTTTCACCTAATTTATATTGAAATCCTCTTTGACATAGATCCTCATTTAATACTTTTAAATGAATACTACCAATTGTTAATTTATTAAATTCTTTTCCTGTCAATCTTCTATTTTGCAATATTTTGCTAAAATTTCGTTTGAAAACATTATTGACAATCATTATGATTATTATTTTAGATTTTTATTAACAAACATATTATAGACAAATAGATATTCAAATTTTTTATAAATAAAATTTTAATTCATTATTTTTCTACATTCTTGATGACAATCCATATATTTTTTTAACATATCACTAAAACAATTTACAGATTCTGGATCATCAAATAATACACCACATTTACTTAATACTTTTGGATTAAACCATGGATTACTTGGTTTAATAGTTTCACACACAGTTGCACACTGTTCTCTAGTAAATGCTGTTAATATTTCCTTTTTATTATAATGATCATGACCAAATTCACCCATATATGTTGACATTTCATTTATAATTTTTGATATTTTTGCATTCATATAATCTATATTTCTTATTTGTTCAAATGGTAATTTATGTTGTTTTGCAAAACCATATACAGATGCTCCACCACATACATTTAACAAACTAAAAGGAACTGTACCAATATTAATTCGTTCATTTTTAGTTACTATAATTGGATTTATAGGGGGGTATATAGATTTTGCAATATGTTTATAATTTATTTTCTCAGCTTCTGTTAATTGAAATCCTATATTACCATTTAAACTCAAATTGTTAGTTTCACTATTAATTATTTTTATAATATTATTCATGCATATATTTTTTGACAATTCAATTAATCTCATATATTGTGGAATATGTAGTGCAATAATATCGATATACTTTTCCATAAATTTTTTAAATAGTAGATCAATATAGTATTTTCCATTATTTTTCATATTTTCAATATATTCTATTATATTATTCATTTTATCTTTAATTCCAAAATTAATAATAACTATAGGTTTACCATATGTAATTTCAATACTTTTTTCCTTTTTAATATAAGTATATGGTATTTCCTTTACATTTATATTAACAAACCCTTTATTAATAATATTATTATATGGTATATCAAAACAAAAATCATTTTCATTTATAGTTTCTAAAAAATTTGTAAGATAAGGGAGTAAAAAATTAAATTTATCATTATTTTCCTTTCTAATTATATATTTACCTGATTTTGAAGGTCTTAACGGAAATTCAATACATGTTGCAAATTTTCTTTTTTTCTTATTAAAAAATACACATATCATATCCGTGACATAACAATGTATTTTTTTCAATAAGACATCTGTTATAAATAGTGTATCATATATAGGTGTATTTTTTATTATTAGAGGATATATATTACATTTTGTATTTTTTTGATATTTATTAATATTATCTGAATCGAGACTTATTATAATTTCAGTAATATTATTATCTCTGATAATAGAATAATCATTTATTTTTCTAATTATATGTTTTGTTTTATATGATTTAAATGGTATACCTGTGATGTTAAGATCAACACCTGTTATTATAAATGTATCACCTGTTGCATCCATAACACAACCCTTATCTATTATAGCAAATCCATCATCATCTGTCCATATTGAATCAAAATTATATTCTGTATTAATTGAAAATAACCTATTGTATGTTGATTTGTCTAATTCAAGTTTTACATCTTTTACATTTCTCATTAATTCAATATATTCCCTTTCTATACCTGTAAAATTATGTATTTTATATATTTTTTCTATTATTTCTGTATCAAATGTAAAGTCTATTCTAAATAAATGATAAATATTTAGATCTTTTATTATATTAAATTTATTATCCATAATTTTAAGAATTTCAAGAGTACTACAATCTTTATAAATTGAAAATGATGTATATTCTTTGAATTTTTGATGTGTTTCTTCTAGACTTAATAAATATTTAACAATTTCATAGTTTCCATTCCTACAAGCTTCATATAAACCTATATTTAAATCAAACTTGCCATGAGTTTCTTCTAAACTTATTAAATATTTTAGCATTTCAAAATTATTATTTTCTGCAACACATTCCATAATAATTTCATCTTTAATATGTAAATCAAACTTACCATGAGTTTCTTCTAAACTTATTAAATATTTTAACATTTCAAAATTATTATTTTCTGCAACTAATTCCATAATAATTTCATTTTTAATATATAAATTAAACTTGCCATGAGTTTCTTCTAAACTTATTAAATATTTTAACATTTCAAAATTATTATTTTTTACAGCCCATTGTATAATATGTTCATTGTTAATATGTAAATCAAACTTGCCATGAGTTTCTTCTAAACTCACTAAATATTTTAACATTTCAATACTATTATGTTCTACAGCCCACTGTATAATATGTTCATTGTTAATATGTAAATCAAATTTGCCACGAGTTTTTTCTAAACTTATTAAATATTTTAGTATTTCAATACTATTATATTATGTAGTCCATGCTATAATAATATCATTATTAATATGTAAATCAAACTTGCCATGAGTTTCTTCTAAACTTATTAAATATTTTAGTATTTCGATATTATTATTTTTTACAACCCACTGTATAATAATATTATTATTAATATGTAAATCAAACTTACCACGAGTTTCTTCTAAACTTATTAAATATTTTAGCATTTCAAAATCATTATTTTCTGCAACAAATACAATAATTAATTCATTATTAAAATGAAAATCAAATTTACCTAATTTTTTTTCATAACTTAATAACAATTTTATTTTTTTCATAATATCAATATTATTATTTACACAACTAGTAAATAAAGCATGTATTTGATAATTGGTAATTTTACCATCCTCAATATGAGGATTATATTTATTTCCATGTGTATTGTCATTATAATATGATAATACTAGATCCATAAATTCTACTGAACAACTATCAACGACACGTGAAATAAAATATGAATTACCCAATATAAAATTATCACAAAAATTATATTTACCTCTAGTTGATTCTAATTTCATTATCATTTTAAATAATTCAATATTATTATTTATTGCACTTTTTTTTAATAGTATTTCTGTTCCTTTTGAATCTTTTAAATGCAAATCGATATTTCCAAATATTTTTTCTAATTCTAATATTTTTTTTAAATCATCACATGTTTTAATATTATTTAAAGCATTTTGTAAATTATCCTTATTTTTTATAGAAGATATATCCATTTGATACTATTAATTTAAAAATCATATTATGTCATATAAAAACATTATAGGGACTGTTTAAATTAGAATTTTCAATCTTTTTTATAAATAAAATTATTTTTCGAATTCAATATTAATATCAGATCCTATAATAATACCAACAAATGCAGGTTCCTGTTTTACAATTGTTATAACTATCTCTTTTTCAAACATTTTAACTTTAATACATTTGCCAACATATGAAATTGAATGATCTCTCATTTCATATTCTAAAATTCTGGTTGGATTTTCAATTTTAAATCCATTTAAACTCACTGTCATACTTGTAATTTTTGGAGCATTCATACTTGTGATATAAATTTTATCACCAGATTTTAACATTAATTGTTCCATCATCCATTTTGGCATTACAGCTGATATATTTGGTGCATCAAATCCGATTACTCTACCAAATGTATCAATTTTTGTTTTATCACCTGTAATTTTAATAGAATACAAATTCATACTTGATGACATAAATCGTTCACCCATCTCTTTTGATAAAATTATTCCATCGGATTTATCAAATTTCATCAATTCTTTCTTATTTTTAAAAAATCTTTTAGATTCCATACAAACAAAATAATTTGATACAATTTTAGTCATTATAACCTCAGGAATTTCACTGCTACCTACACCACTACTTAATGTATCACCTAACATATGTCCCCCGCCATGAAATACCCCCCACGGATAGGCTATATCATGTTTTACAGGTACATGTTTATATTTTTTATCTTTTCCATCTTTTCCATCTTTTCTATCTTTTCCATCTTTTCTATCTTTTCCATCTTTTCCATCTTTGCTATCTAAACTGCTAATTAAAGAATTATCACTAATAGAATCAGAAATAGAAACTGGGGATGATAATTGTTTTTTAGGTAATGATAACGGACTAGGAATTTTTCCAGGTTTTATTATTTTTTCAATAGCTTCATCGTTATCATACATTTCTGCCATTATTTGAGCTAATTGTTCCTCTGTTAGATCATCCATAATATTGATATAATGAAATATAAATTATTAAGATATATAAATTAAATTAATTTCAATATTTTATCTATACAGACTTTCAAATATAGCAATAATAGCTATCATTGAAAATCCAAATAATAACATTAATATCATAAATAGAACTGCAATAATAATACAAGCAAAAAAGCTTATTATTAATCCGAATGATATATAATAAGCAATATATTCATACAATCTATTATCCGATTTTATAATAGAAGTTATTTCTTCTGGGTGTGATAATATTTTATGTTTTTGTTTTATCATTAGATATTTAGAGGTTCCAAAACCTAATATACCAAGCGGTAATGAAAATGGTAAAAATATACCTGTAATACAACCCCCCCAAAGTGCATAATTTTTAGTTTCATTACTTAAAGATCCTAACATGCAATCATAAATCTGATTTGTATTTTTAGTTGTATTAAGAATATCTTGAATTTTTGTTTTTTTATATTCAATACAATTAATATTTGGTATATTAGAACAGTATCTCATATTTATTTTTGGTATTGTATTCAAATTTATTAAATTAGGTTTAGATAATGATATAAATCTTTTAACAAACATTTGTATTATATACGCTTATTTTTAGAATATTAAATAATACATAAATAATTCAATTTTATTATAAATAGTTACTACATAGTTCTACTGTACAGCGTGTTTTAATTATATTACCGTACATTTTTTCAGTCGACCACCTTTCTCGGGGGATTTGGTTTTTTTATTTCTATTGAAGATGCTTTTTTTCTCTGTTATTAAATATTTAGGTCTTGTTCGACTTCTTAAATATTCTTCTATTATCTTCAATATATTTATTGATCCGTTATAATTTCTATCTATCATATAAAAAGTAATCATATAAAATATTTAATAATAGAATAATTATTATAAATAATTTATAAATAGTTATACTTTTATATTTTTAGATAAATAAAAATATAATTAAATATAAATTCAGTATATATTAAAAAAGTATTAAGTCTAATTAAAACTCGTCCGTAAATATTATTTTCATAAAAACAAATGATCCTAAAACAATTTTCATAAAAACAAACGATCCTAAAATAATACCTTGTGATACATAATATCCAACATATTCATAATATCTATTATCAGAATTAATAATCTTTATTATTAAATCTGGTTTTAATAAAATTTTATTTATTTGTCTTATCATTAAATATTTAAAAAATCCAATAGTTCCTATACCAAATGATATAGTACCAATTATACCAAATGATAATGCACTAAATACATCATCATAAATATATAAACCGAAATGAGGGATTAATAAACCGGGAATAGAACCACCTATAATAGAAGTACGTAATAAATTACCAGCATCTGAACCTATTATACAATAATAAATATTATCTATATTTTTAGATGTATAAATATCATTTATATTTTTAGATGTATTTAAAATATATTGCACCTGATTTTTTTTATATTCAATATTATTAATTGTGTATTTAAAATATATTGCACCTGATTTTTTTTATATTCAATATTATTAATTGTGTATTTAGAATAAAATCTTTTATTAATTATTGGTAATTTATTAGGTAATATATTATTAAATTTAATTGGCAATGATACAAATCTTTTGATAAACATTTATTGATATATTACCTTTTATTACAATACAATACAATACAATACAATAAATTTAAATTCAATTTTTATATATAATTTAAATATTCTATAATTAGAAATAGTAAATTATTAAAAATATGAATGAAGTGTCTATCCACAATGCTGCAAAATATAATAGATTATAGTATAAAAATGAAGATGATAGAAAAGAGAAAACTTAAAAAAGTTCAAAAAATAAGATCTGTAGTAAGAAGAAATCAACAAGATTTAAAATCACATAATATATTTAACATTGAAAATATTCAATATCAACCATATAATTTTAAATATATAAACAATCAAGATATAACTTCTACTACAAATAATATTATTGAAACTCCTATCTCTTCCAATAGAATAAATAAATATAATATAAATGACATAATTGAATTATTAAAACAGATTAATATTTACTAAAAAATTGATAATTCAAATAATTATAAAACAATATATTATAGAATAGAAAACATATACATAAAAAGAGATGGCAAAAGAATGGTTAAAATATCCCAGAGAATTTCGATTAATTGAAGAGACAAAGGAATCTGATCCCAGTATAAATTTTGGAGTTGTACAAGATGATATCGATTTAGTAAAATGGAATGGTATTTTTCATTTAACAAATTCTGATATTATATTATCATTTGGCATGATATGTTCATTAGACTTTCCAAATGTAGCACCAAAAATATATTTTGATAATAGTATAAATTTAGATGATATACCTGGATTAAAACAGATATGTAATGATGAAAAAGAAATAAAACCTGAAATTTTAAATTGGAATAGTGAAAAAACAATATATGAACATTTAAAAAAAATATATGGGCGTTTGAACAATTAAATATTTTAAAAAATTAAATAATATAATGAATAGAGTTCAAAGTATTGAATCACTTAGAAATAAAAAAAAGAAATTTAAAATTTTAATAGTTGATGATGAAATAGACTCATCAATGCTTTTTAAGGAAATACTTGATTTAAGAGGGCATGATGTTACATTAATAAATGAAGGAATACAATGTATAAATAAATGTAAAAATAATGAGTATGATATAATATTTTTGGACTATCATATACCAGGTATAAATGGTGTTGAAATTGCTGATTTAATAAAAGATTTATTTAAAACAAATTCCTTAATATTTGCATATACAGGAGATTCCACAACAGAATCATTAAATAAATTTAAAAAAATAGGAATGACAGCTGCATTAATAAAACCTGTTGATATTGACTTAATAAATTTAATAATGAATTCATTTGAAGAAAGAGAATGTGCTGATAAAAATATTCTATATAAATTATCAAAAAAACAGAAAAACACATTATATGTATTTTAATTTATTCAAAAAAATTTTTATTATTGGACAAATATCTTTTTAAAATATTTAATAAAATTTCATTATCGAATGGTTTTAATATAACATCATCAAAATAAGAATAAGTATTATCACCCGGATTTCTATTTTCTTTTTTTGCAAGAATATTACCAGTAGTTGCAATTATAGGGACTTTATTATTACTTAATTTAATAATTTTACTTGCTGTACAACCATCAATACCATTCATATTTATATCCATAAAAATTAAATCATAATTATTAATTTTACACAATTCTATAGCATCTTTACCATCTATAACAGATTCAGTTATTAAAGAAAATCCGAATTCTAAATTAAAATTTTCTAATAACATTTTAAATAACATTAAATTTGCATCATTATCATCTACTAATAGAATTTTACCTGATAAATTATATTCTATTATATTATTATTATAAATAGTACCACTACTTCCTAATTTAATAGGAAGAAATAAAGTAAATTCTGATCCTTTTTGATGTATACTTTTAACAGTTATATAACCTCCTAATAAATTGGCTATTTTCTGACTTATACATAATCCTAATCCGTTACTATCTGCATTTATTTTAAAACTATTCGATGTTTGTCCATATTCCTTAAATAATTTACTTATTTCATCTTCTTTAATACCCATACCTTCATCTGAAATAGTAAATAATATACCGTGTTGATCTTCATTATAAATAATATTTATTACTATAGTACCTATTTCAGAATATTTAATTGAATTAGTTATTAGATTACCTAATACCTGTTTACATCTGATAGGATCAGTAAATAGAGTTTTTGGGACATCATCACTAATATTATATTCTAATATTAAATTTTTTAGTATAGCTTTTTGAATATTATCAGAAATTAAATCATCAATAATATCTTTTATATTTACTATTTCTAAATCTAACACAAATTCTTTAGCTTCTAATTTTGATAAATCTAATATATCATCTATTATTTTTTTCATATTTAGAGATGCTTTATTTATAGTTTCTAAATTATATAATATTTTTGTGTTCACATCTATTTTTTTAGATTGTGATTGTATCAAATGATTTGCTAAATTTATAGTTTGCAACGGATTTCTTAATTCATGACTCAAATATGCTATTAAATTTTTATTACTTTTTGTTGTTTCATTTTTTGCAGAATTATTTTTTATTGAAAAATTTATAACATGATAAAACATATTTGAACAGTTAATTGTATCTATAATAAAATTAATGGATGTTGTTAAATTTTTAGTGTTAATATTTATTATATCAATTGCTATTTTTCTCTTTTTAAATATTAAATCATTTTTTTCATTAGAATTTAATATTTCCAATTGTGGGAATATTTTCATTATATTTTTTTCCATACTTAATTCTATATTTTCAGGATATACTGTTTTTATTATAGATAATGCATAATCATTGATATACATAATTGAGAATTTTCTATCTGTAACTATTATACCATCTCTAATAGTATTTAAAATTTCTTCAGTTAAATGATAAGTAACAAAATTTCTATTTATTTCATATGATGAAATTTTCATAGTTGAATAGTTATGCAATAATGTTGCAACATAATTTGTCATTATATTTGCTAATTCTATATCTAAAAAATTTGTTAATTCTGTTATTTCTGATTTTATATATGAAATACCTATAACTCCAATAATATTTCCAGCAAATATTAAAGGTAAATAATATATTGTATCAATACTATTAAATGAAAATATAAAATCAGATTCTGATATATTATTATTTATAACCTTTATTATTCTCTTTTCAATTATACAAATTTTACAATTATCTCCAATCTGATTAATATTAAATGTTGAATTATCAAACATATTATCCTCATTGTATAATAAATATTTTACATTACATATAGCGTCAATTATTAAATAATTTTCCTCTTTATTTATAACATATTTTGCTATAAAACCGGAAGATCCACCAAATATTTTTACTATTTTTTCAAGTAAACTATTCATATATATTAAAGATTGTATACCATTTAAAAATAATTTATAACTTTCATTATAAGCCTTTGTTAATTCTATTATTTTATTTTCTTTATTATTTTCTTTTAATTCATTTAATTGAAAATTAGAACTTAATACCTTATGTATCATTAATAATATAATATGACTATTTTTTTTATAGTATTTAGACAACTCATTATTATTTTTCTGATTAATTAAAAATTCTCTATAAAGTTTAAATTCTTTAATTATAATATATGACAAAAATATATATAATATTGTTGTTACTATTATTAATATGTCTTTATGAATTATTATATAGTTTTAACTTTTTTGAAAATTTTACTACAGTAAATTCAAATAATAAATCTGTTGATACAAAAGAAGATAATACTGTAGATATAACTGCAAAAGATCCTGGTCAAAATCAAGGCATATTACATGATCCTTTATTTAATGATGTAATATTTTATCAAAATGATAAATTAAAATATAATGATGATGGTACTTATACTGGGGATACCGGATTTGACAAATGTATTACTGGTGGTTGTACTAATGGTAAATGTGTAGAATATGGTATTACTGGAAATGCTTACTGTTTTCCAAATGATTCATCTGAAAGTGTCGATGAATATACAAAAGCTTTACAAAAAATGCTTGTTACTGATCTGAATAAAGGCGTTTAAAATAAAATAAAAAATTGTATTTATATTTTATATTATAAATGGTTTGCAAAATAACTACTTGCACAAATAAAAATAAGCATGAAACTGATAATCATGTTTGCCAAACTTGTTATAATAAAGGACATTCATGTTATGAAATAAATTTGTTAGATAAAAAGAAAGATTTGAGTATCGAAAGACTATCTGCAAATGCTAGAAAAATTATGGAAAATACAAATGGAAAACTTTATGTTCAATTTTATCATGGTATGGGTAGAGAAACTTTCTTAAAAAGAGATAATACTAATGATGATATGAAAAGTTTCAATGTATATAGTTTTAAATACGATAAAAATTTTTATGAATTTATAAGAGGATATAAATATGTAGGTTATCAAATAATATTACCAATTTAAAAAATTGAAAAAAACAATCATTACCTATTTAAACATATAATAATATAATAATATTAGTATGAGAGAATTAAAAGAATCAGAAAACTTTAATGAGGTAATAAAAGAACAGAAGGTAGTTTTAGTAGATTTTTCAGCAACATGGTGTGGCCCATGTAAAAGATTAACACCAATGCTTGAATTAATAAGTGAAGAATTTAAAAAGGCGAATAAGAGTGTTTTATTTTTAAAAGTTGATGTAGATGATTTTCAATCTATAAGCCAGGATCATAATATATCATGTATGCCAACAATGATATTATATGTAAATGGAAAATTAACAGAACATAGATTTGAGGGGTTACCTAAAAAAATAGATATTATAAAAGATATAATTGAAAAAAATCTATAATTATTTTTTTATATTTAAATATTATAAATGTTTAGATATCCATCTCGCCAACAATGCAATGATTTACTTAATAATTTAAAACCTACAGATTCTAATTTTAATAAAGAATGTGATGTATTAAATACTCTTTTAAAACAAATAACAAAAGAAATTGATACACGTACAGAAATAAAACAGTATTTAACTGAAACAAAAAATCAATTAGATCAACAATTACAAGATAGTATAGCAACAGTAAAATTAACTTTACCAGGAAATAGAACATTAGATAATAAATATAATTGTGCAAATGTAAATAAAATTGATACAAGTACAATAGAATATGAAATAAAATTATCATCTATTCCTAAAGATGATATAGTTTCAACAACAACAAATGATATTATAAAAATATTATCTACAAAAAATAATATAACTTATGAATTAACATGTACATATGATAAAACAAAAACAAATGTACTTACCATAAATTCTATAAGAAGAAATTAAAATTTATATATTTGTCTGAAATTTAATTGTCTTTTATCTTCTATATAATTTTCTTTATTTGAGATATTATAGTCAGGGGTAATTAACGAATATAATATTAATAATATAACTATTATTATTATAAGAATCTTATATTTATTCATCTATACAAATAATAAAGTAAAAAATAAATTTTATTCACTAGTAATAATATATAAATGTCCAAAGTTAATATTACCTTATATCACATGAACGGATGTGGACCATGTAAAGCCTTTATGCCAGAATTTGATAAATTTGTTGATGAAGTTAAAAACAAAAACTTAGGTTATAGTATTAAAAAAGTAGAAAGTGAGGAAGTAAAAAATGACGATACTATAAAATCATTTCCAACATTGAAAATTAAAATTAATGATAAAGAATATGAATATGAAGGTGATAGAAAAAGTGATGCTATACATGATTTTATTGATAAAAAACTAAATCAATCTGGAGGTAATCCCTTTGCACCTGGAACCTTTATGACACCAGCTGTTGGAATGCCTGTAAATCCAGCATTGACTGCCATGGGACAACCTCCATTATTAAATCCATCAGTGTTAGCATCACCAACTGTTGTTGCAAATCAACCATTAATAGGTGGTCCTGGATTAATCGGTTCTCCAATGGGAATGATGGGAAATCCTGGCTTAGTAGGTACATCAATGGGTTTAGGAATGAATGGTATGATTGGAGTTGGTTTTGATGATGAATGTAATAAATGTAGAAAATATAAAAAAAAATATCATAAATATAAAAAAATAGCTGCAAGATTACTTGAAAAATATAATCAACTAAAAAAGGATTAATAAACATATTTCACTGGATTTTTATCAATTATATTACCACATCTCCCAAAATTTCTAGTCATTATAGCTATTGATATAATTTTTATAATATCAATAGGTGTATTTATATTATTAATATTTTTTTTAACTATAGTATCAATAATAATTTTATCATCATTATTATCAATAGATAAATCTGTACGGCGTGTTTTAATTGAGCTTTTTACTTTTTTCTTTATTTGGTTCATTTCTACTTTTAGCTTCTAACATCAACTCGCACAATTTAAGATCAACACTCTGCTTGATGATCTTCCTCTTT
>Ga0114963_10000444_pt1 | contig 27640 bp, 32 predicted proteins | sample C_131016_EF_Meta_FD_87019 | JGI IMG/M metagenome (GOLD analysis project Ga0114963, IMG submission 87019) | Freshwater microbial communities from Lake Croche, Canada to study carbon cycling - C_131016_EF_MetaG | ecosystem: Environmental > Aquatic > Freshwater > Lake | place: Lake Croche, Canada... | reverse complement strand
CAGCCTCATCGGGGCGTATCTTCTTTCCCTATTGCCCTGGAGCGGCTGGGCTTTAATTCTTGAACCCAACTGGATGTTGCTGGTACTGGTGCATTGGTGGCTGAGAGAGCCCTGGCGGGTAGGGCAAGGCGCAGGGTTTGTAGCTGGGGTGATGATGGATATTGCCCAGACCGGGATTTTGGGGGTTTCAGCTTTTTCTTTTTCGATTGCAAGCTGGCTCACTATTAAGTTCCGTACTCGCATGCTGGCGTTTAGTCCCGTCTCTCAGGCCCCTCAAATTCTGCCTATCCTGGTGGGCGCGCGGTTGGTGATGCTGGTCACCGTGTGGATGACGCAGGGGGGGGAGCCCAATTGGTTATTGTTGATCGGCAGCATCAGTGATCTGGCTGCCTGGATTCCGATTACTCTGATATTGCATCAACAAGATTTGCGCCGTAGCCATCCCACACCATGAATTCACGTAGTCGGGTTTATGACCAGGCTCTCAGCCTGCAAGCCTATCGAAATCGACTTCAAATTGCGACCTTTGCTATTTTTTTGGGATGCGCCTTACTGTTCCTGCGCTTTTTTTGGCTACAGATTTTTCAGTATGAGCATTACCGCACGCTAGCCGAGGCAAATCGCATCACGATTTCTCCTGTTGTTCCTTCACGCGGCATCATCATGGATCGTGAAGGCCGCCCCTTAGCGAACAATTATTCCGCCTATACGCTAGAAATCATGCCTTACCAGGTAGACGACCTGGATGAAACGATCGATGCCCTCAGTAAGATCGTGGATATCACCCCAAGAGATCGTCGTCGTTTTCATAAGCTTTATGATGAAAGCCGAAACTTTGACAGTCTTCCCATTCGCAATCGCCTGAGTGAAGTGGAAGTCGCTAAATTTGCAGTTAATCGTTATCGCTTTCCAGGTGTGGAAATTCGGGCGCGCTTGTTTCGAAACTATCCTGAAGGCCTCACTGCTTCGCATCTCATCGGCTATATCGGAAGGATCAATGACAATGACATTAGTAAATTAGACGATGCCGGTTTACTGCCCAACTATCGCGGCAGCGAACATCTGGGCAAGGTGGGTATAGAACAAAGCTATGAACGTGAACTGCATGGCCTAACGGGCTCTGAGCAACTTGAAACGGATGCGGGTGGGCGCGCGGTTCATTCGCTGGCGCGCAAAGAGCCGGTATCTGGAAATGATCTAACCTTAAGCATTGATTTGGGTTTGCAACAAGTTGCTGAAAACGCTTTTGGTAATCGTCGTGGTGCCCTGGTTGCGATTGAACCCTCTACCGGAGAGGTTTTAGCCTTTGTAAGCCAACCCGGATTTGACCCCAATTTATTTGTCGATGGGATTGATCAAGCCAACTGGGAAAATTTAAATCAGTCCATCGATAAGCCACTTAACAACCGAGCCTCACGCGGACTCTATCCTCCTGGTTCTACCATCAAACCGTTCATGGCTTTGGCTGGTTTGCAGACCAAACATCGCACTCCAGAATCCGTGATCCAAGACCCTGGATATTTTGCTTTTCCGGGTTCATCGCATCGTTATCGCGACTGGAAACCAGAAGGCCACGGAACAGTGGATTTGCATCGTTCTATTGTTCAATCTTGCGACACCTATTACTACACCTTAGCCAATGAATTGGGCATTGATGTCATGCACGACTATTTGGCTCAGTTTGGTTTTGGGGAAAAAACAGGCATTGATCTTGAAGGAGAGTTACCGGGAGTGTTGCCATCCCGCGCCTGGAAAAAAACCCGTTTTCACCAGGAGTGGTTTGGTGGCGAAACGGTTATCAGTGGTATCGGTCAGGGATATAACCAGATGACTCCGCTTCAAATGGCGGGCGCCGTTGCTGCACTTGCCAATGGGGGGAAGTTTTATCAACCCCACATAGTGAAATCCATTCGCGAGAGTGCAACCGGCAATCGAAGAGACATCAAACCGGTTCTAGTTCGCGATGCCGGCTTACGTGAAGAAGATTTCAATGCAGTACGCGATGCAATGGTGGACGTGCTTCTACCAGGGGGTACCGCCGCACAAGCCGGTGCAGGTACGCCCTATAAATTTGCCGGCAAAACCGGAACCGCTCAGGTTGTTGCCATCAAACAAAATGAGAAGTATGTAGAAAGTCGCGTGAAAGAACGTAATCGTGACCATGCCTGGTTTGTGGGCTTTGCCCCCGCAGATGCCCCCAGAATTGCACTGGCCGTTTTAGTAGAAAACGGCGGGCATGGCGGAACTTCAGCTGCCCCGATTGCAAGACAGGTCGTGGATTATTGGCTACTGGGTAAAAAGGCCAATAGCCCCGCTTCAGATCTCGAAGCCGACACCCCTCCTGCAAAACCGGGCACAACCAAACCCTCTGATGAGAACGAGGAACACCATAATGATTAAGCGCTGGATTGCGAGAATCATGGCCCCTCTTGATCCCTCATTGTTGGGGCTGATCTTAAGCTTAATGGCACTGGGTTTGGCTGTTCTCTATAGCGCTTCTGGTCGCGACATGATGACGGTCATTGGGCAGGCACGCAGCATGATGATTGCCTTATTAGGAATGTGTGTACTCGCTCACATTCCGCCTCAGTATCTGATGCGTTTGGCTGCTCCGGCCTATTTGTTTGGCTTATTGATGCTGATTGGCGTTGCATTGTTTGGTGAAGTCAGTCATGGGGCGCGTCGTTGGCTTCACCTGGGACCCGTTCGCATTCAGCCCTCTGAGTTCATGAAGTTAGCACTTCCTATTGCCTTGGCAGCGTGGTTTCAATACCGCGAGGAATCGCTCAACTTTAGGGACTTCTTGGTAGCCCTTTTACTGTTCAATATCCCTGTGGGTTTGATTGCCAAACAGCCCGACCTAGGCACCGCCCTTCTCATTGCCAGTTCAGGGTGCTTTGCTTTGTTTCTTGCTGGGCTGTCTTGGCGCGTCATTGCCCTGGCAGTGGTCTCTGGTGCCGCGGCCCTTCCTGTTGCCTGGACGTTTTTGCATGACTATCAAAGACAGCGTGTGCTGACCTTGATTAACCCTGCCAGCGACCCCCTCGGCGCGGGCTACCACATCATTCAATCCACAATTTCTGTTGGCTCGGGTGGGGTGTTCGGTAAAGGCTGGTTGAGTGGCACACAAGCCCATCTCGACTTTCTACCTGAGCCCACCACCGATTTTATTTTTGCAGTGTTTTGCGAAGAATTTGGATTACTGGGTGAACTGATTCTGCTGGCTTTACTGGTGAGTTTAGTCATTCGTGGTCTACGGATTGCAGGGCATGCTTCTTCCGTATTTAACCGACTAGCGGCAGGCGCTATTTGCCTGACCTTGTTCACCTATACCTTTGTGAACATGGGCATGGTTGCAGGCATTTTGCCCGTTGTGGGGGTGCCCTTACCCTTCATCAGTTACGGCGGCACCTCGCTCATCACCTTGATGTTAGGCCAGGGGATCTTAATGAGTATTCGATATCATCGAACCATTGTGAAACGCTAGGAGCTGCGTGTTGCGAATTCCGTATGCTTTGTTGTGTGCTGTGTTGGTGTTGAGCGGATGCTCAAGCTACCCGTTAGCCCCCTCAGCGCCGCCCACCAAACAGCCTACGTCTCCTGGAGCGATCCCGCCCAGTACCCAGCGCTCTGGAGGCTATTACCTTGACGATGGCCCGGGGACCAATGCCCCTCAAGATTTTTCAAAGATTCCGGATGCGGTCCCTAAATTTGAACCCCTCATCCCGGGAGCAAACCGACCCTATGAAGTCATGGGGGAAGTGTATTTTCCTGACACCTCTAACTTACCTTTCAGTGAGCAAGGTATCGCCACATGGTATGGCCGTAAATATCACGGAAAGCCCACTTCATCGGGCGAGGTCTACGATATGTATGGAATGACTGGTGCGCATAAAACCATGCCAATTCCCAGCTATGCCCGGGTCACTGACACTAAAACCGGGAAGTCTGTGATCGTTAAAATCAATGATCGTGGCCCCTTCTTCCCCGGGCGGGTCATTGACCTCAGTTATGCTGCGGCCGCCAAACTTGGCTTTGCTGGAAAAGGGAGCACCACCGTTATCGTAGAACGTGTCTTCCCCCCTAAAAATTAACTCAGCTTCACCTTAGGCCGCACGAACGAGGGTAGCGGGTACCATTCCATGTGCTTTTGCTTCGAGTATGACTAATTCCACAGCAGAGCCATCCGCTGCATAGCTAATATGGGTATGCCAATCCTGAGATACCTCTCTGGTGATGGGCTTATCTGAAAGATGAATGACTAATGTGTCGTCTTCGTCAAAATAGGTGACATGCATCATTTACTCCACTAAGGAAAAGTAGTGCATCACTGTTTTGATCACCACTGAATGCTCCAAGACCAAAACAGCGCACACAAGATTATCATTTCGGTTAGAAAGGTACTTGTAAACCCACAGATGCGTGTCGTCAGTATATTTGGTTACCCCTGAATCAACGATATCAAGTAATTCAGAATCTGAAATAACACGCTCTGTCATTCTTATAAGAGCGTGACGAGTAATAATTATTTTGCGATTAAACCTTTGGCTTTTCATAAATATTAGTCTCGATTAAGGTCGCGTTTTTAGGTGTAATACCAGCATCCCTAAAAGGGCGTTTCCTCAAAAGAAATATTCAAAACAATGAACTTGAAAAGTATCAGGCTAAATCTGTATTAGCCGTCACGAAAAGACGGATAAATTGGCGTTTAGAAAGGAATGCGGACTGCGGCGCGGTACTCGCGGGAGTTCTGCTGAACGAATAGGCGATTAAATGTGTACCCTTCATCGGCAGGATCAACCAAGGTGCGATTGAATAAGTTGTAGATGCTGAATGACCACTCAGGGCTAACAAGACAGACCGGACGAAGCCTGAGCGGTATAATCTCGATATTGCTTAGATCTTAAAGTCCCCATGAATCGTTTCTCTGTTTCTTCAGTCTTCATTGCAACGCTGATCTCTTTGGCGCTGCTGAATGCAGCGCCCTTAGCTCAGGCGGCGGATGCACCGGTTGGCACCGTTGCACCTCTATCAACAACCCCTGCTCCTGCTGCACCTTCTGCCAATGCCATTCTTGCGCCACAAGCCCCGGTCTTAGCCGCTAAATCTTGGTTGCTTCTGAATGTCACCAGCAATCAAATCTTGACGGTAGGCAACCCCGACATGCGGGTTGAGCCTGCTTCATTAACCAAACTCATGACCGCGTATTTAAGCTTTAAAGCCATACGCCAAAAATCACTCAGCCTGAATACCGTTGTTTCGGTTTCCCCGCGTGCTTGGAAAGCGGAAGGTTCACGCATGTTTATTGAACCCAATCGCCCAGTGACCGTAGACGAACTCTTGCATGGCATGATCATTCAATCAGGGAACGATGCCAGCATTGCTTTGGCTGAACGCATAGGAACCAGCGAGGAACAATTCGCCCAAATGATGAATCAGCAAGCAGCCGCGCTTGGGATGACCAATACGCATTTTATGAATGCCACCGGTTTACCCGACCCTCAGCACTACAGTACTGCGCGTGACCTGGCCAAAATTGCCCGCGCCATTCAACACGACTTTCCAGAGTTTTATCCGCTCTACTCAGAAAAGCAGTATCGCTATAACAACATCAACCAGCCCAATCGTAATCAATTGCTCTGGAAGGATCCTTCGGTGGATGGCATGAAAACGGGTCACACCGATAGCGCAGGGTTTTGTTTGATTGCCTCTGCCAAACGAGGGGATCAACGCTTACTGAGTGTGGTTGTAGGGACTGAATCAGAAAGTGCGCGTTCTGCTGAGAGCGAGAAACTGCTCAATTATGGTTTTCAGTACTTTGATACACAGCGCATTCATACCGCCGGGGCTTTATTCAGCAAGCTACCCGTTTATAAAGCGCATTCAGATTTGTTAGAAGCCGGCTTCCATGAAGACGTCTGGTTAACATTGCCTAAGGGTGATTTTGCTCGATACAAGGAAGTCTTCCGTCCCAACGCTCCGCTCGTTGCCCCCATCGCAGCCAATGCCAGTGTGGGCACCTTAGATATTGTGGTTGATGGCAAAGTGGTAGCGCAATTTGCAGTGACTCCTCTATCCGATGTACCTGTAGGCAATATGCTGCAACGCCTGTGGGGAAGTCTCAGACTCATGATGCCCTAATATGAGCACAACTGACTTTGAGTCTGGCGATGACGCCATATTTGAATTCCCCTGCGATTTTCCCATCAAGATTATGGGAAAAACGCAGGAAGGATTTGCCCAAACGATTGCTGAATTAATCATCCGACACGCACCCGATTTTGATTTGGCCAAGATGGAGATGCGTGCCAGTTCAGCAGGCCGTTACTTAAGCCTCACGTGCACAATTCGCGCCCACTCACGCGCTCAGCTTGATGCCATTTACCATGAGTTGAGTAGTCACCCCATGGTTGCGATGGCGCTTTAAATGTCCCTAGCATCAGAGGTGCTGGCTCCCACCTCACTCCTTGTGCAAGATCTTGGCCTCACTGAGTACGAAGCCACCTGGTTGGCGATGCGGAACCATACGGAGCAACGCACCCCTGAATCACCGGATGCGCTATGGCTCACCGAGCACCCCCCAGTGTTTACGCTTGGACAAGCAGGTAAAGAAGAACATCTTCTGGTACCAGGCGAAATCCCAATCGTGCACACCGATCGTGGAGGTCAGGTCACCTATCATGGTCCTGGCCAAATCGTTGTTTATGTTTTGTGGGATCTGGCCCGACTGAAATTGGGGGTACGTCATCTGGTACGCGCCCTAGAGCACGCGGTGATAGCAGTCCTGTCTGAACAGGGCATACACGCTGAAGGGCGCGTCGATGCGCCAGGGGTATACGTACAGGGTGCAAAGATTGCAAGCGTGGGATTACGGATACGCAAAGGAAGGAGTTATCATGGATTGGCATTCAATGCGGACATGAATCTTGAGCCTTTTTCACGCATTAACCCGTGCGGCTACGCCGGACTGCAAGTCACTGATTGCCGCACGCTAGGGCTTCCCTTCACGATCACTGAGATCAAAACCAAGCTGACTTCATACATAGAGCTTGCCTGGCAGAAAGCCCTGCTAGAGAGATAAACTAGGCAGACATGGACAACAAAACGCTCTCAGATACCCCGCATGATATTGCTGGCTTGAAACAAACCGGCCAGGCAAAAACCGCACGCATCCCCATTAAGGTTGTAGCCGCAGAACCCTTGCGCAAGCCTGATTGGATTCGCGTGAAGGTCAGTCAAAGCCCACGTTTTCATGAGGTAAAAAACTTACTACGTGAGCGTCAATTGCACTCAGTATGTGAAGAAGCCTCCTGCCCCAATATTGGCGAATGTTTCAGTAAAGGCACGGCCACTTTCATGATTCTGGGGGATCTGTGTACCCGACGCTGTCCTTTCTGCGATGTAGGTCACGGACGCCCTCTACCCATTGACCCCGCAGAGCCAACTCAATTGGCCGAGAGCATTGCGCTGTTACGCTTACGCTATGTTGTCATCACAAGCGTAGACCGAGATGATCTTCGGGATGGGGGGGCCGGACATTTTGCAGATTGCATACGCGCTGTAAGGGCAGCTTCACCCACCACGCAGATTGAAGTATTGGTTCCGGATTTTCGTGGGCGCTTAGCGCTGGCCCTTGATATCCTGGCTGCCGCCCCACCAGATGTAATGAACCACAATCTTGAGACGGTTCCTCGCCTTTATAAGCAAGCACGCCCCGGTTCTGATTACGCCCATTCATTAAAGCTCTTACAAGACTTTAAAGCGCTGCATCCAACTATTCCAACCAAATCAGGACTCATGATTGGCTTGGGCGAAACCGATGAGGAAATTCTGGAAGTCATGCGGGATTTGCGTTCGCATTCAGTAGATATGCTGACTTTGGGCCAATATTTGCAACCTTCTTCTCATCATCTTCCGGTATTGCGGTACATGGAGCCCGAACGCTTTACCTGGTTTGAAGAACAGGCTTTGGCCATGGGTTTTCGGCATGCTGCCTGCGGCCCTATGGTGCGTAGCTCTTATCATGCTGACCAACAAGCGCATCAAGCCGGCATTGAGTAAAGCAAAACCGAATAGATTCACCCCTCAGTATCCGCCACTTTTTAGTCATACCTCGATAACTTGCTTGTAAACATCCTTCAGTAGTCTTGCAAGGCTGTGTTGCTTATCCACCTTGTTATCGAGCTCCCATGCTGGTCAAAATCAACGTAAAAGAAGTGCAAATGGGGATGCATGTCCATGAGATTTGTGGCTCATGGCTAGAACATCCCTTCTGGCGTACCCAATTTCTTCTGGATTCAGAATCAGATCTGAAGCGCCTACGCGAATCCGGCATCTCTGAACTGTGGGTGGATACCAGCAAGGGGATTTCGCCTGAACCCAAATTAGACTCCACCACGGAAGCAGAAGCCATTGCATCAGTGGATGCAATGCTTGCAGTACAAGAGCAGGCACAGCATGTTGCTGAAGTCCTGATAGAAGCCCATGAGGCCCCTAAGAAAATCTCTATTGCGGAAGAAATGAAGCAAGCGGCTGAAGTATGTCAGCAGGCTGAAGAACAGGTGAAGCACCTGTTTACCCAGGCACGTTTGGGTAAGGCCTTAGATACCGAGGGTTCAATCAATATTGTGGAAGAAATTTCCCACTCTATTTTTAGAAACCCCAATGCTCTGATCAGTCTTGCGCGCATCAAAACCAAGGATGACTACACCTACCTGCACTCGGTTGCAGTGTGTGCATTGATGATTTCGTTAGCCAGACAACTAGGCTTGGATGAGCAAACGGTTCAGATCGCAGGGCTGGGGGGGTTACTGCACGACATCGGTAAGATACGTATCCCACTTGCTGTGCTCAATAAACCCAGTTCTTTGACTGAAGATGAATTCGCGATTGTTCAGGGTCACCCCTCAGCAGGGTTTCAAATCCTGCAGCACAACGGCGGATTCCCTCAAGAAGTCCTAGAAATCTGCTTGCACCATCATGAGAAGGTAGATGGCTCAGGTTATCCCGACAAACTCACTGGCGATCGTATTTCGCTGATGGCCAAAATGGGCGCGGTGTGTGATGTGTACGATGCCATCACATCAGATCGCCCCTATAAGGTGGGCTGGAGACCTGGTACCGCCATTCGTAAAATGGCCGAATGGAGTAAGGGGCATTTTGACGAGAAAATTTTCCATGCCTTTGTCAAAGCCGTAGGCATTTATCCAACAGGCTCTCTTGTCAAACTCAGCAGCGGCCACCTTGCGGTGGTATGCGATCAAGAGGAAGGCGCTTTATTAAAGCCTGTGGTGAAGTTGGTTTACTCCATTCACGAAGAGCAACGTATTGATCCTGAGCACATCAACCTAAGCCATCATGATCACGAAATTGTCTCGCAAGAAGACCCCGCACGCTGGGGCTTCCAGGATATCGACGAAATCTGGCGCGACTAACTGCTCTGAATGGGTGTTTAGACGTTAAAGAGAAATTGTTGGCTATGATCCCGCGTTCTCCATCGACAGTGATGCAGACCGCGAAAACACCATTAGTAATCGCCGAGCTCACCTGATAGCTTCGACAAATTCTCCAAGGCTACCTCACGGCCCGCATGAATGCTTTCTGCATACTCGATCAGGTCGCTGAGCAAAACCCTGCGGTGCGACCCCACCATGCGATGGGGAATTCGCCCAGCATCGATCTCCTTAATCACGAAGGGGCGCGAAACATTAAGAAAATTTGCCGCCTCTACTGTCGTGAGTTCCTGCTTTTCAGGCATCAAAGCGAACGGCCTACCCTCGCTCACCAGGCCCAGCAACTGACCGATAAGGCGCAAGGATGAGGGCGGGAGTTCAATCGGGGGAAGGTCCCCAGCTTCGCTCTCTAGCTTAATCTTCACGGCCTTGGATCGATCCAAGGCCTCCATGATGCAGCGCTGAGCAACACGCGCCAACTCCATATCTTGTCTAGATGGCGAGGCTGCGACCGACTCTCTTTCTCTCTTCACACCAGTCATTTGTTAATACTCCGCAGAACCCCCATCTATGCGGGGGTAAGTAGCCCAATGTGGGCTAATGTGGCTATACGTGTATTAAACGCAATAAGTGCAATAAATGCAATAAGGGTTGCCTGGATGCCTCAGTTCGTGAAAGGCCCCTGCGGAGTAGCTTGATGTATCGAATAATGTGCCAACAAGAGTTAGATGGATTTCATCTCTCCTCGTGGAGAACATCAGAGAACATTGGATTTATTTAGACGTTAAACAGGAAGTTCAGTACATCGCCGTCGTGCACAACGTACTCCTTGCCCTCGGCGCGCATCTTGCCGGCTTCTTTCGCACCCTGCTCACCTTTGAACTGAATAAAATCATCAAAGGCGATGGTTTGGGCGCGGATAAAACCTTTTTCAAAATCTGTATGGATGACCCCTGCTGCTTTGGGTGCGGTATCCCCCACATGAATAGTCCAAGCCCGGACCTCTTTGACACCGGCGGTGAAATAGGTCTGTAAGCCAAGCAACGCGTAGCCTGTGCGAATGAGACGATTCAGGCCCGGCTCTTCCAAACCCAGATCCGCTAAAAACTCTTGTTTATCGGCGTCATCCAGATCCGCGAGCTCTGCCTCAATTTTGGCGCACAGTGCAACCACAGGGGCGCCTTCTTGAGCTGCATGCTCTTGCAAGCGGGTAAGGTGCGGATTGTTTTCAAAACCATCTTCCATCACATTGCCTACATACATGGCAGGCTTAATGGTGAGCAGGCACAAGGGTTTTAAAATGTGTTTGTCATCATCGCTTAAGCCAAACGTCCGTGCAGGTTTACCCTCGTTCAGATGTGGCATTAGGCGCTCACACAATGAGACCAATTGTGCGGCTTCTTTATCACCCGAGCGGGCTTTCTTACCCTCACGATGGATGGTTTTTTCAACCACAGACATATCAGCCAAAGCCAGTTCAGTCAGAATGACTTCTATGTCGGATAGGGGATCTACTTTTCCCGCAACGTGCACGACATTAGAGTCTTCAAAACAACGCACCACATTCACAATGGCGTCTGTCTCACGGATATTCGCCAAAAATTGATTCCCTAAGCCTTCACCCTTGCTGGCCCCGGCAACCAGACCTGCAATATCCACAAACTCCACAATGGCTGGCTGAATTTTTTGGGGATTCACAATTTCAGAAAGCGCAGCAAGCCTAGGGTCGGGTACTTCCACAATGCCCACATTGGGCTCAATAGTGCAGAAGGGATAATTTTCAGCCGCAATACCTGCTTTAGTCAGTGCATTGAAGAGTGTGGATTTGCCCACATTAGGTAAGCCCACGATGCCACATTTGAGACTCATAGTTGTTCCTTAAAATGAATAGTGTTGATTAGCGCGTATGCAGCGCTAACATCGCTGCTTCCTGTTGTCCGGCCAGAAGTTTGGGCCAGACGTGCAAAGACTGATCTATCGTTTCATCGATAGCTGAACGTTCATCCTTACCGGGTCGGTGCAACACATAATCTTTCACCTGACCACGATCGCCCGGGTGACCAATGCCTAAACGTAAACGCCAAAAGTCAGGCACCCCCAGTTGAGCGGCAATATCTTTCAATCCATTATGACCCGCATGTCCGCCCGCATATTTTAATTTTACGTGACCGGGTTCTAAATCTAATTCATCGTGCGCCACGAGAATTTCATTCGGCAAAATCTTGTAAAAGTGGGCAACGGCTAACACAGCACGACCGCTTAAATTCATAAAGGTCGTGGGTTTGAGTAACCAGCATTCCTGGTCGCCTTGCCGTAAACGCCCCAACACGCCATGAAATTTGGTTTCTAGGCGCAAGCTGACCCCTGCATCACCGGCCAGGCGATCGACAAACCAAAAGCCCGCGTTGTGGCGGGTATCTTCATATTCAGCACCGGGGGTTCCCAGTCCAACCACGAGGCGAATCGCCGCCATTTGGTCTCTCCAAAATCAAAACGGCCGGAGCGGTGGGGATTCCACTGCACCGGCCGGTTTTTCGACGCTAATGAAGCTAAGATTACTTCTTCTTGGCGTCTGCTGCGGGCGCTGCAGCAGGAGCCTCTTCTTCATCAGCTGCTTTTGCAGAGCGGGGCAACACGATGGTAGCAACAGCAGGATTACCACCTTTGTGAGCCGCAGCAAATTCCACACCTTCCGCTACTTTCAAATCAGAGATATGAATTGAGTGGCCTGCTTGCAACTGGGCCAAATCAACTTCAATGAACTCAGGCAGCTTGGAAGGAACGCACAATACATCGATCTCGTTCATGATGTGAGACACAATACCGCCCGCGGTTTTAACGCCAGGAGCGATGTCTGCATTGATAAAGTGCAGAGGTACTTTCATGTGAATCTTCTGATCGCCCGCAACACGCTGAAAATCAACGTGCAAAACTTCGGGTTTCCATGCGTGCATTTGCACATCACGAAGCAAGGCTTGCTGGGGTTCACCGTCGACCTTCAAGGTCAAGATCGAAGCATGGAAGGCTTCTTGACGGAGTTTGTGGAAGATTTCATTGTGATCGAGCTCGATCGGTTGGGCTGCAGAATTTCCGTACAGAATTCCAGGAACGCGGCCCGCCCGACGCAGGCGGCGGCTCGCTCCGGTGCCCTGCTCAGTGCGCTTAGTTACAGCTATTTCGATAGTCATATTCACTCCAAGGTAATAAAAGTAAGACCCGCGACCAGGTCATACCAACAGCGCAGGACTCGTTACCGAATCCCACAAAATTGCACTCACTCCATGAAGAGCGAGCTGACCGAATCCTCATCACTGATTCGGCGTAATGTTTCTGCCAATAAGCCGGCAATCCCCAATTGACGAATTTTGGGGCTTTGCAAGGCAGGGCCTGTCAAACGAATCGTATCGGTGACAACCAATTCATCTAACTGTGAGTTGTTAATGCGCTCCACCGCTTGTCCAGATAAAACTGGATGAACAATGTAAGCACACACTTTAGCGGCACCAGCACGTTTCAGTGCAGCTGCACCCTCACACAAGGTATTGGCGGTATCTACGATATCGTCAACAATCAAACAGGTACGATCTTCAACTTCACCGATCACATTCATCACCTGAGCCACGTTAGGCTTGGGGCGACGCTTATCAATGATCACGAGATCGGCTTCTAAACGCTTTGCAAATGCACGGGCGCGCACAACGCCCCCTACATCCGGAGAAACAATCGCTAATTTTTGATAGTCGTGGCGCCAAATATCGCCCATCAACACCGGGGCGGCATAGACGTTATCCACCGGAATATCAAAAAATCCCTGGATCTGATCTGAATGCAGATCCATGGTGAGCAGTCGGTCAATTCCCACTGCTTGCAACATATTCGCTACTACTTTTGCCGTGATCGGCACACGCGCTGAGCGCGGACGGCGATCTTGACGGGCATATCCAAAATAAGGGATCGCGGCGGTAATACGGCCAGCCGAAGCACGCTTCAAAGCGTCAGCCATGACGATCACTTCCATCAGATTGTCGTTGGTGGGGGCATGAGTGGATTGCAAAATAAAGCAATCACGACCACGCACATTCTCCAGCAACTCAACGCTGACTTCGCCGTCACTAAAACGGCCAACTGTTGCGCGGCCTAAATGTATATTCAAGTGCTGAACGACTTCCTCAGCCAAACGAGGATTTGCCGAACCGCTAAACACCATCAAGTCAGCCGATGCCATAGTGGGATCCATAGGCGCACAACATCAATAATGGCTGGGGAGGTAGGGATCGAACCTACGAATGCCGGAATCAAAATCCGGTGCCTTACCACTTGGCGACTCCCCAGCAGAGGACTTAAAGCCAGTTCTTCAGCGGGTGATCCTGCAAACCTTGGGCGACAAAACCATTCCACCCATCAGGCCGGTCTGCAAAACAACGTTGGGCTTGGGTTTCTGTTGAGAAATCAACAAATACACAACATCCTGAACCCGTCATTTTTGCATTACCCCAAGATCGCAGCCAGTTTAACTGTTCTTGAACTTCAGGATAGCGCGCGCAGACAACAGTTTCGAGGTCGTTATGACCTACCGCTGCTGAAAAGCCCACAATTTTCATACGTGGCGTGGATCTTGTCAATTCAGGTGCGTTAAAAATCAAGGCGGTGGAGACCGAAACCGGCGGAATCAGGACCACATACCATGCTTTTGGAACAGAAATAGGGGTCAGTTGCTCGCCCACGCCTTGGGCAAATGCGGAGAACCCATGAACAAAAACAGGGACATCGGCGCCAAGCTTCAGCCCTAACTCTGCCAATGCATCACGACTTAAACCTAAGCCCCAGAGTGCGTTCAATCCGATGAGGACAGTTGCTGCATCAGAACTCCCTCCCCCTAGGCCACCCCCCATGGGTAATTTTTTGCTGACTTCAATCGAAGCCCCTTTGGGGCAGCCTGTAGCGTCAGCCAGCAAGCGAGCCGCACGAATGCAAAGGTCCTGATCAGGGGGAACGCCTTCAAGCTCACTTAAGCGAACATACTGGCCTTCTGGGGCGAACTGAAGAGTGATCGTGTCGCCAAAGTCTAGAAAGGTAAAAACGGTTTCAAGTAAGTGATAACCATCCTCTCGCCGTCCAACCACATGCAAAAACAGGTTGAGCTTAGCGGGGGCGGGTAATACGTATTGGAGATCAGGGGTTTCCACGCACGACATTCCATCGATCAATAACAAGACGAATCTGAAGATCCGATTTGGCTACTTGAACCATTCCGGGTAGGCTTTGCCCCCCCACCACACGCCAGCGTTGCAAACTGCAGTCCCATCCCCCTTTAGAAAACTGCAGTACTCGGGTTTCTTCTCCCTCATCGCGCAATTGACTCGCATCTGAGGGGATTTCTCCTGTCGCCCACAAAGCAAGCTGACCAATCGGAACAGAAAAACCCAGTAGCGATTGCATCAAAGGCTCACTATTCTCGGCTTCCATCGGTTTACGATCAGGCAAAGCCAGGACAGCGTGGCCGGGTGTTGCATCTAAACGCATGACCTGGCTGCCTAAGGGCGTGCGCATCGTGATGTGCTCTGACCCCATTGCATGCGACCACTCAATCAGCAGAGTATCGTTTCTCGAGCCTTGGCGTATCGCCATGCGCCCTGATAAATCAAATTGAGCAATCGTCCCTGCCCCATGTGATAAGTCGCCTTCTGCAGGAGGCACAATCACTTCTAGAGGGGGGGGCGTATATTTATTGACGCGTGTGAAAGGTGCAGGAAAGATCTCGCACCCAGAAAGCGAAACCACCAAGCTGATCAATAGGGGGGCCCAAGCCCCCCTCAAGACCGTGAATCGCGCTGACTCAATCAATGGTGATAACGCTGAACCACGTCGCGCAAGGCTTCGCTGTCAGGGTGTGCCGTCAGATTCACTTTGAGGAATTTAATCGCCTCATCCTCACGTCCCTGCTTCCACATCACTTCACCTAAATGCGCAGCAATTTCAGGATCGGGCTGTCGATCAAAAGCGCGTTTCAGGGTTTGAGCCGATTCGGTGAGTTTATTCAGTCGGTATTGAACCCAGCCTAAGCTATCCATAATGAAAGGATCATCCGGTGCCAAAGCGGCCGCTTTTTGAATCAGTTCTAGTGCTTCGCTATAGCGGTTTGTACGATCAGCAAGGGAATACCCCAAAGCGTTGTAGGCATGCGCATGATCGGGTTTTAATGCAATCAATTTTCTGAGATCAGATTCAAGGAGATCTAAGCGATTCAATTTGTCTGCCACCATCGCCCGGTCGTACAGCAAATCAATGGATTTGGGCAGTTTCGCAAGCCCTTCCGTCAACGCATCATACGCACCTTGGTACTGTTTACTTTCACTCAGTAGTTGCGCATCAGCTTGGATCAAGAGCGTTTTTTGCTGTTCCGTATCGGCCGGCAAACTATGCAATAAATCACGTGCTTCTTGAAGTCGATTCTGTTTAGAAAGAATCGCCGCAACCCGCATGCGCGCAGGAACAAACTGATCACCTGACTCTACCTTGGTATACCACTCCATGGCTGCGGCCCATTCCTGACGTTCTTCAAAAATCTGCCCCAAGTAATACCGTGGCATGTCGGGATCACGATAGCCCAGCGCCAACACATTTTTCATGTGTTTTTCAGCCGTCACAAAGTCTTTGAGCTCCATTGAAAGTAACCCCACTGCCAAAGACATTTCAGGGTTTCCGGGCGCATTTTTTAAAATTAACTCAAACTGTTCACGCGCAGTTTCATAGATTTTTTGGTCAACCAACAGCCGCGCGTACATCAGCCGCACCTGCTGCGAATTGGGATATTTCTCTAAGAAGTTGCGATAAAACAAAATCACGGCCTGAGGCGTTTTAGTGGATTGCAACATCTGCGCCTGAAGCAGCGCTCCGGGTTCCCATCCCGGTTTATTTTGATCGGCCTGCTGAAGAGCCGTTTTAGCCCGCTCTGTTTTGTCCGCATCCATCGCCGCGAGCGCAATGGCATACTGCGCTTCGGGTAATTGTGCAAACGGTTTAGCCAGCGTTTCTACTAAATCCAGTACGCCTTTTTTATCTTGCTGGCGCGACAAAAGACTATGCAAGTTCATGAACAATGAACCTGCCTGCATCCCAGCTTTGGCCAGCATTTTTTCAAGATAAGGGCGCGCTTCAGAAAGCTTCCCTTCACCTACCAGTAATCCGCTTAAGGTTTGTCGAGCACGATCGGATTCTGGATCTTGCGTGGCCCATAAACGGGAGGCCTCAAGCGCTGCTTTTGGGTTTTGCGCGAACAGCGCCACTTCGGTGGCACGCTGTGAAACTCTGGGGTCTTTAGTGGTGCGCGCCAAATCAAGGTAGGTGTTGACCGCCAAGTTCAAGCGATCTCTCTGACCGGCAATTTCAGCGAGTAGAATTTGATAAAACACTTTTGCTGATAATTCTTGGGGCGGCAAGGAACCTGGAGAGGCTTTTTCCTCACCCATCTCCTCATATGAACCATTTGCTTCTTGAGCCCAGACTGACATGTGAGCCAGCGGGGCTAATAAAGCCACCAGCAAAACGGGAAGAATGCTCTGAGACCTAAGCTTAAGTCTTTGAAAAAACATGAATAGAGGGCCTATTTAAATGACTGAAGACGCATAAAAAGTGCGTTCTGATGGACTAGACCTTATGGGATCGCAGTAGTTCTGTGATTAAGTTAAAGCAAATTAGATAAATTGGCGAATTCTTCATGCCTGAACTCCCCGAAGTAGAAACCACGCGGCGCAGTGTCTGCGCTTGGGCCCTCAATCAACCCATTTGCCAGGTGGTGAGCCGTCGTCCCACCCTGAGACTGCCTATCCCTGACGATTTGCATCAACGACTACAAGGGCAATCTCTTCAATCGGTATCGCGTCGAGCCAAATATCTCCTTTTAAATTTTGATCGGGATACGGTACTCATTCATCTTGGTATGAGCGGATCATTAAGAAGGGCGTACTCCGATACCCCTCTTCGTACGCATGATCATGTGGATTTTGTTTTTGAGAACAGTGATTGCATTCTTCGCTACCATGACCCCCGGCGCTTTGGTTTGATCGTTTGGGCCGGTGAAAACCCTGAAACCCATCCCTTATTGGCCCGTTTGGGGGTTGAACCCCTGGAATCCGTATTCAACGGAAACTGGCTGTATCAAGCCACGCGAAAGCGCCAAACCGACATTAAGCTGTTTCTGATGGACCCGCATTGGGTCGTTGGGGTAGGCAATATTTATGCGTCTGAGGCCCTCTTCAGAGCAGGAATTCACCCTCGAGTGGCTGCAGGAAAGCTCTCCCGCGCCCGATGCGAGCGTTTAGCGCAGTGCGTGAAGGACACCCTGAATGAGGCCTTAGATTCGGGCGGGAGTACCTTACGAGATTACGTAGACGGGACGGGCAATCCTGGGGCGTTTCAACTAGAGCTGAAAGTCTATGGCCGAAGCCAATTACCTTGTCTGCGCTGCAGCTCAGAAATCCGTCAAATTAAACAAGGGCAGCGTTCTACTTTTTATTGCCCAACGTGTCAGCGCTAGTCGCCGTCAGGTGTTGATATTTGCGCTCCAGTTGTTCGCGCGTTTCAACGTGATCGGGGTTGAGTGGAATGCACTCCACCGGGCACACCTCAACACATTGGGGGGTATCAAAATGGCCCACGCATTCTGTACATTTCATCGGGTCGATCACATAGTAATCAGGGCCCAAATAAATGGCATTGTTAGGGCATTCGGGTTCGCATACATCACAGTTGATGCACTCATCCGTGATCATTAAAGCCATAGTGGGGTCCGTTTAGTCTTGCTTACGTTCGGCAACCCGCGCTTGAATGCGTTCCGATACGAGAGGGGGAACAAAAGGACTCACATCCCCACCCAGACTCGCAATTTCTCGAATAATGGTTGAAGAGATGAACATGTACTGATCAGAGGGCGTCACAAACAAGGTCTCCACCGCGGGATGCAATTTACGATTCATCCCCGCCATTTGAAATTCGAACTCAAAGTCTGAAACAGCGCGCAAACCCCGCAAAATCACATCCGCCTCTACTGAACGCAAGAAGTCTGCAAGTAGTCCTGAAAACCCCATGATTTCTACGTTAGGGTAAATGCTGACGATCTCGCGCGCCATTTCTACGCGTTCATCTAGGGTAAAAAAGGGTTTTTTAGCTCGGCTGTCGGCAACAGCCACCACTACGCGATCAAACAATTTGGATGCGCGACGAATGACATCAAGGTGCCCCAATGTCATGGGATCAAATGTTCCGGGATAGACAGCCAGCGTCACGGTGTTTTCACTCCTGAATGTGTTTTTATGTTGTTGGGGTCTCCTACCCCTTCCATAGTGGGCTGCAGCAATTGGTAGAACACCTGCCCCGCTTTAGCCGCACGAAACACTTCCCAGCCAGGCAGGGCCTCAATCGGGTGAGGCGTTTCTAGATACACCATACCGGAGGACTTGATACAGGTCGATACCGTTTGAAGAAGGGCTTCTACCTGCGGATCAGTAAAGGGGGGGTCAGCCAGAATCAAATCAAACTTTTCTGTGCACTGTTTAGGCCACTCTCTGGCATTCGCCCTTATGATCCGAACCCCTTCAAGCTTGAGGCTTACTCGATTCTGCTCAAGTTGTTTCAACACCACCGGATGCTGTTCCACCATGATCACCGCACTTGCTCCGCGAGAGGCCGCCTCAAAACCCAGCGCTCCACTCCCTGAAAACAAATCCAGCACAGACCAATCGGTCAAATCCTGACCTAGCCAATTAAAAAGGGTTTCACGCACCCGATTAGGACTGGGGCGCACGCCCTCCACATTCGCGACCTGTATCACACGTCGCTTTAGGCTTCCCCCAATGATGCGTATTTCTCCCATATTGAACCTTGGTCTTCCTGCTACACCGTAAGTCAGAACTCAGAAACATCGCTACTGATAGAATAGGCTTCTAGGCATTCCCGTCTCTTTCAGATCGGATATTACCGTTGACGAGCCTCCCTCATGTTTGAATTTTGTGTCTTACGCGCTCATGTTTAGTTTTTTTCGCTCACGCTCGGGCGCTGCTTCAAGTCAAAGCCATCCAGCCCCGCCTGACCCGCAGGTCACAGAGACTGCCGATCAGAAAAGTTGGCTACAGCGTTTACGGAGCGGCTTAGCACGGACTCGTGAACGTATTGGGTCGGGTCTGGGCGGGCTCTTTCAGATTGGCAGTCAGATCGACGAGGAATGGTTTGAGAGCCTAGAAGAAGCTTTGTTGATGGCGGATGTGGGCGTAACAGCCTCTCGCCGATTGATGACGCAACTGCGCCAGATCGCTCAAAAAGAACAGATTACGGAAGCGAACGCTTTAAAAACCAGACTAATCGATGCGCTCACCGCGCTCCTCACCCCTTTAGAGCGCGAGATCGTATTACAGGAAACAGCTCCTACCGTTATTTTGTTTGTGGGGGTGAATGGTGCGGGAAAAACAACCAGTATTGGCAAGTTGGCCCAGCATTTATTAAATAGTGAACAAAGTGTGATGCTGGCAGCAGGAGATACCTTTCGTGCGGCTGCCGTAGAACAACTAAAGACCTGGGGTGAACGCAATCAAGTCCCTGTGGTCAGCCAGTTACAAGGCGAATCGGCGGCTGTTATTTTTGACGGCATCCAATCGGCGAAAGCAAAAGGGGTGAGTGTATTGCTGGCCGATACCGCGGGTAGGCTTCCTACACAACTTCATTTGATGGAAGAACTCAAGAAGGTTAAGCGCGTGGCAGGCAAGGCATTAGAAGGATCACCCCACGAAATATTTTTGGTGATCGATGCCAATACAGGTCAAAACGCAGTTGCCCAGGTCAAGGCCTTCGATGACGCACTCGGACTGACAGGACTCATCGTAACCAAGCTAGATGGCACCGCAAAAGGCGGGGTTCTTGCTGCGATCGCTGCAGACCGCCCTATTCCTGTTTGTTTTATTGGAGTGGGTGAAACCTTAGCGGATTTAAGACCTTTTCGGGCAAGAGACTACTCGGAGGCACTGATTGACTGATTCTGTTCCTATGATTGAAATCTCAGGACTCACGCGCCGATATCCGGATGGCCGAGAAGCCTTGAGAGGCATTGACCTGCAGATTCAAGCAGGCGAAATGCTCTTTCTGGGCGGCCCTTCCGGTGCCGGAAAGTCTACTTTGTTGCGCCTGATCGCGGGCATTGATCGCCCTTCCGGGGGAACCATTCAATTGAATGGGCAACAGTTAAATCGTCTGAGTGCCCCGGCTTTGGAAGCCCTTCGAAGAAATATTGGAATGGTGTTTCAAGAACACCGCCTGCTGTTTGATCGCACTGTTGAACAAAATGCCGCGTTGCCTTTGCAGATTCAAGGCCTAGCAGGTGCAGAGATTCAAAAACGGGTGGCTGCCGCCTTAGAACGTGTGGGCTTAGGGGGGCGTGCCAGCGATTCCCCTCTGGCTTTATCCGGTGGCGAAAGACAGCGGCTGTGTATTGCGCGTGCCCTGGTGGGTAAGCCCGCGCTGATTGTGGCGGATGAACCAACAGGAAACCTAGATGCAGAATACGGTGAGGCAATCCTGACTTTATTCCGGTCCTTTAATCTGGCCGGAGTGACCTTGATTATTGCCACCCACGATGAACGGTTGGTGCGCAGCCTAGAGGGTCGATTGGTGCATTTGGATCAAGGTCGCGTGATCAGTGATGGGAGGACGGGGGCATGAGAGGCTTTGCTGAAAGACATGGACACGCAATCGCTTCCGCACTGCGCCGTTTACGCGCAGAGCCCATCGCCAATTTCCTCACCATTTTGGTGATTGCCTTATCTTTAGCCGTGCCTGCAACGATGTACCTCATCCTGTCCGATGCGGCTGCTATGGCTAAAGGACAGGCCGGCCCCCCTGCGATCACTGTACTGCTCCGCGCTACGAGCCAACCCGAGCAAGTGCATTCCCTGCAGGACAAATTAACCCACCGCCCTGAGGTCTCATCGGTTCAATTTGTCTCTCCAGAACAAGGCCTTAAGGAACTCCAGCGAAGACTGGGTTCTGAGGATGTGTTGGCGGGTTTAGACCACAACCCTCTTCCCCCTGTTCTGGTTGTGCATACGCTCTCTACTGACCCCGATGTGTTGTCGGCTTTACAAAAGGATCTCTTGGTTTTTCCGATTGTTGAGCAGGTAAAACTGGATGCAGAGTGGGCAAGAAGGTTGCATGCTGTCACCCACTTATTAGAGCAAGTGGTCATTGCACTGGCGCTTATTCTGGCCGCGGCCGTGGTGAGCGTCGTGATCAATACCGTTCGCCTGCAAGTTCTGGCAGCCCGGGAAGAAATTGAGATCTGTAAGCTGATGGGGGCCAGTGATGCTTTTGTTCGGCGCCCGTTCGTTTACTTCGGTCTGATTCAGATGTTATTGGGCGGATTACTCGCTTTGGGCATGACTGAGCTCGCCAGGATCGGCTTTAATGCTTTGAGCGGTGAATGGCTAGGCCGCTACGGCCTGAGCTTTCAAGTTCAATCCCTTCAAGGACTTGAGAGCGTAATGGGCTTACTCTTTGCCCTGGTGCTGGGCTGGATCGCAGCCTCTAGTGCGGTTTCAGCCTTTTTATACCGGTTGCGCCCCAGATAGAGTGAAGTGAACTTCATACGGGTATTGGCACTCAATACATGAGAGTGCTAATATCATTGCATGGAGGTTGCTATGACCACAATGACGCTTCCCGTACCATCCCTGACCGGCGCAAGTAGCCTTGAAAACTACATTCAGTCGGTAAACCGCATGCCGATGCTCACGGCAGAGGAGGAATTTGCCCTCGGTGAGCGCTTACGTTTACACAATGATCTTGAGGCCGCTCAAAAGCTGGTGTTGTCACACCTACGCTTAGTGGTTTCGATTTCACGCCAGTACGTAGGCTATGGTTTACCTCAGGCCGACCTCATTCAGGAAGGCAATATTGGATTGATGAAGGCAGTACGACGATTTGATGCCACCCGCGGTGTGCGTCTGGTCTCGTTTGCCGTTCATTGGATTCGGGCAGAAATGCACGAATACGTGGTTCGCAACTGGCGTATGGTCAAAATCGCGACCACTAAAGCACAACGCAAGTTGTTCTTTAACCTGCGCAGCATGAAATCGGGCCTAGGCGGTCTGAATGACGCTGAAACCCTTGAAGTTGCCAAGGTATTGCATGTGAAGCCCGAAGAAGTGCGGGAAATGGAAATGCGCTTATCGGGTGGAGATGTTTCTTTAGAAGGCGGCCAGGATGATGACGAACAATCTTATGTCAGTCCGCTTGCCTACTTAGCAGACGAAGGCGCTGAACCCTCTGAAATTTTAGAAAACGTTCAACTGGGGCTACTTGAAACTGAGGGGCTCAAAGAGGCGTTGGACAACTTAGATCCGCGTAGCCGACGCATCATTGAGGCGCGCTGGTTAAAAGAAGGCGAAACCCTCACCCTGCACGATTTAGCCGATGAATTTAAGGTCTCGGCGGAGCGTATTCGTCAGATTGAGCAGAAAGCTCTCGCCACGCTTAAAAAATCGTTGGTTCCCGCCTAAGCGCAAGGGATCACACGCTATCAGCTAGGTTCAGCAATCAGTCTTCTCAGATCCTCAGAGATCTCTTGGGCTGGGGTTTCTGGGGCGAACAGTAATCGTGCTCGGCCTTGGCTATCTAGCGCGTAGATAAAACCGCTATGTTCAAACATGGCGGTTTGTTTCGCCCGCTGGGCGTAGACCTTAAAATCCTGAGCTGCTTTTTCTACTTCTTCCTGAGTGCCGGTCAGGCCTATCACCGTTGAACCAAACGGTTGAAGATAGGACTTGAGCAACGCCACCGTATCGGTGCTGGGGTCTACCGTAATAAACAAAATATCAATGGGTTTAGAGGCCCGAACCGCCTCGGGAATCAACTCATAGGCACTTTTCATTTTTTGTAGCGCTGCGGGGCACACCTCGGGGCATTGCGTAAACCCGAAATAAACCAGTTGAAGATGCCCTTTGAAATCAGCAGGCTGGCGCTTTTGTCCGTTTTGATCGGTCAACGTCCAGTTTTGGCCATAGCTTGATCCATTGATATCCACACCATGAAAGGCGACAGGTTTGTTCTCACATCCCGCAAGAACAGTCATCGCCAGAATTGAGATGAAATACAGCCTCAGCCGAGAAAAAACAGAGTTCATGGTCATCAAGGAAGTTAGTAACGGATGTAGTGATCGATCAGCATGACGGCAAACAAGAGCATGAGATACCAAATAGACCAAGCAAAGGTCTTCTTACCGATCTCGTCGGTATAGTGCTTCCATACCATCCAAGCATAGTAAATGAACACTAGGCCCAATAAGGTCGCTCCTACCAAATAGAACAACCCACACAGTCCTGAAGCCACAGGCAGCAGACTCGCTGCGACCAGGATTAAGGTATATAAAAACACATGTAAGCGCGTGAAATACTCTCCGTGCGTGACGGGCAGCATGGGAATCCCTGCTTTTGCATATTCTTTTTTGCGATACAGCGCCAAGGCCCAGAAATGGGGCGGCGTCCAGACAAAAATAATCAAGAAAAGTAACAGCGCATCGGCACTGATTTCACCCGTCACGGCAGCCCAGCCCAGTACCGGAGGCATGGCACCTGAGGCCCCCCCAATCACAATATTTTGCGGGGTAGCGGGTTTCAGAAGCACCGTATAAATAATCGCGTATCCCACAAAGGTCGCTAGGGTAAGCCACATGGTCAGTGCGTTGACCTGTGTATAGAGCAGGGCCATCCCGATCCCACCCGTAATCGAAGCCAGCACCAGGACTTGTCCTGAGCCGATTGTTCCTTTTGCTGTTCCACGATCGCGGGTGCGCGCCATCATGGCATCAATCTGTTGCTCCACAAGGCAATTAATGGAGGCTGCAGCCGCAGCAACCAAGAATATCCCCACGGTACCTGCGATCAGAATGACGGGGTCCACCATACCAGGGACGGCCAAGAACATTCCGATCACCGCAGTGAAAACAATCAGCGCAACCACACGTGGCTTACACAGTTGAATAAACTGTGTCAGCACACCTTCGTTCACGGGAAGAGCAGGGCTTTCCATTATTCTGTAATCCGGGAGAGGGGTGGACGGGTGCGCACCGCTGTATTGATCGCAACCAACACAAACAACAGTATCGCAGCGCCGCCATTATGCATGACCGCCAGAGGAAGGGGCAGCTGCCAGAGTACGATACTGATCCCAATCGCGAGTTGAACGCCCAAGGCCAGGATCAAAGCCACACCATATCGAGTGAGCCCAGGCGCGCGCAATAAGGCACTTGAAAGAACCAGCAGTATCGTAGCCACGGTGATCGCACCGATACGATGGGTCCAGTGGATGGCAGTCAGTGCTGTCTGACTGAGCAATTGCCCATCAGCGGTGTACCCCAATTCTCTCAACAGATGAAAGCCTTGTGCAAAGTCCGTTTGGGGAAGAAGCTGTCCCTGGCACAGCGGAAAATCAGCACACGCGAGGGCCGCATAGTTGGTACTGGTCCATGCACCCAAAGCAATTTGGCAAGCCAGTGCAATCAAGCCCACTAAGGCAAAGGTCTTCAGCGCAGGCTTCACTGCTGGGCCCTCTGAAATGCGGGTTTGACGTAACGCCATCACAGAAAGCAAGGCAAAGGTCGTTAGGCCGCCAATCAAATGCAAACTCACAATCACGGGCTTGAGGAGCAGGGTTACCGTCCACATCCCTAACATCCCTTGAAATATCACGACCCCAACCAAGGCAGTCGGTAGCCAAGGAATCGTTCCTGGAGTGCGTTGGCGCCAGGCCAGAACAGACAAGATCACGATCAGCAAGCCTAAGCCCGTCGCGAAATAACGATGAATCATTTCAAGCCAGGCTTTATGCGGTTCTACAGGTTTCCCGGGGAAATGACTTTCAGCTTTTGCGATATCTGCTGCCGCCTCAGGCACCCCAACATGACCATAGCAACCCGGCCAATCGGGACACCCCAGTCCCGCATCATTGAGGCGAACATAGGCCCCCAATAAAACAATTCCAAGCGCCAATGCAGCAGCAATCGTTGCGAGTGTTTTAAACATCTTAAAACGTCCTTACTTTATCCAGTCTAACCTTATCCAATTTGCGAGGCCTTCAGCAGGCGCTCCATATCTTTTAGCATACGTTTCAGTTCGGGTTGAGCGGGGTAGCGCAACACCACATTACCCAGTGGATCTACAACCCAGATATGGTCTTTGGGGGCGCCCTTCTCTGACCCCAAGGAATCAATGAGCTGCGTGTCCGGCATTCTCAACCAATGGGTGCCTTCATATTTTTGTGTCAGTGCTGAACTCATGGGTGTCTGCCCTTCAATCAGCAAGACTCTTTCTACGCGATCATCATCGTGGCCGAGGGCCGCCCTCACCTGCCTGAGTGCATACAGCTTGGATTCACATTGTGTATCGCATTCTGCAGTATCTACCGCGATCAAAAGCCACTTGCCCTTTAATGCGGCCAGCGAGGTGACTTGATCTGTTTGGTCTTTCAAGCTGATTTCAGGAAGCGGATGGACATCCAGCAGCGTTCCATAATTTTTACCGCCAGTAGGATGAACCCAGAAATACCATACGTAAGAGAGAACGACAGGTGCAGCAAAGACAAGAATCATCAGAATAAGCTGAATTTTTGCCGAACCTTTCTGCCCTTTCGCCAGTGCTTGGCCCAATTTTCGGGCTTCTTTTTGCTGAATTGTATTCATGGTTGGGATGACGACTTCTTCAAGAAAGTAAAATAAATATAGAGAACTGCCGTGGCCGTTGAGAGTGCATACCATTGGAACGCATAGCCACGGTGGGTATCGATTCCTAAATCGGGTTGCTCTATAACGGCCTTGAGTCCTGGGTCAGCCGGAGCCAGATTCAAAACCCAGGGTGAAACATTGAAGCCTGTCACCTTGGAGTACTCTGAGGGCTTAAAGTTTTGCCAAATCTTTCCCTGAACGGTATTACTCGATAATTCAAGAAAACGCGTTTTACCTGCACTCAGAACGCCCTCCACTCGTACCCGCTCTCCCGTCACCGACACATTGGGCGCCTGATTCATAGTTAAGTCTTTACGCATAAATCCTCGGTTCACCATGAGGATGAGCCCACTCTGAAGTTTGAATGGTGTGAGTACGTAATAGCCAATCTCATCGCCAAGGCTACGGTTATCAATATAAATTTGGCCTTCCGCTAAATACTGGCCCGTTGCAATAGCACGTCGATATTTTAATTCGGGTTGGGCGAGCTCTTGTTCGTTAAGCGCATTGAGTTCAGCGGGCGTTTCACTACTTCGCGCCTCAAGCGTTGCTTGTAGGGCTAGTTTTTCTGAAGCCCGATGCTGTTGCCATTGACCTAATGCAACCCCTGCGCACACTACAATCAGTGCGGCCAGTGTTGGCACCAGACTTATTCGCTTGTAGACGGGAACACCGGTCGGCGTCATGCTGTCGGACTGAATATAGGTTTAGGGAATCGGTTCATGCGCATTGTCGTCTTACTTGTGCTCTTGTTCATTGTGGGCAGTCTGGCCAGCGGGTTTTATTTCGTCATTTCAGACAAAGGTAAAACCAAACGCGCTGTAAAAGCACTGACAATACGCGTGGGGTTATCCGTAGCCTTATTTCTGGTTCTCATGCTGGGATTACATTTCGGTTTTTTGCCCAACCGTCACCTGTAGCAGGCTCTAAATAAACAAACCCGGGCCGCTTTGTGGCGACACCCGGGTCCGTTGGTTGTTACTGCTCACCAGGAATGCTTCGGGGGAGGGTGCGAATTCAACGCACCCGATGAATGACTGGATTACATCCAGTACACAAAAATGAACAGGCCCAACCACACCACGTCAACAAAGTGCCAATACCAAGCCACTGCTTCGAAAGCAAAATGATGCTCAGGGGTGAAGTGGCCCTTGCCGCAGCGCGCCAGGATCACAATCAACATCAAGGTACCCAAGGTAACATGGAAACCATGGAATCCAGTCAGCATGAAGAAGGTTGCGCCATACACCCCGGTAGACAAGGAGAAAGCAGCCTCACCGTATTCTGTGACTTGGCAGAACAAAAAGATTAAACCCAGCGCAATGGTTGCAGCCAAGCCAATCAACAACTGAGTCCGCTTGTTGGCTAGCAAGGCATGATGCGCCCAGGTCACCGTCACACCAGAGGTCAAGAGCAACATGGTATTGAT
>Ga0114963_10000443_pt1 | contig 27655 bp, 27 predicted proteins | sample C_131016_EF_Meta_FD_87019 | JGI IMG/M metagenome (GOLD analysis project Ga0114963, IMG submission 87019) | Freshwater microbial communities from Lake Croche, Canada to study carbon cycling - C_131016_EF_MetaG | ecosystem: Environmental > Aquatic > Freshwater > Lake | place: Lake Croche, Canada... | reverse complement strand
GGGAGGGGATCCGCAGATAGCCCTGGTTACGGAGGCTGCCACCCCCCCCAGCGGTTTGCCGGGTCCCCTGGCTAAAAACTGTGATCCCTCAAGGATTGTTTGCGTTGATGGCTTGGTGCAGGGGATTCCCACCCCCAGCCTCACCACGGTGATGGGCTTGATGGAAAGCATCCTGGCCAAAACCGAAAAGGAAGATGTGATCGGCAAGGTGGCCACCACCACCACTGAGATCAGCAAAACTTCCAGGGCCTTTGGGCAAACCGCTAAGCGCGCCGATTTGATGCTGGCCAGCAGCGACCAACTGGTGAAGCAATTGCAAACGGCGGTGAGGCAGGCCCAGCCAGTGATCACCAACCTCAAGGCGGCCACCGCCGAGGCCAACGCCACCATGAAGCACGCCAATAACATCACCGCCGCCTTCGATAACCCGAAGGTGATCAATGAGCTAAAGCGCACGATTAGCAACGCCGAACAGCTCACCCGCAGGGTGGACTCCATCGGTGGCGATGTGCAAAAACTCAGCAGTGATCCAGGTTTTGTTGATGGGCTCCGCAGTGTCACCCTGGGCCTAGGCAAGTTCTTCGATGAGCTTTATCCCTCGATAAAGCAGCCCGGTAAAGCCAATTAGCTCCGTTCAGCGGTTGAGGGCGTCCAGGGCAATGGCGGCGATGGCCTGGTCACTGGCCTTAGGCAGCTGCACATAGCGGCCGCCGGCGGCCTCCGCCAATTCTTTGCCCATGCCACTGCCGATGAACTTGCGTTCGGTGTCGATCACCAGCAGTTGCAGGCCCAGCAGGCGGTAACGGCTGGCCACTTCCTTGAGTTCCTGCTTGAGGTCCACCGCCGGCTCCCCTTCCCCCTGGGGCAGGCCGAGGGAGCGCCCCAGGGGCACGTTGCCGCGGCCGTCGGTGATCGCCACCACCACCACCTGGGATAAATCACCGGTTTGCAGGGCATTGGCCCCCACCCGGGCCGCCTGGGCCAGGCCATGGGCCAGGGGGGAGCCGCCCCCGCAGGCCATGGTTTCGAGCCGACGTTTGGCGGCGGTGATGGAACGGGTGGGGGGCAGCAGCACCTCCGCCTGTTCGCCCCGGAAGGGGATCAGCGCCACTTCGTCGCGATTTTCGTAGGCCTCGGTGAGCAGCCGCAGCACCGCCCCCTTGGCGCTTTGCATGCGATTCAGCGCCATCGAACCGCTGGCATCCACCAGGAAGATCACCAGGGCTCCGGCCTTGCGCTGCAGTTGTTTGGCCCGCAGGTCGCCGTCTTCCACGATCACCTTGCGGTGGGGTTGCCGCTCCCGGCGACTCTTTTGATAAGGCGCTGCCGCCCGCAAGGTGGCGTCGACGGCGATGCGGCGCACGGGCCCCCGGGGAAGCACCGGCCGCACATAACGGCCGCGGCTGTCGCTGAGCACCAGCCCCCGGGAGCCGCTATTGGCGGCCTTGCTCTTGGCGGCCTGGAATTGCAGCAGTTCCGGATCGATCGCTATGGCTTCGGCATCCAGCAAAAACTCATCCGGCACCGAGGGGGGCGTGTCGTCTTGGTCTTGCTCGTCTTCGGGGGGTTCGTCTTCTTGATTTTCTGGATCTTCCTGGTCGTCTTGGTTGTCTTCGGGTGGGGTTTGCCCGTCGTCTTCGTTTTGCGGCGGCGGTGGCGGCGGCGGTGGTTGCTGCTGCTGGGGCTCAGCCGGGGGTTGGAACTTGGCCCGGGGGGCGATCACCAGCCGTACCGCCAGCTGGAGATCCTCGGCCTCCACCTGGTCGCGGCCCTGCAGGGCCGCATGGGCCCTGGCCACCCGCAGGGCATACAACTCGGCCCTGTGGCCCTCCACGCCCCCCCGCAGGGCCTCTTGCACCAGGTAGGTGATTTGTTCACGGCTGATCGCCACGTCGGGGAGCCATTGGCGGGCCAACAGCAGCTGGGTGGCGAGGGCATCGGATTCCTCCTGCCATTGGCCCCGGAAGCCAGTGCTGTTTTCGCCGTAGCCAAGGGCGGATTGGGTGATTTCTACCCGTTCCGCCGTGGTCACCGTTTGGTCGGCGGAGAGGGCGATGGCAAAGCGATCGAGCAGGTGGTCGCGCACCTGGCCCTCTTCGGGGTTGTAGGTGGCGATCAACAACGGGGCGCAGGGATGGGCCAGGCTCAGGCCCTCCCTTTCCACCCGGTTTTCCCCGGCCCCCACCGCCGCCAGCAGCAGGTTGAGGGCGTTGGCATCGAGCAGGTTCAGTTCGTCGATGTAGAGCACCCCCCGGTGGGCCTCCGCCAGTAGCCCTGGTTGAAACACGGTGCGACCCTCCAGCAGGGATTGGGTCACATCAACGGAACCCACCAGCCGGTCTTCGCTAACGCCAAGGGGCACCTGGATAAACGGTGCCGGGATCACCCGGGTGGGCGACACCCCATCGGGGACGCCGTTGAAGCTGCCCTCCACCACCTCAATGGCGGGCAATAGGGCATGGAGCCCGCGGGCCAACACAGATTTGCCGGTGCCGCGGCCGCCGGCGATCACCACCCCCCCCAGGCCGGGGTCAATGGCGGCAAGTAGCAGGGCCAACTTCAGGGTGGGGTGGCCAGTTACCGCCGCCAGGGGGAACACCTGGGGCGCCATAGGGCCCGCCCCAGGGCTGGGGGCAGGGCTTGGGACGGGGGTGGTGCCGATCATTTGCTCAGCATCGCAGCTAAACAGCGGGGTTAGATGGGCAAGGTTGGGCGGCCTCACCGCTGCCCCGACAAGCTGCCGCCCCCGCAGGCCAATCCCTAAGTAATGGCGCTGGATATGGCGCTTGAGTTTTAGGGCTTGGGTATTGGCGCCTAAATCCGTTGTTCTTGCTTGCTTTCGGTCTGAGGCCGCAGCTGGCGTTCTTGTTTTGGCTGCACTGGTTAGGGGAAGCCAATGGGTGTATTGAAAATAACCCTAGTCATCTGACCCTGGTCATTTTCAAGAGAGTGGCGGCCTTGCCCCTTCTCTTGCCCCAATTGCTTCGTTCCTTTGGTTCCGTTCCTTTGATTTCCTTCCTTTGGCTCCCTTCCTTTGGTTTCCTTCGCTTGCTTCGTTTAGCGCCCGCCCCCTAAACCCGCCCACCGCCAGACTGGGCTGAATTTTTTCTAGGCCATGGCTCCCCTATCGCCCCCGGAACCAGCGGAATTGCTCGACCTGGTGGGGAGTTTGTCGGTGCGTAAGTTGCGGATGGAAATCCAGCACCTGCGCCTGCCCCTCGGGGTGGAGGGCACCTACGGCTGCATCCGCCATCCCGGCGCTTCCCTGGCGGTGCCTTTGCTCAACGACGGCCGGGTGGTGATCTTGCGCCAATACCGCTTTGCCGTGCAGCGGCGCATCCTGGAATTTCCGGCCGGCACCCTGGAGCCCCAGGAGCAGCCCCAGGCGGCCATGGAGCGGGAACTCCAGGAGGAGGCCGGTTATGCCGCCAGCCGTTGGGATTCGCTGGGTCTGTTGTTGCCCTGCCCGGGCTATTCCGATGAGCTGATTCATCTTTTCTTGGCCCGGCAGCTAACGCCCCTGCCGGTGCCTGTGGCTGGGGACAGCGATGAAGACATCGAGGTGCTTTTGCTCAGCCCCGGCGAACTTGATGCCCTGCTGGCCAGCGGTGCTGAGGCCCTCGATGGCAAGACAGTCACCGCCTGGTTCCGGGCTAAACAAATGCTGGGCCTGAGCTAACCGTGGCAATTCCCAGCAGTATTTCCGCCCCCCGTTGGTTGTTTTGGCACCGCCGCGACTTGCGGTTGGCCGACAACCTCGGCCTGGCGGCGTTGGCGGCTTTCACCCCAGCCGTCACCGGCGTGTTTGTGCTTGATCCGGCGGAGTTGGCGGGGCCCACCATGGCGCCCGCCCGCCGTTGGTTTCTGTTGGAAAGCCTGGCGGAGTTGCAACAGCGCTGGCGCCAGGCCGGCAGTCGGCTGTTATTGCTCCAAGGGGATCCCCTCGAGCAATTGCCTCGCCTGGCGGCGGCCCTAGGGGCCGAGGGGGTGGCCTGGAACCGCGATGTCGAACCCCAGGTGCGTGAGAGGGACCGCAGCTTGGCCGCCAGCCTGAGGGCCCAGGGCCAGCGGGTGGCCGCCGATTGGGATCAACTTTTGGTGCCCCCCGAGCAGCTCTACACAGGGGCTGGAGAGCCCTATCGCGTCTATGGGCCCTATTGGCGCCGTTGGGCAGAGCAGCCCAAGGCCACCCCCGTGGCGGCCCCCACCAATCTGCTGGATCTGCCGAGCCCCCTAGGGGAGCAGCTGCTGGAAGGGTTGCCCCTGCTCCCCCAGCTGCCCAGCTACCCCTGGGCCGGCGCCGCCGCCTGCCCCTGCCGGCCCGGGGAAAAGGCGGCCCTCGACCAATTGCAGCAGTTCAGCAGCGGCCCCCTCGACTCCTACGAGGAGGGGCGCAACCTGCCGGCGCAGGCGGGCACCTCCTGGTTGAGTGGGGCCCTGCGGGCGGGCACCATCAGCCCGCGCACCGCTTGGCAGGGGAGCCTTGAGGCCCTTAAGGGCTGCCGCAGTGATGAACAACGCCGTTCGATCACGGTGTGGCAGCAGGAGCTGGCCTGGCGGGAGTTTTACCAGCAGGCCCTGTTTCACTTTCCAAGCCTGGCCGATGGGCCCTATCGCCCCCAGTGGCATCACTTTCCCTGGGAAAACAATCCTGAGTGGTTGCTGGCCTGGCAGCAGGGGCTCACCGGTGTGCCAATCGTGGATGCCGCCATGCGGCAGTTAGTGCAAACCGGCTGGATGCATAACCGCTGCCGCATGATCGTGGCCTCATTTTTGGTGAAGGATCTGATTTGCGATTGGCGCAGCGGTGAAGCCTTCTTCATGGCCCATTTGGTGGATGGGGACCTGGCCGCCAACAACGGCGGCTGGCAATGGAGTGCCAGCAGTGGCATGGATCCCAAGCCCCTGCGGATTTTTAACCCCACCACCCAGGCGAGCAAATTTGATCCTGAGGCCACCTATATCCGCCAGTGGCTGCCTGACCTGGACCATGGCCACCCAGCTCCGATAGTTGACCATCGCCTTCAGCAGGCTCGCTTTAAGGCCCTCTATGCGGCGCTACCGAAGCTCAGGGACTAGGCAGATTGCAACAGTTGAAGCCATCGCGGCAGATTTTGCCCGAGGACATTGCCCAGTTCACCAGGGCCACCCGGTTGCGGGCCCCTGTTTTGGAGAAAATATTGCTTACGTGGTTGTCAACGGTGCGTTTACTGATCGAAAGCTGCAGGCCGATTTCCTGGTTGGTGAGTTCCGCCGCCACCAGTTCAATAATCTCCAATTCCCTTTCAGAAAGGTGAGTGCTGAGATCCCCCGGAACGGGAAGAGCCATCGCCCTACCTAAGTACTGATACCCAATTCTAGGCAGCCTGGGAAGATAGCCCCAATGGGGCGCGGCATGGGCAGGAAGGATCTGGCATCGGCACTGGCCAGCGGTCAGCCAGTAATTACCGCTGAGATCACCCCCCCCCTGGGGGCAGATCCGCGGCGGGCCCTGGCGGCGGCCGAGGCCTTGCGGGGTCGGGTGCAGGCCTTCAATGTGACCGATGGCAGCCGCGCTGTGATGCGGATGAGCAGCCTTGCCCTCTGTAAATTGCTGCTCGATCGCGGCCTGGAGCCGGTGCTGCAGTTGGGCTGCCGCGATCGCAACCGCATCGCTCTCCAGGCGGATCTGCTCGGCGCCCAGGCCCTGGGCCTGCGCAATCTGCTTTGCCTCACCGGTGATCCAGTGAAAGCCGGCAATCAGCCGGCGGCCCGGCCGGTGTTTGACCTGGAGGCGGTGCGTTTACTCCAGCAGGTGCAGGCCCTCAATGCTGGCCTAGATCCCCTGGGGGCAGAGCTCCCCGATGGACCCACGGTTCTATTCGCTGGCGCCGCCGCCGATCCCCAGTGCCGCAGCTGGAGCGGCTTGAAAAGCCGCACCCGCCGCAAAGCCGAGGCCGGGGCCCGCTTTTTGCAAACCCAGATGGTGATGGATGCCGAGGCCCTGCGGCGCTTCTGTGGTGAAATAGCCCACCCCCTGAATTTGCCTGTGTTGGCGGGGGTTTTTCTGTTGAAATCAGCCAAGAACGCCAGTTTCATCAACCGGGTGGTGCCCGGCGCCCAGATCCCCCAGGCCTTAATTGATCGCCTGGCCGCGGCGGCAGACCCAAAGCAAGAGGGGATCCGCATTGCCGCTGAACAGCTGCGTCTTTACAGCACGATTGCCGCAGGTGCCCATTTGATGGCGATTAAGGCGGAGGAGAGCCTGGTGCAGGTGCTCGACCTAGCGGGCCTGGGCAACGCTGTTGCTGCCTAGGTCGGAGCCGAGGAGTTCAGCCAGGGCCTTTTGTTCTGGGGACGGCTGCCGCAGATCCTGGCGGCGGGAGTCGGTGATCAGCCAGTCGAGGGCGGCTTCCTGCACATCGATGTGATCGCCACTGCGGTCTACGCAATAACGGCCAAATACCAGTTTCTCCACCAACCGCACGCCGGCCCCGATGCGGGAGTAGTCAAAGATGATTGAGTTGTCGATGGTTGCGCCGGCGCAGATGTGACAACTGGGGCCAATCATCGCCGGGCCGATAATTGAAACCCCGTCTTCAATCTTGGTCATGCCGCCCACATATACCGGCCCTTCCACTTGGATCTTGTCCCAATTGGCTGCCACATTTAGTCCTGTGTAGATGCCAGGACGCACCTGTTTGCCGGGGATAGTTACCTGGCGTACTTCCCCCTGGAGCACCGCTCGAATGGCCTGCCAGTAGTCGGGCACCTTGCCAATATCCACCCATTCAAATTCCATGGGCAGGGCATAGAAAGGCACGCCTTCCTCCACCAGTTTTGGGAAAAGGTCGGCGCCGATGTCGTAGGAGGTGTCGTTGGGAATGTGTTCGAATATCTCCGGTTCAAAGATGTAGATTCCGGTATTTATTGTGTCGCTTAGTGCATCTTCAACGCTAGGTTTTTCCTGGAACGCTTTAACTCGTCCCTCCCCATCGGTTACCACCACCCCATAGCTACTCACCTGTTCGCGGGGTACCCGTTTGGTGACCATCGAAGCCATGGCCCCCTTCTGCCGGTGGCGCCGCACCGCCTCGCTGAGATTTAGGTCAATCAGTGCATCGCCGCAGAGCACCACGAAGGTGTCATCAAAAAAGGGTTGAAAATTCTGAATCTTTTTTAGCCCCCCGGCGGAGCCCATGGCCTCGCCCATCAGTTGGCCATCTTCAATGCGACCTTCAAAGCTGTAGGCAATCTCCACCCCAAAACGCTGGCCATCGCGGAAGTAATTCTCGATCTCATGGGCCAGGTGCGACACATTCACCATTACTTCAGTGAAACCGTGCTGCCGCAATAATTCCAACAGAAATTCCATTACTGGTTTCTGAAGGATCGGAATCATCGGCTTTGGAATGGTGTGGGTGATCGGTCGCACCCTTGTTCCCTTCCCCGCCGCCAAAATCATGGCCTTCATGGCGGTATCTCTCCAGCTCTGGGCAGCGTATCAACCGCCCTTAGGCGGCCTGCAACTCCCTGGCCGGCAGGGCAGCTGACCCCATTGGGCTGCCAGCGGTGGGGAAGGTGAGGGTGCGTTGCAGTTGTTCCCCTTCCTGGAGCAGGCAGCGCAGTTCCAGGGGCCCAAACAGATCCTTTTCATTCTGTTGAAGGTCTACCCGCCCCTGGGAGCAAAGAAAAAGCAAGGCCCAAAACACCCCCACCCGGTCGTGGTCTAGGTCTGGGGGGGCGGCGGCGGCCCAGGCATCCACCAAGCTGTCAAAGCTGACCCACTCCAGCCCAGGGCCCCATTGGCCCAGGAAAACACTGAGGGCGGCGGTGGTTTCCGGCAGTTTCTCGCGGTGGGCCAGGCCGGTTACCTGGGCGATCGCCTCGCGGTCGGAATAGCGCTTTGGCTTCTGGCGGCGCTGGCGGGGGCCCTCCTCCTCCAGGCGGGCGGCGATATCTTCCAGTTGGCGAATCAGTTCGCCGAGGGTTACGGGGCGTTGCAGGGGCGGGGGCGCCACGGTGCGGCGTTGCAGCAGGCGTTCTGGCCGGGAGGGCAGGGCCATCAGGGCGGGCCAGCCCTCCCCCTCCAACTCCAGGTCATCGCCCACTTCTTCTGCGCAGGCCGCCTCCACCGCAAAGGTGCGCTGTTCTAGGTGTTCTGCCTTGAGCGACACGAGCACCGATGCAGCCAGGAAGGCTTCACTGCTTTCGGCCAGGTCTTGCTCATAGCTGCCACCGCTGGCGGCCAGCAGCCGGGGCAGCTCTAATTTTTGGCGGAGTTGATCTAGGAAGCCGTCTACAACGGCAATTACATCCACGTCCCAGGGGTCAATGTCACCGCGCTCTGCAGCATCCTGCAGCAGGCGGATCGCCACCCGGGCGCCACTGTCCCCGGCCTGGGCCAAATGGGTGCCCTCTGACTTGCGCGGACCTTAACGGCTTCAGCTGGGCTCCGCCAGTCCACTGGTTTGACCGGCGGCGGGCAGCAGGCCCAGTTGGGCATCCATGGCGGCGCGGTAACGCTCCACGTCTTGTTGGAGTTCTTCGATGCGCACCTGTTGGGCCTCCACCTGCTGGCCGCCGCTCACCTTGCGCACCACGCCACTCCAAACGGCAAAAACCCAGGCGGCGGTGGCGCCAATCCCCCCCACCAGGAGAATCAGCACGGCCAGGGGCAGGGTGGTGCTTATCCCAGGCAGGAAGCGCACGGTGGTGGCCTCGGTGTTTTCGAGGGTGAACATCACCATGGCCAAACTGAAGCTAAAGATCAGCACGAAGTTGATCTGACGCATCGGATCCAGGGGTAGCTAAAAGCGCCCATGAGATTAGTTCGATTTTGTCGGCTTAGCCCAGGGCCGGCGCCATTGTGAAGGCAGGGGGCAAGATTCCCCTTAGGGGTAAGGGCGGGGCGCTGGCCAGTTTCAGGGCTGCGGTGTCCTTGGCCACCATGGCCTCCACCGAGGCCCGGTAGGTGTCTGTGACCAGGCGGGGATAGAGGCCGATGCCAATGATCGGCACCAGCAGGCAGGAAATGATGTAGATCTCCCGCGGCTCGGCATCCACCAGGTTGCTGTGGGCCACCAATTCGGCATTCTCCTTGCCGAAGAAGATCTCCCGCAGCATCGAGAGCAGGTAGATCGGGGTGAGGATCACCCCCACGGCCGCCAGCACTGCCATCACGATTCGGAAGCTGAGGCTGTAGGCCTCACTGGTAACAAATCCCGTAAATACCATCAGCTCCGAAACGAAGCCGCTCATGCCCGGGAGGGCCAGGGAGGCGAGGGAGCAGATCGTCCAGAGCGCAAACATCTTGCGCATCTTCTGGCCCACGCCGCCCATCTCGTCGAGCTGGAGGGTATGGGTGCGGTCGTAGGTGGCCCCCACCAGGAAGAAAAGGCTGGCGCCGATTAGGCCATGGCTGATCATCTGCAGCATGGCGCCGCTGGTGCCGAGGTCGCTGAAGCTGCCCAGGCCGATCAGCACAAAGCCCATGTGGCTGATCGAGCTGTAGGCGATCTTGCGTTTGAGGTTGCGCTGGGCAAAGGAGGTGAGTGCCGCATAGATGATGTTCACCACCCCCAACACCACCAGCAGCGGCGCAAACTGGCTGTGGGCATCGGGCAACATCGAAGCGTTGAAGCGGAATAGGGCGTAGCCGCCCATCTTCAGCAGGATCCCGGCCAGCAGCATGTGCACCGGAGCGGTGGCTTCGCCATGGGCATCGGGTAGCCAGGTGTGCAGGGGCACAATCGGCAGCTTTACCCCGAAGGCGATCAGCAGCCCGCCGTAACAGAGCAGTTGGAAGCCGGTGCCGAGGTGTTTGGCAGCCAATTCGGCATATTCAAAGCTGGGGGTGCCGCCGCCGGCAAAGGCCATGGCCAGGGCCACCAGCAGGATGAACAGGGAGCTGCCGGCCGTATAGAGGATGAATTTGGTGGCTGCGTACTGGCGTTTTTTTCCGCCCCAGATGGCCAGCAGCAGGTACACAGGCAGCAGTTCCAGCTCCCATGCCAGGAAGAACAGCAGCATGTCCTGCACGGCGAATACGGCGATCTGGCCGCCGTCCATGGCCAGCAGCAGGAAATAAAACAGCCGTGGTTTCATCGTCACGGGCCAGGCCGCCAGGGCCGCCAGGGTGGTGATGAAACTGGTGAGCAGGATCAGCGGCATGGAGAGGCCATCGGCCCCCACCGACCAGCCCAGGCCCAGCTCAGGCAGCCAGGTCACCCGTTGGTAGAGCTGTAGGCCGGCCACCTCTGGGTCGTAGCCGTTTATGTAGGCCGCCACCGTGATGAGGAAGGTGACGAAGGTGATGCCTAGGGCATACCAACGCACCACCTTGCCGTTACCCGGGTCGGGGATCAGCGGAATTAAGAGGCCAGCAGCGATCGGCAGCAGGATTGCCGTGGTGAGCCAGGGAAAAGAAGCCAGTTCCTTGGCAGCGTCTGGGGAGAGTGTAGAAATTCAAGGCTCGCTTGCCACCCACAGGTCGGCTTTAAAACACAGTTGCCAGGGGCTTGGGGCTGCAGTTAAGCGGAAGTGGAGCTGCCGGAGTGGCGCCCTAGCCCAGGGAGCCGAAGATCACCACTAGGCCCACCACCCCGGCAAACACGATCAGGGCATAGAACTGGGCTCGACCGGTTTCGAAGTATTTGAGCCCCTCGCCGCTGCCGAGGGTGAGCAGGCCGGTGAGGTTCACCACCCCATCCACCACCTTGGCGTCCACCTCAAGCACCTGGCGGGCCAGGCGCCGGCTGCCCTTCACAAACAGTTTGTCGTTGATGGCATCCAAATACCACTTGTTGGCCAGAAAGGCGTTTATGGCAGGGAAGCGGGCTGCCACGGCGGTGCCCAGGTCGAGTTTGTGGAGCGCATAGGCGAGCACTGCCACGCTGATGCCCGTAAGTGAGATGGCCACGGAGGCGGCGGCCAAGGGCAGAAATTCACCCCAACTGAAGTGCTTGGCCATTTCGCTGGCCTCCTGGGGATTCAACAGCCCAGCAAAGCGGCTGTGCCAGGGGGTACCCAACAGACCGATCAGGGCCGAGGGCACCGCCAACAGGGCCAGGGGCACGGTCATTTGCCACACCGACTCATGGGGCGTGGGGGCATGGGAGCCATGGCCCGCCTCGGAGCCATCTTCGTGGCCCGGGGCAGGTTTGCCTGCGGCCAGCAGCAGTTGTTGCTGCAGGGCCTTGTCGGTGCCGCGGAAGGGGCCCTCAAAGGTGAGGAAGTAGAGCCGGAACATATAAAAGGCAGTCATGCCGGCGGTGAAAAAGCCCACCGCCCAGAGCAGGGGAAAACTGCCGAAGGCGACCCCGAGAATCTCGTCTTTGCTCCAGAAGCCCGCCAGGGGGGGGATGCCACTGATGGCCACGCATCCAATGAAGAAGGTGATGGCGGTTATCGGCATGTGCTTGCGCAGGCCGCCCATCAGGCGCATGTCTTGGGCCAGCACCGCTTCGTGGCCCACCACCTCTTCCATGGCATGGATCACCGATCCAGAGCCAAGGAAAAGCATCGCCTTGAAAAAGGCATGGGTGACCAGATGAAACATGCCGGCAATGGGGGCGCCGCAGCCCATGGCCAGCATCATGTAGCCCAATTGGGAAACGGTGCTGTAGGCCAACCCCTTCTTGAGATCCATCTGGGTGAGGGCAATAGAGGCCCCCAGGAAGCAGGTGATCGTGCCCACCACCGCAATCACCAGGCGCACATGGGGGAACAGTTCATAGAGGGGTTCCAGGCGCGCCACTAGGAATACCCCTGCGGCCACCATGGTGGCGGCGTGGATCAGGGCCGAGATCGGCGTGGGGCCCTCCATGGCATCGGGCAGCCACACATGCAGGGGGAACTGGGCCGACTTGGCCATGGGCCCCATAAACACCAGTAGGCAAAGGGCCGTGGCCGCCCAGCCGGCGATGCTTCCATCGGCCATGCTGGCCCCAAGGCCGGTGGCGATCCCTTCGAAATCAAAACTGCCCGTGGCCCAGAACAGGCCAAGGATGCCTAGCAACAGGCCGAAATCCCCCACCCGGTTCACCACAAATGCCTTCTGGGCCGCATGGGCTGCCCCTTCCCGGTCGTACCAGAAACCCACCAGCAGGTAGGAACACATCCCCACCAGCTCCCAGAACACATAGATCTCCAGCAAATTCGGGCTGAGGATCAGCCCCAACATCGAGCTGCTGAACAGGGCCAAATAGGTGAAAAAGCGCACATAGCCCTTGTCGTGGGCCATGTAGCCATCGGAATAAACCATCACCAGCAGGGCAATGGTGGTGACTAGGGCCAGCATCACAGCCCCGAGGGGATCCACCCGGAAGCCCATCTCGAGGTTGAATTGCCCGGCACTGGCCCAGGGGAACAGCACCTCATAGGGGGCCGTTCCGCCGATTTGCCCAAGCAGCACTGCAAAACTCAACACCGCGGCGGCGCCGACGCAGGTGAGCAGGAAGAGGGCCACCGGCTTGCGCAGGCGGTTAACGGTGCGGTTGAAGCTGATCAGCCCTAGCCCCACCACCACAGCCCCAAACAGGGGCAAAACTGGAATGAGCCAGGCGAGCTCGGCGGCCGATGGCATGGCGTTCAGCAGGGCTGGCAGTTTGGAGTGTAAGCAGCTTGGTCAGCCGGGCCAATGGAAACTATCTAGTAAGTGGGCGATTCCTGTGCGGCTAAAGCTGGTGGCGGCCAGGCCAATCCAGCGATGACTGCCCCAGAACAGGCCCACGGCAATGGCTATCCCCAGGTAGGCGGGCCGCAAAAATTCCTGCAGCTGCAGCTGTTGGCGGCCATCTAGCACCGCCAGGAATGGGAACACCGAGGTTTCCGCCTTGAGTTGCTCGAAGGCTTCCCCAAAGCGAGCCCGCAGCCGCCGGTCCCCATGCCACACCGCAAAGCCATGGTGGGCAATCAAGCCAAGGCAGGTAACCAGCATGAAGCTGCTGCCAATCCAAAGCAGATGGCTGAAGCACCAGAGCACTTGGCCCACCGCCTGGGGGTGGCGACTAATCCGGATAATCCCGCTGCCATAGAGCCGCACCTGGGGTTTCAGCACCGCTGGAATCTCCAGCAGGTTGTAGGTGGCGGGATAAAGGAAAAGAAAACTCACGGCGGTAAGCACCCACACAAAGGGCACGATCCCGGGCAGTTCCTGCAGGTTCCAGAGCCGCAGGCCGTCGTAGCGGTGGGCAAGGAAATAACCCACCAGCAGCACCGCCGCAGGAATGCTCAGGGCGGCAAACAACAGCCGCCAGGCCCGGGCGCCGATCTTTGCTTCCCCCCAGGGCCGCAGGGCCGCCCCACCGCTGTGAATCACTGCGAAGCCCAAGAGCAAGGCCAGCATCACCAGCTGGGAATCGAATGACTGGGCCGATGACATCTGGCACTGGCGGCGGGGGCGACCTACAGTCCAACAGCCGATGGGCCAGGGCCCCATGGCCGATCTGCCATTCACGCTTGATCAGCTGCGCATCCTGCGGGCCATTGCCATTGAAGGCAGCTTTAAAAAGGCTGCGGACAGCCTTTATGTGACCCAGCCGGCGGTGAGTCTGCAGATCCAGAACCTGGAGAAGCAGCTGGACGTGTCGCTGTTTGATCGGGGGGGGCGCAAGGCCCAGCTAACGGAAGCCGGCCACCTGCTACTCAGCTATTCAGAGCGGATCCTTAGCCAGTGCCAGGAGGCCTGCAGGGCCCTTGATGATTTACACAACCTCAAGGGCGGCTCCCTGGTGGTAGGCGCCAGCCAAACCACCGGCACCTACCTGATGCCGCGGATGATCGGTCTGTTCCGCCAGAAATATCCAGACGTATCTGTGCAACTCCAGGTGCACAGCACCCGGCGCACCAGCTGGAGTGTGGCCAATGGCCAGATCGACCTGGCAATTATTGGCGGCGAATTGCCCCCTGAATTGGCGGAACAGCTCCAGGTGGTGCCCTACGCCAACGAGGAACTGGCCCTGGTGCTGCCAATGAAACATCCCATGGCCCGGCTCCAGGAACTCCAGAAGGAAGACCTTTACCGCTTGGCTTTCATCTGCCTTGATTCGCAATCCACCACCCGCAAGGTGGTGGACCAGCTGCTGGTGCGCAGCGGCCTTGATGTGCAGCGGCTGCGGATTGAGATGGAACTCAATTCCCTTGAGGCGATCAAAAACGCAGTGCAGAGTGGCCTCGGGGCGGCTTTCCTGCCGGTGGTTTCGATCGAACGGGAGCTGGCCAGCTCCAGCCTGCACCGGGCCATCGTGGGCGACCTATCCGTGCGCCGTCAGCTGCGCTTGATCACCCATCCGGCCCGCTACTGCTCCCGGGCCTCAGCGGCCTTCCGCCGGGAGATCCTGCCCGTGTTTGCTAGCCCCGATAGCCCCCTGCGCCAACAACCGCAGCCCCCCAGCGATCAGAACTGATTGATCAGAACTGATCCGCCTCTGGGGTGACCCCCACCGTGTCATCGGCGGCGCCGGCAGAGCCTTTGGTTTGGAATTTGTTGTCCACGATGTCTGTTTGGTAAACGCAGCGCACCACGGGCTTATCCCGGATTGAGCCGATGTAGGCAAAGGTGTTCATGCGCTGTTTGCACTGGCGCATTTGGTCGTTGGTTACCGCCCCTTCCTTTTGCAGCACCGACCAGTTTTCGCGGCGAATCACACAGCCGGGCTGCAGTTTTGGTTGGGTTACAAAGCTGCTGCTGGGGTTCATGGTTGTGTACATCTGCACGTCTTGCACAAAGGCACTGGCCCCCCACTGTTTGCAGAATTCCGGATCCGCCACAGCCATGTCGAGCTGCTGGCTGCTGGCGATGTTGCCCTGGTTGCCAGCGGTGTTGCTGGTGAGCGAGGTGCCGATACCCACGCCAAGAATCAGCACCCCAGCTAGCACCGCCACCGTGGCCACATTGAATTTGAAGCCCCCCGGGGGGCCGCTGCCGCCAGGGGTGCCTGGGGCGGGCCCAGGCCGGCGGGGGGGACCGTCGTAATTGCGCTCGTAGTCCCTTTCCTGGGCGGCTTCGTAGCGGTCCTCGTAGCGGCTGGTGTTGGCGGGGCGGCGGGGGGCCATCAGATGGTTTCAGGGCTTCGGGGCAGGCCCATGGAGTAATTGAGCACCCGACTGTTGAGGTTGTAGCGCAGCTGGCCGGCTTGGAGCAGCTGACGGATGAAGCCCTCCAGCTCTGAACCAATGCGGCGCAGGTTGTAGTCGGTCATGGGCGTGCCGGCTGCTGCTTGCACCAGTTCCTGGAAGCGGGCCTGCACCTGTTGCAGGGGGCCGTCCTCCCATTCGAACTCGCTGTCGGGGTCGAGGTCGAGGGTGAAATGGTCGGGGGATGCCTTGAAGCTGCCATCGGCTTCCACCGTGGCTGAAAAGATGCGCACGTGGCGGGTTGTGCACTTCAGCGGCGTGTCAGACACCAGCAGTAGTCAACGGGCAAGGTCCCAACTCTATGGTGAGCGCTCCGATGCGGTGGGCGCAGCGATGCGGGTGGCGATTGCGGGTGCGGGGCTGGCGGGGCTGGCCTGTGCCAAATACCTGAGCGATGCCGGTCATACCCCTGTGGTTTACGAAGCCCGAGATGTGCTGGGGGGCAAGGTGGCGGCCTGGCAGGACGAAGACGGCGACTGGTACGAAACCGGTTTGCACATTTTTTTTGGCGCCTATCCGAATGTGCTCCAGCTGTTTGCCGAGCTGGGCATTGGGGACCGGCTCCAATGGAAGAGCCATTCGATGATCTTCAACCAGAAGGAGCCCGCCGGCAGCTACAGCCGTTTTGATTTCCCAGATCTGCCGGCGCCGCTCAATGGGGTGGCGGCGATCCTGGGCAACAACGACATGCTCAGTTGGCCGGAAAAGATCAGCTTTGGCCTTGGCCTGGTGCCAGCGATGCTGCGGGGCCAGGCCTATGTGGAGGAATGCGACCAGTACAGCTGGACCGAATGGCTGCGCCTGCACAACATCCCCGAACGGGTTAACGATGAGGTGTTCATCGCCATGAGTAAGGCGCTCAATTTCATCAACCCCGATGAGATTTCCAGCACCGTGGTACTCACTGCCCTAAACCGTTTTCTCCAGGAGAAGAACGGTTCAAAAATGGCTTTTCTTGATGGCAATCCCCCCGAGCGCCTGTGCCAGCCCATGGTGGAACACATCCGGGCCCGCGGTGGCGAGGTGCATCTGCAGGCGCCCCTGCGGCAGATCCAGCTGGCCGAGGATGGCTCCGTGGCGGGCTTCGCCATCGCCGGGATTAATGGTCAAGCGGCGCAAACCGTGCAGGCAGATGCCTATGTGAGTGCCCTGCCGGTGGACCCGTTCAAGTTGTTATTGCCTGAGGCCTGGAAAACAATGCCCTTTTTCAGTAAACTTGATGGCTTGCGCGGCGTGCCGGTTATCAATATCCACCTCTGGTTTGACCGTAAACTCACCAATATTGATCATTTATTATTTAGTCGCTCTGATCTGCTCAGTGTCTATGCAGACATGAGTAACACCTGTCGCGAGTACGAAGATCCAAACCGTTCGATGTTGGAGCTGGTGTTCGCCCCGGCCCACGAATGGATTGGTCGCCCCGATGGCGAGATTATTGCCGCCACCTTGGCGGAACTGGAGCGCCTGTTCCCCGAGCATTTTACTGGCGATAATCCGGCCCAGCTGCGCAAGAGCAAGGTGGTTAAAACCCCCCTGTCGGTGTACAAAACCGTGCCCGGTTGCCAGGCCCTGCGCCCCACCCAGGCCACGCCGATCCCCAATTTCTTTTTGGCGGGTGACTACACGCTCCAGCGTTACCTCGCTTCGATGGAGGGGGCTGTGCTGAGCGGTAAACTCTGCGCCGAGGCGGTGGCTGGCTGATTTGATGGTGCTCAGCCCAGCCGCCCCCGTGGCCCTTCCTGCCCTGGAAGATGCCTATGAGCAATGCCGCCGGGAAACCGAGCGCTGGGCTAAAACTTTTTATCTGGGCACCCTGTTGATGCCCCCGGAGAAGCGCCGGGCCATCTGGGCCATTTATGTGTGGTGTCGCCGCACCGACGAGCTGATGGATAGCCCGGAGGCCCAGGCCTTGCCTGTGGGTGAATTGGCAGCCCGGCTGGACCGTTGGGAGGAGCGCACCAGGGCTTTGTTTGCTGGCCAGGTGCGCGATGGGCTGGATCGGGTCATGGCCGACGTGCTGGAGCATTTCCCCCAGCCCTTAGACCCTTACTTGCAGATGATCGAAGGCCAGCGCATGGACCTGCGCTGCCACCGATATGCCAGCTTCCAGGAGCTGGAGCTCTATTGCTTCCGGGTGGCGGGCACCGTGGGCTTGATGACCCAGGAGGTGATGGGTCTCGACCCCGCTTACACCACCGCCCCCTGGAGTGAACGGCCCAACACCAGTGAGGCCGCCGTGGCCCTTGGGATCGCCAACCAGCTCACCAACATCCTGCGGGATGTGGGCGAGGACCGGGGCCGGGGCCGCATCTATCTGCCCCAGGAAGACCTGGAACGGTTTGGTTATTCGGAGCAGGAATTATTGGCGGGCACCCTCAACGACAATTGGCGGGCGCTGATGGCCTTCCAGCTGGAACGGGCCCGCCATTGGTTTGCCCGCTCTGAAGCCGGGGTGCGCTGGTTGGCGGCCGATGCCCGTTGGCCTGTGTGGGCCTCCCTAAGGCTCTATCGAGGCATCCTCGATGCGATTGAACGGCTCAATTACGACGTGTTTAACCACCGCGCCTATGTGCCCCGGGCTGGCAAGTTTTTAGATCTGCCCGTTTCCTATGTGATTGCCCAGGCCCGTTGATATCTGGAGAGATTTGCCAGCCATTAAAAATTATCCAGCCATTAAAAAGCAGCATCGATAAAGATATCAATGCTGCTAGTTATTTGGATTAACTGCTCTGTGTGGGCCGCTTGGGCTGCCCAGCTCAGGCAGGGGCCTTTTGGTTGGCGAGCAGATCTTTCAGCTTGGCCAGTTCGCCGGCCCAGCGGGGATCGGGGGCTTCTGCCGCAGGGGCATCGCTGTGCACCACTTTGTCTACGGATTTACGGACGGGGGTGGGGCCGGCGGAGCTGGGGCGACGGTCGTTGTTGCTGGGGCTGCGGTCGTTGCTGCGGGTTTCGCGGCGTTCGGAAACTTCCACCCGCAGGGACTGGCCGCCGTATTCACGGCCATTGAATTGTTCGATCACCGCATCGGTGAGCTTGGGGTCGTCGAGGTTGACGAAGCCAAAGCCGCGGCAGGCGCCGGTGTCGCGGTCTAGCACTGCCTTGAAGCGCACCCCGGCTCCCACGGCAGCAAAGAGTCCTTCCAGCTCCTTCTGATCAAAGGACTGGGGCAAGTTGCCAACGTAGAGACGGATGCTCATGGGAGAGAAAAGAAGAAAGCGAGGCGCCCAAACCGCGAACTGTTCGCGATTAAAAATGGCGCTGGAAATGGCTTTTGGTGATGTCCTTGGGGGGCGCACAGACTTTTAGCCATTAGCAGTTAATCACGGCGCAGGTTCCTGGCGCTGTCCATGTCGCAGGGGCGGCCAAAGGCCCTCTCTATGGCCAGTTTTTCCAGCAGTTTTCCTAGCTCTGGCCCTGGGGCCATTCCCAGTTCCCGCTGCAGGCTGACCCCATCAAGGGCCGGTTTCGGGTGGAAAAGGGGGTCGTTGGGGTTGCGCCAGCGCCCTAGCCAGCCTGGGGTAGCCCTGGGGGCAAGAAGCACTAGGGCTGGCAGATCCGCCTCCAATTCCCGGCAAAGTTGCAACTGAGCTGCCTCTGGCAGCTCCTGCCCCTGGGCTTCATTGAGGCGCTCCCACCAATGGCGCAACCGTTCGCAGCGCTGTTGCCACCTGCGGCTGGCCCGCAGCCGCCCCAGGGCCCGGGCGTCAAACAGCAGCGCCAGCCGGGCCAGGGGCAGGCCAGCCTGGGCTTCTGGGGCCGTGAGGGGCCCTGGGTTGGCGAGGCTTTGGAGTAACGGCAGGGGGTCAGTGCCGCCTAGGGCTGTGAGCCAGGGGCCCAGCAGCCCCAGCCCCAGGGCCTGGGCCAGGCCCTGGCTGCCCCCCGGGCAATGGGCCAGTTTTTCCAGTTCGGCCAGTACCCGCTCCGGGGCCACCTGGGCCAGGGTGCTGCCATGGCGGGCCAGCAGTGCTTGGGTGGCTGGCGCCAGCTCAAAACCCAACTCCGCCGCCAGCCGTGGTCCCCGCAGCAGCCGCAGGGGATCAGCCAGCAGGTTGGCCTCGCCCACGGCCCTGATCTGGCCGGCGGCCAGGTCGGCGAGACCGCCGCAGGGGTCCAGCAGCGGGGCATTGGCGGCCAGGGGCAGGGCCATGGCATTGAGGCAGTAGTCGCGGCGGCCCAGGTCGGCCACCAGGTTGGGGCCTGCCTGGGCCGCCAGGTCAATGGTCCAGGGGCCCAGCACCACCCGGGCCATGTCGCGTTCTGCATCGAGCAGCACCGCCGTGCCGCGGAAGCGGCGGGCCAGTTGCCGGGCCAGGGGGATCGCCCCCGCCGGCACCACCAGGTCGAGGTCTGGATGGGGCCCCAGCCGCCCCAGCAGCCCATCGCGCACGGCCCCGCCCACCAGGGCACAGCCGGGGGGCAGCACCTCCGGGGGCAGGGGCCAGTGATGGGGGGTGAGCAGCTGGCGCAGGTGGGCGGCGGCGCTGGCCTTGGTTAGGGCTTCAACAGGGGGGCGCATGGGCTCATCTTTGCCCGGCCCGGGGCACAATTCAGGGGTGGGGCGGATCAAGCGGATGTGCATCTGTGTGGACTGCTTCTGGCTCGACCGCTGCCGCACTTATCACCAGGTGGAAAATCAGCATGGGGAACCGCATCTGGCGGTAGCCCCAGACTTTGAGCCCCAGGATCCGCGCATCCATGTGAGCCTGCGGCCGCTGGCGGAGAGCTGGGTTAGCGAGTGGGATGTGCGGGCCTGCGGTAGCTTCCGCGCCGACCCCGGCCACTGGCAGCGGCTGCGGCCAGGGCTTTGTTTGCCTCGCTAAGCCGCGCTAATTATTCCGCTCAGATTTTGTTGATGGACCGCTGCCGATGATCCGGGCCCTTGCCCTCCACAGCTGCAGCGACAGCCTCGGCGTTGCCGTTTACGAGGGCGGTGCCAGGGCCAGCGCCGCCTTCCCCCTCGGCCGCAGCTTGGCCAATGGCTTATTTACGGCGGTGGAATCGCTGCTGCCGGCGGCCGCCTGGCCCCAGTTGAGCTGGCTGGCGGTGGCCACCGGCCCCGGCGGTTTCACCGGCACCCGTTTGACCGTGGTGATGGCCAGAACCCTCGCCCAGCAGTTACATGTGCCCCTCTATGGCTTTGGCAGCTTTGCCCTGGTGGCCCGGAGGCGCCAGGCTGAATTGGCGGCCCTGGGGCCCCACTGGATCGGCCAGACCCTGGCCCGCCGGGGGGTGGTGGCGGCCCATTACGCCCTGCCGCCTGGGCCGGCCGGCGCCGCTGATCAGCCGGGGCTGATGCTCGAACTGGCCCCCCCCCGGCTCTGGGGTGCGGCGCCGCCGGCCCCCCTATGGGAGGTGGAGATGGATGCTGAAGCCGATGCGTTGCAGTTGTTGGAATTGGGGCAGCAGGCCTGGCGGGCGGGGGATCCAGGACCCTGGGAGCAGGTGTTGCCCTGTTACCCCACCTCACCGGTGCCGGAGTCGCCGCCGTGAGGGGGCTGGGCCGGGGCCTGCTGCGGCTGGGGGTGCTGCTGGGCCTGGCCTGGGGGGGCTGGACCTTGGGCCAACGGCTGCTCCAACCCCTATTGCCTCCCCCCCAGGAGATCTTTGTGTTGGGCGGAGACCTGCAGCGGGAGGAGGTGGCGGCCCAGCTGGCCAGCTACAGCCATCTGCCGGTGCTGGTGAGTGGCGGCAGCAACCCTGAATACGCCCGCTGGTTGTTTGGTCGCCATGGGCTCGACCCCAATCGGGTAACCCTCGATTACCGCGCCCGCGACACCCTTGGCAACTTCACCACCGTGGTGGATGGCCTGCGGGCCCGGGGGGTGCGGCACCTGTTGCTGGTCACCAGCAGTGACCACATGGATCGGGCCCTACTGGTGGGTCGCCTGGTGGCGGGCAGCCGTGGCATCCACCTCACCGCCGTGGCGGTGCCCTGTGGCAACCAATGTCACCCTGAACGCCGCAGCAAGGTGTGGGGTGATGGCCTGCGGGCCTTGGTTTGGGTGCTCAGTGGCCGCGACCTGCGGAGCGAGTTACAGGCTGCTCCAACAAGGTATTAATCGCCTCCTGGCAGGCCCGGGTGGTGGCCTCCAGGTCGGCCCGGCGTCGAGATGGCGGCGGTGGGATCAAGGCCCCCACCCGCACCCGCAGGGGCACCAGCCGCAGCCAGCCTTGTTGGGGCCCCAGGGCCCGGTGGGTGTTGACCAGGGCCACCGGCAGCAGCGGGGCGCCACTGCGGGCCGAGAGCAGGGCAGCCCCCAGCTGGGGGTTCTCCACCCGGCCGCTGGCCTGGCGGGTGCCGTCGAGGAATAGGCCCGTGGCCCAGCCCTGCTCGAGCCGGGCCAGGGCCGTGCGGATGGCCTCGCGGTCGCTGGCGCCACGGCTCACCGGATAGGCGCCCAGGCTGCGGATCAGCGGGCCCAGCACTGGCACCTGAAACAACTCGGCCTTGGCCATGAAGCTCACCGGCCGCGGCAGGGCATGGCCCAGCAGCGGTGGATCCAGGTGGGAGCCATGGTTAGCCACCACCACCAGCGGGCCGCTGCGGGGCACCAGCTCCATGCCTTCGCATTGGCCGCGAAATAGCAAGCGAAAAATTGGTGCCACTAACAGGTGATCCACCACCCGATAGCTGGGGCTGGGCCTGGCTTGCACCAGGGCGCTGCTTTGGGGATTCAAGCGACTAGGGCCCCCAGCCCCAGGTCGGCCAGGCTGCCCACCTGGGCGCTGGTTACCCCAGGCAGGCTGCGTTTGACCAGGCCACTGAGCACCGCCCCAGGGCCCACCTCCACCACCGTGCTGATGCCGCTTTGGCCCAGCTGGGCCATGGTTTCCCGCCAGCGCACCCCCGTGGTCATTTGCTGCCGCAGCCGAGCTTTCAGCTGCTCCCCGGAGTGGCAGGGGCTGGGGTCGCTGTTGCTAAGCACCGGCACGCGACTGTCGGCGAAGGGGATGCCCTCCAGCAGTTCAGCAAAGGCCGCCGCCGGCCCGGCCATGAAGGGGGAATGGAAGGCCCCGGACACGGCCAGGGGCATGGCCCGTTTGGCTTTAACGCTGCCACTAATCGCCGCCACGGCCTCTGGGCTGCCGGAGATCACCACCTGGGCCTCGCTGTTGTCGTTGGCGATTACCACCCCAGCGGTGGCCGCCACGGCCGCCTCCAGTTCCGCCCGGTCAAAGCCGATCAGGGCCGTCATCGCCCCGCCCCCGGCGGCGGCCATCAGCTCACTGCGCTGGATCACCAGGTGCAGGCCGGTTTCCAGGTCAAACACCCCACCGGCGTAAAGGGCCACCAGTTCGCCCAGGCTGTGGCCCGCCAGCAGCTCAGCCTGGCGGTGTTGTTGGTGGAGCAGATCCACCAGCAGGCTTTCCAGCACAAACAGGGCGGGCTGGGTGTTGCGGGTGTCATTGAGCTCGCCCAGGGGGCCATTGCCATTGGCGCTGCCGGCACAGATGGCCCCCAGGTCGCGGCCCAGCAGCTCCGAGGCCTGGGCAAAGCGTTGTTTGCCCAGGGGATGAGCCAGCAGTTCCTCGGCCATGCCCAGCTTCTGGGACCCCTGACCCGGAAACACCCATGCGTTGCCCATCAAGCCGCGGATCCACTGCAGATGAGGCTAGGGGGCAGCCATCAGCGGCAACTCAAAGCTTCGGGCCATGCCAGCGCAGTAGGGCCGCCCCCCAGCTCAGGCCTGCCCCGAAGCCACTGCTGGCGATCAGGTGTCCTGGCTGGATGCGGCCATCGCTTACCGCCTCATGCAGCATCAGTGGGATGGTGGCCGCAGAGGTGTTGCCATAGAAGGCCAGGTTGCTGAGCAGCTTGTGCTCGGGCACGCCGAGGCGCTCACCCACCGCATTGAGGATGCGTTGGTTGGCCTGGTGGAGCAGCAACCAGTCGAGTTGGTTGGCCCCAGTGCCGGTGGCCCCCAGCAGCTCCTGCAGCACCGCAGGCACCTCGCGCACGGCGAACTTATACACCTCCTGGCCGTTCATCTGGATGGGCTCGAAGCCGCCCCGCTGCACGGTGAGCCCTGGGATCAGATCCTGGCGGGCGGCCACCTGGCGCAGGCTGAGGCAATCGGCCTTGCGGCCATCTGAGGCCATGCGAAAGCCCAGCAGACCATCGTCTTCAGGGCTGCAGGCCTCCAGGGCCACCGCCCCGGCCCCATCGCCAAACAGCACGCAGGTGCGGCGGTCGTCCCAGTCCACCCAGCGGCTCAGCTGGTCGGCACCGATCACCAGGGCCCGGGCCATCGCCCCGGTGCGCAGGTACTGGGAGGCGGTGATTAGGGCAAAGAGAAAGCCGCTGCAGGCGGCGGTTATGTCAAAGGCCACGGCGTTGTGGGCCCCCAGCTGGGCCTGGATGCGGGGGGCGGTGCCGAAGAGATCGTCGGGGCTGGAGGTGGCCAGCAGCACCAGATCAACACTGCTGGGATCCCAGCCCGCCCCCGCCAACGCCTCCCGGGCGGCGGCACTGGCGAGGCTGGTGAGGCCCTCCTGTTCGTCGGCAATGTGGCGGGCGCCGATGCCGGTGCGACTGCGGATCCAGTCGTCGTTGGTATCAACCCGTTGGCTGAGGGCGTCGTTGCTGACGCTGGTGTGGGGGGTGGCGGCACCGCTGGCCACCAGGGAAACGCCTGCCAGGAAGCCTTCGCGCCTCACCCCATTCTCCCCAGCTTGGGGCTCAGTCAACCACAGCCGCCAGGGGGGGTGGGGGGCTGGTGCTGAGCTGATGGAGGTTTTCCAGGGTGCCGTGGCTGGCGGCCGTGTGGGCCAGCCTCAGGGCCCCCAGCACTGAGAGGGCCTTGCTGCTGCCATGGCCGATCACGCAGAGGCCATCAACCCCCAGCAGCAGGGCGCCGCCGTGTTCGGCGTGGTCCAGGCGTTTTTTGATGCGGCGCAGGTTATTACGCAGGAAGGCGGAACCCACCTTGCCGCGGCGACCCCGGGGCAGCTCCGCCTTGAGCACCTCCAGCAGCACGCTGCCCACGGACTCGAGGAACTTGAGCAAAACATTGCCAGTGAAGCCGTCGCAAACCACCACATCAAATTCACCGGAAAGCACATCACGGCCTTCGCAGTTGCCGGCGAAATGCAGCCTGGGTTCCCCCACCAGCAGCGGGTGGGTACGTAGGGCGAGCTCGTTGCCTTTGCACTCTTCTTCGCCGATGTTGAGTAGGCCGATGCGGGGCCGTGCCACCCCCAACACATCGCGGCTGTAGATGTTGCCCAGCAGGGCGAACTGGTGCAGATAGCTGGGTTTGCAGTCGGTGTTGGCCCCCACATCAAGCACCAACACCTGGCGACCCACATCTTTGGTGGGGAAGAGGGCGCCAATGGCGGGCCTTTCGATGCCCTTGAGCCGCCCGAGCCGGAAGATCGCCGAGGCCATTACCGCTCCGGAGTTGCCCGCCGAATAAACCGCCAGGGCTTCGCCGCTCTTCACCCGGTCCATGGCCAGATTGATGCTGGCATCGCGCTTGCGGCGCACGCTGGTGGCTTCGTCATCCATGGCCACGGAGGGGCCAGTGGGCAGCAACTCCAGGGCGCCCAGGGCAATGGCTTGATTGACCCGTTCCTGGAGCCCGCCCCGTTGAATGGCCGCCCGCAGCGGCGCCTCCTCCGCCAGGAACAGCACCTTCAGGGCCAACTGGTCGATGGCATCTAGGCAGCCTTCCAAAATTGGGCCCGGGGCATGGTCACCGCCCATGCCATCCACGGCGATGGCCAACCGCGGTTGCTTTGGGGTTGGGGCTTGGTCTGGGGTAAGGCCTAGGCGGGCCCGCCAGGGGTTGAGGGCGGTGCCGGCGGAGGCCACCAGGGTGATCACCGGTCCGGTGCGGCGATACCAAATAACCAGCTTGCGCATGGCACGGCCGGGCCTGGGCCGCCGGGATCTACCCGGCAGGGATTGGGGCTCCGCCATGGAAGGTCAGCCTCCGTCGCCGATGGCGCCGTCGATGATGCGTTGAAAAAGGTAACCGGTTCCGCGGGCCGTGAGGATTAGTTCAGGGTTGGCGGGGTCGTCCTCCAGCTTCGAACGCAGCCGCGAGATGTGCACATCCACCACCCGGGTGTCCACATGGCGCTCGGGGGTGTAGCCCCAAACTTCCTTAAGGATTTCGCCGCGGCTGAAGGCTTCTCCGGAGCGGCTCACCAGCAGTTCCAGCAGGCTGAATTCCATGCCAGTGAGCCGGATGCGCTCCTCGGAGCGGTAAACCTGGCGTTTGTTGGTATCCACCCGCAGTTCCCCCACCTGGATCACCCCTGAATTGGGGATGCCGCTGCCGCTGGGTTCTTTTTCCACCCGGCGCAGCACGCAGCGGATGCGGGCCTCCAGTTCCTTCGGGCTGAAGGGCTTCACCACGTAGTCGTCGGCGCCCAGCTCCAGGCCGGTGATCCGGTCTGCCACATCGCCTAGGGCGGTGAGCATCACGATCGGCACATCCGATTCCTTGCGCAGCTCCTGGCAAACGCCATAGCCGTCTAACTTCGGCATCATCACGTCGAGCACCACCAGGTCGGCGGGCTGTTGGCGAAAGGCCTCCAAGGCTTCTTCCCCATCGGCGGCAGTTACCACGTGGTAACCGATCATCGTTAGCCGCGTTTCCAGGATCCGACGGATGCTCGCCTCGTCATCCACAACGAGGATGATCTCCTTGCCGTTAGGGGAAGGAGCAGCAGCCACCATGGTGTCCAGATATGCGATGGGACATTGCCACTACTCAACTGAAGCCCTCCCGCTTTTGTGTCGGGAAAGCCACCTTTCTTCATAGAACTTCTTGGCAAAAAGCACTACTACCTACGTTTGCCAGACCTGTGGTGCCCAGTCGCGCCAGTTCTTTGGCCGCTGTTCCGGGTGCGGCAGCTGGAACAGCCTGGTGGAGCAGAGCGCTCCCCCCGTGGATGGCCGGCGGCGGCGGACGGCCCCGGCCCTAGGCGGGGAGCCCGCCCCCCGCCGTTCCGAGGCGATGGCGGCGGTGGGCCAGCGGCCCCTGCCGCGCCTGGCCACTGGCTTTGGCGAACTGGATCGGGTGTTGGGGGGTGGCTTGGTGCCTGGTTCCTTGGTGTTGGTGGGGGGTGATCCGGGCATCGGTAAAAGCACCCTGCTGTTGCAGACGGCGGCGGCCCTGGCCCAGGGGGAATCTGTGTTGTATGTGAGTGCCGAGGAGTCGGCCCAGCAGGTGAAGTTGCGCTGGCGGCGGCTGGAGCAGGCCTCCACGGCGGGGGATGGTCCCCAGTTGTTGGCGGAAACCGACCTGGAGCAGGTGCTCAAGGAATTGGAGGCCCTGCGGCCGGCGGTGGCGATCATCGACAGCATCCAGGCCTTGCATGACGCCGAGCTGGCCAGTGCCCCCGGCTCCGTGGCCCAGGTGCGGGAATGTGCGGCGGCCCTGCAAAGGTTGGCCAAAAAGCTAGATATCGCCCTGCTGCTGGTGGGCCATGTCACCAAGGAGGGGATGCTGGCGGGGCCCAAAGTGCTGGAACACCTGGTAGATGCGGTGCTCACCTTCGAGGGCGATCGCTTTGCCAGCCATCGACTGTTGCGGGCGGCGAAAAATCGCTTTGGCGCCACCCATGAACTGGGGGTGTTTGAGATGCGCGACCGGGGCCTGGTGGAGGTGAGTAACCCCAGTGAGTTGTTTTTAGGTAGCCCGGAGGGCTTGGCGGGCATGGCCACGATCGTGGCCTGTGAGGGCACCCGGCCCCTGGTGGTGGAACTCCAGGCCCTAGTGAGCACCACCAGCTACGCCAGCCCCCGACGCACCGCCACGGGCATCGGCACCAATCGACTGCACCAGATCCTGGCGGTGCTGGAGAAGCACCTGGGCCTGCCGCTTTCGCGGTTCGATTGCTACCTGGCGGTGGCCGGGGGCCTGGAGGTGGAGGAGCCGGCCGCAGACCTCGGCGTGGCAGCGGCGGTGGTGGCCAGCTATCGCGACCTGGCCCTGCCCGCGGGCACGGTGTTGATTGGTGAACTGGGCCTTGGCGGTCAGCTGCGGCCAGTGGGGCAGCTGGAGTTGCGGCTACAGGAGGCGGCCCGCCTGGGCTTTCGCCGGGCGGTGGTGCCCCGGGGCAGCGCCGTGGGCCAGCCCGCCCTTGAGGTGCATGAGGCTGGCGGCGTGGCCGAGGCCCTAGTGGCGGCCCTGGGAGCAAATCTGAACGATCAGGATTAACTGGGATTGGCGCTTAGTTCCTCTCCAATAGTTTCTCTCCAATAGTTTTCCCAAGGCTTTGCTTTGTGCTCGGTCTTGCGTTTACCCCGGGTTAGGCCCATCAGCACCCTGGATTTTCTTTGAAGGATTTTCTTTCAGGGACTTTCTTGTCAAGAATTTCTCCCCATGGACTCTTTCCCTATGCACTCTTTCCCTGGGGATTCTCTTTTGTATGGTTGTTTTATATGGCTCTTTTCCATAGCTCTCCCATATGGTTCTTCTCTGTAGCTCTTCTCTGTAGAGTTTTTCTGTAGCGCTTCTCTCTGTGGATCTCTTCTTTTCTGACTATTTCGCTTTGACTATTTTCTCTGAGCATCTTCTCTGAG